>Ga0315906_10004108_pt1 | contig 18893 bp, 16 predicted proteins | sample LakEriMetagenome_4_FD_203526 | JGI IMG/M metagenome (GOLD analysis project Ga0315906, IMG submission 203526) | Freshwater fungal communities from buoy surface, Lake Erie, Ohio, United States - Buoy 2 MA122 | ecosystem: Environmental > Aquatic > Freshwater > Lake > Lake biofilm | place: USA... | reverse complement strand
CGTTGTCAAATACGATCGCCTCGTCTTCTTCAATTACCAAAAATAATAGCGATCATCTCATTGCTCAAGATAGCAATGTGGATTCACCCAATCTTAGAACTTACGACTCTCTGAGTGAAGAAGAGAAAGCACTCTTTAGCAAAATCATACTTTTTGCCAGCATCTTTGGCTTAGTGGTTTATGTTTTCACCAGTTTCTGTTTGATGAAAATTGCAGATAAGCTGGAAATCCCTAATAGTTGGCTGGCATGGATTCCGATCGCCCAAATATGGGTGATGGTTCGTGCCGCAGGTAAACCTGGATGGTGGCTGATTTTATTTTTTGTTCCCTTTGTTAATTTTGTGATTAGTTTGATTGTCCTGTTTACTATACCAACCAGTCTTGGCAAATCATCGCTCTATGGCTTGTTACCGTTTATTCCAGTATTAGGGGTCTTTCTATACTTTGGACTACTTGCCTTCACGTAATAAAAAGGGACACGAAGCGTCCCTTTTTATTAAACAATCATGTCTTTGGCAAGTTTTTCGGCGATCGCCTCACCTTTTAAGATCTCAACCAATTTTAAAGCAAATGCCATAGCTGTTCCCGCGCCACGACTTGTCACTACATTGCCATCAATGACCACAGGAATTGTCAAATATTCCGCGACTTGCATTTGCTCTTTAACCGATGGATATGATGTGGCGCGTTTATCCTTAAGTAAACCTGCTGCGGACAGAACACTAGGAGCAGCACAGATGGCGGCGACAAGCTTATTTGCTGCGGCATGGGCGATTAACATTTTGGTAATGCTGGAATCTTCTCTAAGTCGAAAAGTACCTGCACCGCCAGCAAGGATGATCGCATCAAATTGACTAGCATCGACTTGCTCTAGCAGTGCATCGGCAATAATGGCGATCGCATGACCACCGATTACAGTTTGGGTGTCTAAACCTGCGGTAGTTACCTCAACCCCAGCACGACGCAACACATCAATAATCGTGATTGCTTCTATTTCTTCAAAGCCTTCAAATAAAGGAACAAGTACGTTAGGCATATTTCACCAAATTTTAAAATGCGTTTGCGTTATTTCTTTAGATTTGCTTATATGAAATTGTAGAGGCAATCGCATTTTGATTGGTTTTCTGGATTTTTTATAGCTATTCCCTTCTTTCAAAAAAACAGTTTTGGATTTCTCAGTGCCTGAGGCAATGGGAAACCCAAAACTGTTTGCATAATGAGAACTTCTGATTTTTTGAAATTTAGATTGAGGTTTGGGTTAGTTTTGTGTAACAATTGTAGATCGCACTTTTAAGTAATCTCACAACTAAAAAAATGGCTAAAAACAAAGGTGTCCGTCTCGTAGTTACATTAGAGTGCACCGAATGCCGCACTAATGCTAACAAGCGATCGCCTGGTGTGTCTCGTTATACGACCATGAAAAATCGTCGTAATACAACCGCAAGATTAGAACTCAAAAAGTTCTGTCCTCATTGCAACTCTCATACCGTTCATAAAGAAATCAAATAGTCCACTAATCCAATAACTAAAACCGCGTAATCCCAATCATGGCAATGAACTCCTCTTTTTATCGCAAGCGCCTCTCTCCGATCGCGCCTGCTGCCAAAATCGACTATAAAGATGTCGAATTACTGCGTAAATACATCACTGAGCGCGGCAAGATTTTGCCTCGCCGCATTACAGGTTTAACTGCAAAGCAACAGCGTGCATTGACGACAGCGATTAAACAAGCTCGTGTAGTTGCATTACTGCCTTTCATCAACAAAGAAGGTTAATCCCTAAAAAACATCGGTAGGGGCAATTCATGAATTGCCCCTACCGATGTTTTTTATAGGCATTGCTCGATTACGGCAATGACCGATCGCGAAAGACTATCAAAGTCATAACCACCTTCTAACCCAAATAAGATTTTTGGGGTTAGCTCCAAACACATATTCGTAAATGTGCCAAAATCCTCTGGCTTCAGCAAAATACTTGCCAAAGGATCGTCAGCATTTGCATCAAATCCCGCGCTAACGATTAATAACTCAGGATTGAAATTTCGCAAAAACGGCATGATTTGATTTTCAAACACGGGCAAATATTCTGCGATCGCTGAACCAGATCGCATCGGAATATTCAAAATATTGTCATGATTTCCTGTCTCATCTTTGCGACCTGTCATCGGATAAAACGGTGCTTGGTGCGTAGATACATAGGCAATATCTGGGCGATCCCAGACAGCCTCCTGTGTGCCATTGCCGTGATGGACATCCCAATCGAGGATGGCAACACGCTGGAGATTTAATCGATCAATTGCTGACATTGCAGCGATCGCAGCATTTCCAAAAATGCAAAAACCCATGCCCGAATGAGCACGGGCATGATGACCAGGGGGACGTGCTAGTACGAAGGAGGGGCGACCTGACTCTAAGACAACATCAACACCATCAAGCCATGCACTGAGGGCAAGTAGAGCCACATCATACGTTTGAGGCGAAGCGATTGTATCTCCATCGATGTAGCCACCACCACGCTCGGTAATTGCCTGCAAAGTTTCAAGATATTCTTGAGTGTGAAAACGAAGTACTTCTTTTAAGATGTTTTGTCGATCAGTCGGTTCTTGCCAGACTAATTGTGAGGCGATCGCTGAATTTCTTAGAGCCTCAACTATAGCTGTAAGACGACCAGCTTTTTCTGGGTGATAAAGCCCAGTATCATGACATAGAAAACTATCAGAATAAATTATTGGGAATTTATTGGTAGACTTTGAAGAGATTGAAAAGTTGTTTGAAAACATACGTGCTTTTGCTGATCGCCAAATCAATGAATAGTTGTTGTCACCATAGAGACTAGCGTTATACTTTTAAAATCGTGGATTTGTTTGAAATCTTTTACAAGTAGCTAACCACAATTAAATATAAAACCACAAAAACTTTATTGCCCATTGCGCGGGCGGTAAAGTTTTTGGATTTGATGTTTTAATTATGCTTGGTTACTCAGTTCCACAGCAGTTTTAATTGGGTTTTTCCTGTGGTCGATCCCTTACCGCCAGCGCAGCAATCAGATGTAGAGATGCAAGCCATACCAAAAGAGCTTGCCTTAACCATCAAAGAGATTATTAGTCTCTACAAAAACCATAACCAAAAAAAAATAATCGAATCCCTAGAGAATCTGATCTCTACAGTAAAAAGAGGTGCAGATAAAACCTTCTTAACAGATCGATCTTTGGGAAGCGATCAAAATAACTTGGAAACAGAAAATGAGGAGGAATTTCTTAAAAGTTGGGACGATATCTTCAACGTCCAAGTTTACATTGATACTGAAATTTTTGGAGAATTAGATCCAAGACCTCCAGCTTTAGTGGAGTTAGACAATAGTAATGACAATGAAACAATAATCCAGCATACTGATGCAACTGAAATTTATGTTCAGGCATGGAAAGAACTAGCTCAGAGTATGTCTTCTTTCCCAGATGATTTGTTTACTCGACTCTGGACAACTGCCGAGATTGCCAAAATTTTGGAATGTTCTCCCAGTAGTTTACGGCGATCGCGTCGGACTGGGCGATTACCAATTAAGGTCAAAGATCTGATTCTGGATTGTATTTCTCATGATGGCAAACGGAGTTTATGGTTTGTACGCCCCTCCTAACTAATTTTTGAGTTGTCAATGGCTACGGCGCTGACAACTCAAAAATTGGTTTTACAACTGATAATCGCTATACAATTTAGATATATGTACCTATGGACATAAATTTATAGATGTCTTTTCAAGATCTACGCAAACGATTTTTGCTAAGTAACATATCGCTTTATTGGGTGTTGCTTGTCCCGTTTGTGATACAAATTATCGGGACTGTAGGGCTAGTAGGCTATTTATCCTATCGCAGTAGCGAGGTGGCAGTTGATAAAATGGCAAATCAGGTAATGAGTGAATTAGGCGATCGCATTGAGCAGAACCTTATTAATCATCTCCGCAAGCCAACTGAAATCAACCGTAATAACGCTGCTAGCATCAAGATTGGGATTCTAGACTGGCAAAATTTGGCAACCGTAGAGAAATATTTCTGGCAACAATCGCAGATTTTCGCAGACGTATCCGCATTTGCGATCGCAAATGAGCAAAAAGAAATTCTCATCGTAGAAAAATTAGATGATAGTTCTCGTGTAATTCGACTGAGAGATAAATCAACTAATAACATATGGGATAACTATTTAGCTGATAGTGACAGCAATCGTGTCAAGCTGCTCAGACGCTCAACTACATATGATCCTCATAACGATAAGCCGAATAATCCTTGGTATGGAAAAGCTAAAAATACAGGGCGATCGCTATGGCAGATTAATGTCTCGCTGGCAAACCCCAATAAGCCTTCACTGATTGCGGTTAACTTCTTACCATTTTTCGACCGCAACAATAATTTTCAGGGTGTGTTGGGTTCTTCGATATCACTGAACCAATTAGGGGATTTTCTTCAGAAACTCAAGATTGGGAAAACAGGGCAAGCTTTTATCATTGATCGCAACGGTCAGATGATTGGTGTCTCAACAGGGGAAATCTCTTTTCGTCAAGGTATATTGACACCATTAGCTCAAGACAAAGAGACGATCGCCAAAAATGTTGATCCTGATCATCGGAGACTAAGTGCTTTTGATAGCCAAAATGCCACAACCCAAATAACTGTCAATCATTTAAAAGAACGTTTTGGTCGTCTAGAGAGTATTTCTGAACATCAAAAGTTTCGATTTGAGAAAGATGGCATCCGATATTTTGTGCAGATTGCACCGCTAAATAATGAAGTTGGATCTGAAGATTTAGATTGGCTCTCAGTAATAGTGATCCCAGAATCTGACTTTATGTCCGAGATTCAAACAAATACTAATTGGATAATTCTTCTCTGTGGGCTGATTGTGTTTGTTGCAATTGGGATGGGGTTACTCACAGCCCGCTGGATTTCTCGTTCAATAGCTAAAGGCGATCGCAACCAACTAGAAATTACGCTCATTGAGAATGAGTCAAGATTAGAGTCGTTTCTGAATAATATGCCTGCCATTTGCTATATCAAAGATCTGGAAGGCAAGTATTTAAATATCAACAAAGAATTTGAACGGGTATTAAAAATCAGTAAAAAAGAAATGATCGGCAAAACTGATTATTATGTAATGCCTGTAGAAGGTGCAGATATTTGTCGGACTACCGATCATCTAGTGATTTCACAAAAATCCACAATCCAAATTGAAGAAAGTTTCGATCTCTCTGACGGAATCCATACTTTTTTTACGACTAAGTTTCTACTTCGCGACCTGAAAGGAAATGTTTATGCAATGGCTGGGATCTCTTTAGATGTTAGCGATCGCAAACAAGCTGAAAGTGATCTGCGAGAAAGTCAAGCCGATCTCAATACGGCATATATCGAGCAGAATAGTCTGTTTAATGCCCTTACTGACGTGATCTTAGTGCGCAATGCCGAGGGGCGTTGCCTCAAAATAGCTCCGACCAATGGTGTGAATCTAAAGGGTACTCAAGAGGACGTTTTAAGCAAGCCAATTCAAGAAGAATTGCCGATAGAGGTAGCAAATATTATTTTGCAAACCATTCACAAAGCTTTGACGACCAAGCAAATGTCAAGTTGTGATTATATTTTAGAAATTGATGGTAGAGAAATATGGTTCTCTTCCAATATTTCACCCTTGGCTGAAGATACAGTTATCCAAATTTCAAGGGATATCACAGAACGGAAGCTTTCAGAAATAGCTTTGGCAAAAGCAAAGGAAGATGCAGAAGCGGCGACTAAAGCTAAGAGTGAGTTTTTGGCTAACATGAGTCATGAAATTCGCACGCCGATGAATGGAGTCTTGGTGATGGCTCAATTACTTGCCACTACTGAACTTACAGAAGAGCAAGAGGAATTTGTCCAAACTATTCTAGAAAGTGGTGATGTGCTTTTAGCTGTGATCAACGATATTCTTGATTTTTCTAAAATTGAATCTGGGATGCTGAAAATAGAGCAAAGAGAATTTGTCTTAGCTGATGTTTTATGTTCGGTTTGCAATTTAATGAATGGTCAAGCTAAAAACAAAAAGATTGAACTGCAATATACAATCGATTCTCAAGTACCTTTAAAGGTAATCAGTGATAGCGATCGTTTGCGTCAGATTTTGATCAATCTAGTAGGTAATGCCATCAAATTCACTCCTCAGGGCAAGGTGTCAGTCGCGGTTAGTGGTAGCCCATTATTGGATAATGATCAGTATGCACTTAAATTTGCAGTTACTGATACTGGCATTGGTATTCAAGGCGATCGCATATCCAGCCTATTTCAAGCCTTTACACAGGCTGACACGTCGATTAGTCGAAAATATGGCGGTACTGGCTTAGGTTTAGCGATTAGTAGGAGATTGATTGAGCTAATGGATGGAAGGATATGGGTCGAGAGTTTTGGGGAGGTTGGGGGCAATCCTCCATTAGGTTGGGAGTCTGATCTAGTTACTCAAGGTACAACATTTTACTTTGCAATTAAAACTCCAACCCAAAAAGATAAATCACCTGCTTAGCAGGTGATTTATCTTTTTGGGTTTATTTTGCGTACAAACTCTGCAAGGTTGGAATAAACGATGGGTAAGAAATTGCCGCAGACTCGGCTCGATTAATTGAAGTTTTGCCCTTGGCTACTAGAGCAGCGATCGCCAAACTCATGGCAACACGATGATCGTCATAGCTCTCTACTTCAGCACCAGTGAGAGCTTTACCACCAACGATCGCCATCCCATCAGGAAGTTCTGTCACATTCGCTCCCATTTTCGTCATTTCCTTAACCATCGCCACAATGCGATCGCTTTCTTTGACGCGCAACTCGGCAGCATCCTCAATAATAGTGGTTCCCTCTGCACAGCTTGCGGCGATCGCTAAAATCGGGATCTCATCAATTAGACGAGGAATCACCGCGCCACCGATTTTACAAGCCTTGAGATGGGCAGAACGTACGCGCAAGTCAGCAACTGGTTCTCCTGTAACTTCGCGTTGATTTTCATAGGTAATATCTGCACCCATTTCCGCAAGAATTTCGAGAATGCCTGTCCGAGTTGGATTAATCCCGACGTTCTCAATTACTAGATCGGAATTAGGAACAATGGAAGCCGCTACTAACCAAAACGCTGCCGAACTAATATCTCCAGGTACGATCACCGCCTGTCCAACTAGTTTTGCGCCGCCTTTAACGGCAACAGTGTTTGTATCAATATCAACTGTGATTTTTGCGCCGAAGGCTGCCAACATCCTTTCACTGTGATCACGCGATCTCTCTGGTTCAGTGACAATCGTTTCGCCATCGGTCATTAAGCCCGCTAGCATAATGCAGGATTTGACCTGAGCTGAAGCTACAGGAGATTGATAGTGAATTGCTTTGAGGTTTTGACCTGAAATTGCTAGTGGCGCTCTTGCTCCATTTTCCCGACCCCAAATATTCGCTCCCATCTGACGTAAAGGGTTGACCACGCGAGACATGGGGCGCGATCTCAACGAGCTATCGCCAGTGACAGTAAAAAAGCGATCAGGATGACTTGCCAAAATCCCTAACATCAAGCGTAGAGTTGTTCCAGAATTACCAGCATTCAAAACATCTAGAGGCTCCTTTAAGTTGCCTAGCCCAATGCCCTTAATCGTTACTAGTTCTGAGTTAAGCTCAGATATCTCCGCACCCATGGCTGCAAAGCAAGCCGCCGTACTACGCGGATCTTCACCCAGCAATAATCCTCGAATAGTGGTCTCGCCCTCAGCTAGAGAGCCAAGCATCAGCGCCCGATGCGAAATTGACTTGTCTCCAGGGATTGTAATTCTTCCTTGTAAACCTTGTGGCAATTGGCTTGCATCAATGTTAAGCAGGTGATGGGTTTGAGTAGTATCGAGGTCAATCATGTTAGAGTCAGTTAGCAATTAGTATTAGATTAAGACAAAATCACGGCAAATTTAGACTTATATCAACGACACCACTAGCTATTTATGAATCCCCCTGAGCCAAATTCTGCTGATTTAAATGCGATCGCCTCAGATAGCATCCACCAAAGTGACATCAATCCCCAACCGCCACAAAGTCTGGGAACGTTTCTTGATCGTCTCTATGGGACATTATTTTTGCCGCAAGTTACCTTTGAGCAGCTCAAGGCAAATCCAAACTTTGTGCAAGCTGCGATCGTCATTGCTTTAGTAAATATTTTAGAAACCTTACGACTCGATCAATTTGCAATTTATCGAATCCTATGGTCAGTAATTAGTGGGGGTATTGGCTGGCTGTTTTTTACTTTTCTGCTTAAGCAATTAGCTAATGTTTTTCAAAAGAAGATCGAGATGCAAGAATTGCTAACCCTGACTGGCTTTGCAAGTTTACCTTGGCTATTTATGGCTCCAGCGCTAAGCCTATCGCCACAATTTCGCGTTCTCGCGGCGATCGCCGTGCTGATCTGGTTTATCGTCTGGCAAGTATGGAGTGCCTCAGTGGCGCTAGGAATTAAAATCTGGAAAACTTTAGCGATCGTGCCTTTAGCACTATTTGGCGGCATAGTTTCCCTAATTTGGCTAGGAAATACCTTTAAGTTGATACTAAGTATTAGTCTGTAATTTTTGTCTTAATTAATAGAGTGTAAGACAGCGCGAAGCGCCACCTTACACTCTATGTTTTTTGTTTATGGTTTTGAGGCTTGTGGAAGCATTATCACTCAGGGGGGCTTTCACAAACCATTTAGGATTGCTATATATTAGATATACACTTTATAGTCTTGGCGTAAGTAAAGTTGAATTGGGATTAACGAAAAACATCTAATTAAAAAAATCTTAATGTGGGAAGCCTAATCCCAAACTCCTAAACCAAAATTTACATGATTTCAGCACCAGAACCACCGAATGAACTAGAAAGAGTTGCCGCTCTGCATCAGTGCAATATTTTAGATACTGAGCCAGAACAAGGCTTTGACGAAATTACAAAATTAGCTGCCTATATCTGTCAAACGCCGATCTCTTTAATAAGCTTAATCGACAAAGAGCGGGTATGGTTTAAGTCAAAAGTCGGAATCAGTGAAATAGAAATACCGAAAAAAATTACTTTTTGTGCATATACAATTCTAAAAGATAGAATTTTCATAATTCCTGACACTTACAAAGACGAGAGATTTGCCAGCAATCCACTGGTAACTGGGCCGCCTAAGATTCGCTTTTATGCGGGAATCCCCATTAAAACTGTAGAAGGATATCCACTAGGAACTCTTTGTGTAATTGATCGACAACCAAGAGATCTGAGTGCAGAACAAATATCAGCACTTAAATCGCTGGGTCATCAAGCTACATATTTAATTGAAACTCGCCGTAGCTTAAATGAAATTAGACGCTTATCCATACCGAAAACAGCCAAACCTGCGGAGAAAAACTTTCTTAAGAAGATCGCATTTTGGACTGGGATTATTGCCTCAATCGTTGTTGGGATGAGTGTAGTTTCTTATATAAATCTTAGTAGTTTAAAAGAGTCAAACCTTGAATTTTTACAGAAACAAGATGAACTAGAGAAAATCCAGAAACCACTCAATCAAATCCGTGATTTAAAAAATTCAGTTGGGGGATATATTCTTTCAGGCAATCAAGAAAGTTTAGATGCATATAAGCTTTTGGTTGCAGAGTTGGAAGTGGACATTCTAAAACTTCAATACTTGATTCAGAAGAATAATAGAGAACAGTTGTCTAATCTGAATGGTCAGAATAGAAAGGTTGATTATCAAGAAACAATCACGCTCTTATTAAAACATCTTCGTAAAGGATTGCAAGACTCAAATGAAATTATAGAGTCTTATAAATCTTCTGGACTAAAACCTACCCAGAAACTAATATTAGAAAAAAGAATTTGGGATGCGGAAGATCTTACCGAAACTCAGCTAGAAGAACTAATCAATATTTCTAAAGATGATTTATCGTTATGGTTACAAACCAAACAAGGATCAACTGCTACTGCGGTTAATATTTCCTTAGTTACCTTGCTTTCGACATTGATCATACTTGCGGTGCTATTTTATTCGGGTTACAATGAAGTACTTACAAGTCGCCGACTAGAAACTAGCCTTAAGCAAGAAAGAGATTTTACAGTTACGGTGCTGGATACAGTTGGTGCACTTGTAATTGTATTAGATCTAGATGGAAAGATAATTAGATTTAATCGTGAATGTGAAAGAGTAACTGGCTATTACTATGAAGAAGTAAGAAATCAGAGCTTTTACAAGATTTTTCTGCCGCATGAAGAATCTGCAACAATTAGCAAGAATTTTACTCGATTTTCTAATAGTAGTTTATCAAATTTATATGAAAACCACTGGTTAACAAAGAGTGGTGAGCGTCGGTTAATTTCTTGGTCAACCACGGCTGTGCTTGAGTCAGAAAATAAAATTTCTTTTATCATTTGTTCAGGGCTTGATATTACCGATCGCAAACAGGTCGAAGAAGAAGTACGGTTGCAGAATTGGCGATCAATAGTTTTCTCCCAAATCACTCTACGCATTCGTCAATCGTTGAATGTTAATGAGATCTTAAACACAACTGTTGAAGAAGTAAGAAAATACCTCAAAGCAGATCGGGTAGTTGTATATCGATTTGATGGTGAAAGGGAAGGTGTCGTAGCAGTTGAGTCCGTGGAGCCACCTTGGATCTCTCTATTGGAAGCCAATATTAGAAATGAGTGCTTTTATCGTGGTCTATGGGAAGATTTTCGACAAGGACGCAAAGTCATAAATGACGATATACCTAATTCGGATATGTCCGATTGCTATAAAAAAATGATGGCACAATGTCAAGTTCAAGCTAACTTAGTCGTGCCGATTTTGGAAAGCGATCAACTTTGGGGGCTACTCATTGTCCATCAATGTAGCGAGACAAGGCACTGGAACAGTTTTGAAATTAACTTTTTAGCAGAGCTTGCTAATCAGGTGGGTATTGCTCTTTACCAAGCTACTTTATTAGCACAAGAAACATTACGCCGTGAGCAACTCTCTCAACAGAATATTGAATTAGAAAAAGCTCGTCATCAAGCAGAAATTGCAACAAAGATGAAAAGCTCTTTTCTCGCGACTATGAGCCATGAAATTCGCACACCAATGAATGCGGTACTAGGAATGACAGGTTTGCTTGCTGATACTGAGCTTTCGACTCTCCAGAGAGATTTTGTGGAGACCGTGAGAATTAGTGGCGAAAATCTGTTGACATTAATCAATGAAATTCTTGATTTCTCGAAGCTTGAAGCTCATGAGATGGAATTAGAAGAGATTGATTTTGACCTTAACACCTGTGTTGAGGAAGTAACTGATCTGCTTGCTATGCTTGCTCAGGCAAAAGGGCTAGAGCTTGCGTCACTAGTTCATCAAAATGTGCCTATTTACCTATGTGGAGATGTTTCGCGACTCAGGCAGATATTAACCAATCTGGTTAGTAATGCCGTTAAGTTCACTTCAGAAGGCGAAGTAATCGTCAAGGTATCCCTCAAGTCAGAAACTGAATTGAGGGCAATCATCGAATTTCGAGTTATTGATACTGGCATTGGTATATCTGCTACAGCTCAGAAAAAGCTGTTTCAACCCTTCACCCAAGTCGATGCTTCGACTACACGCAAATATGGTGGTACTGGTTTAGGACTTGCCATTTGCAAACAAATTATCGATCTCATGGGCGGAGAGATTGGTATCGATAGTGAAGAAGGCAAAGGTTCACAGTTTTGGTTTAGGCTCCCATTTACGAAGCAGTCTTCTGCCACGATTGCACAGTTTAAACCGCGCCAAGAAGTTAATCTCAAGGATGTTCGGATATTGATAGTTGATGATAATGTAACTAATTGCAAAATTTTGACTTATCAATTAACTGCATGGCAGATGCGGGTTGATGCATTACAAAATGCTTCTAATGCGATCGCGATTTTGCGAACAGCCGTGGAAGAAGGCGATCGCTATCAATTAGCAATTTTGGACATGCAAATGCCTGATCTTGATGGCGAAATGCTGGGCGCATTGATCAATGCTGACCCTTTACTGAAAGATCTCAAATTAATCATGCTGACATCTCTAAACCAGCAAGGTGGTATTAGCCGAGTTAAAGAACTAGGGTTTGAGTTTTATCTTATCAAACCAGTAAAACAGTCTCGCTTGTTGGATGTTTTGGTGGAAGTAGTTTCTATAGATACTAAGAGTGAAATTTTTCGCTCTGCACCATTGATTCAAGAGAATGATTTACCCCTAAAGGCTTCTAAACTTAAAATTTTGATTGCTGAGGATAACCCTATCAATCAAAAAGTGGTTTTACATCAGTTACGTAGTTTTGGCTATGATGCAGATGTCGTAGGCAATGGTCGAGAAGTACTTAATCTCCTAGAATGCATCCACTATGACATCATCCTCATGGATTGCCAAATGCCTGAAATTGATGGATATGAGACAACAAGAGTCATTCGTCAGCTAGATTCAGAAAAGAGCAAAATTGTGATTATGGCGATGACGGCTAATGCGATGAAAGAAGATCGCGATCGCTGTATTGATTGTGGTATGGACGACTATCTCAGCAAACCCATACGCAAAGAAGATATCGCTCAAAAATTAGCTGATTGGGAGAAAAAGATTTTTGCTCAGAATGCGATTGCATCTTCTGCGCCTATTACTTCTGATATCACATCTACAGACAATATGAATGTTGATACTAGTTCCCTAGAGGTAAATTTCAAAATCTCAAAATCTTTGCCATTAATTGACTGGACTTATATAGATAGTATTGCTGATGGTAGTGAAGAGTTTAAAGCTGAAATTCTCCAAACTTTTTTCGAGTCCACTTCGGAAAGTTTAGGACATCTTGAACAGGCGATCGCTGAGAATGATTACCATAAGATTGCACAAATTTCTCATTCTATCAAAGGTGCATCAAGTAACCTAGGTATGATTTCAATAGCAGCGATCGCTAATGATTTGCAGCAAGTTGTGAAAAATCAAAAAGAAGAGAATATGCAAGAGATGTTTCAGAAAATACAATCTCTATTTTCACAAATTCAAAATTCTCTTTTATCATCTAAATAAAGACGGCACGAAGTGCCGTCTTTATTTATTTGGGTTTAAAAAACCTGTTCGATTTCGTCGATTTCAGGAATCTCTTCTTTCAACTTGCGCTCAATACCCATTCTCAGAGTCATTGCTGAGCTAGGACAAGATCCACAAGCGCCTTGTAGGCGCAATCTCACAATTGGACCCTCGATTTCGACGAGTTCCACATTGCCTCCATCAGACATTAGATAAGGACGTAACTCATCTAAAACATTTTCGACATTTTCTGTAGTCAGAGTCAAACTCATATTTTTTCCTGTATTTATCTCAAAACTATATGCTTAGGGAGTGCAATGCAAAAAATTGCACTCTCTAACAACCATAACTATTAATATCTATGCTAACAGAATAATTGAGAGCTAATGGTTGTGAGATTTAATAAGGAACCAATTTTTTATGGCGAGGCTTCGCCGCGCCATAAAAAATTGGTTCCTTATTTTACTTGTTTGGGATTAAGTATCCACAACGATGCTCACCATCAACCATCCAATGCGTGCGTTCTACGGGACTGTCCAGCACAGTAGCAAACATTTCTAGCTCATGTCCGCATACACTGGGAAAAGACTCAGCAACATGGGCGATCGCGCAATTATATTCCGTAAAAATGAAACCTTCTGTCCCTTCTATAGGGAACCATTCCGTAACATAACCTTCACTACGGCGAAGTTCGGCTAATTTTTCTAGCCGTTGCTTTAGTGTACCTCCTCCAAGTTGTAATTTATAATGCTGTGCTTTGCGTTGCCACTGCTTTTGTAATACCTCAGACACTTGCTCTTTGCCTAAAGTATCAATCAGCGTATCAAGAAAATTTACGGCAAATTGGTTATAACTATCGGGAAAGCGATCGCGCCCTGCCGTGGTCAAAGCATAAATAAATTGGGGTCTACCCATACCCAACTGCTCGGCTGTGTGATAGATCAGCCCCTCAGTTTCAAGATCCTTTAAATGTTTACGAATTGCCTGCGGACTAATATCTAACTTTTCAGCTAAGTCTTGTGCTGTTACCTCTCCACGCTTAAGCAAATGTTGCAAAATATCCTGCTTAGTATCGTTTTTAGCATCATTTCTGTGATCTAGTTTCAGATCTGGTGCACTTGAAACCACGTCAGCGACACTGATGGGAGTTTTCATGAATATTCAGCTCCTGATAACAACTAACTCTTGCGGAGAGCCAAGACACGATTAAATGGCGTAGTTATCAAAAAATGACTTTGACAACTTGCATGTTGTTAATGTAACCTACAATTAGTAAAGAAACAAGTAAGTTGTTTTATTCAAACAAAGGTAGCGCGAAGCACTAACTTTGCACATCAATTATCAGGAGCCATGACTGACATGACTGCAACGGTTCAAGCACTTGTCAACCAACCATACAAATACGGATTTGTTACGTCTATTGAGTCGGACACGATTCCCCGCGGTCTAAGCGAAGATGTCGTCCGCATGATTTCGGCTAAAAAAAATGAGCCAGAATACATGTTGGAATTTCGGCTCAAGGCTTATCGTCAATGGTTAAAGATGCAAGAACCAACATGGGCGCATGTCGAATATCCTGCGATCGATTACCAAAATATCGTTTATTATTCTGCACCCAAGCAATCGAAAAAGAAAGCAAGTCTTGATGAAGTTGATCCTGAATTACTTGACACTTTTGAGAAATTAGGGATTTCCATTAACGAGCAAAAGCGTCTGACCAATGTTGCCGTTGATGTCATTTTTGATAGCGTTTCGATCGCTACAACTTTTAAGAAAGATCTAGCCAAAGTTGGTGTAATCTTCTGCTCGATCACCGAAGCGATGCATGAATATCCTGAACTGATCAAAAAATATCTAGGTAGCGTTGTCCCGATCGCAGACAACTACTATTCAGCACTAAATGCTGCCGTATTTACCGATGGCTCCTTTGTATACATTCCCAAAGGCGTAAAGTGCCCGATGGATCTGTCTACCTATTTCCGCATTAATAATGGCGATTCTGGACAGTTCGAGCGTACTTTGATTGTTGCTGAAGAAGGAGCCTATGTCAGCTATCTTGAAGGCTGTACAGCACCAATGTTTGATACCAATCAACTTCATGCAGCCGTAGTTGAATTAGTCGCCCTAGATGATGCCGAAATCAAATATTCCACAGTACAGAACTGGTTTGCTGGCGATAAAGATGGCAAAGGCGGTATCTATAACTTTGTGACTAAGCGTGGTTTGTGCCAAGGCAAAAACTCAAAGATCTCTTGGACTCAAGTAGAAACAGGTTCCGCAATTACTTGGAAGTATCCTAGTTGTGTATTGGTTGGTGAAAACTCCGTTGGCGAGTTTTACTCTGTTGCTCTAACAAATAATAAGCAACAGGCTGATACTGGCTCAAAAATGGTGCATATCGGCAAAAATACCCGCAGCAAAATCGTTTCTAAAGGCATTTCCGCAGGTGGCTCCCAAAATAGCTATCGCGGCTTGGTGAAGATCTCACCCAAAGCTGAAGGCGCAAGAAATTATTCTCAATGCGACTCAATGCTGATTGGTGATTGCTCGCAGGCAAATACTTTCCCTTATATCCAAGTCCAAAACAATACCGCTAGAGTTGAGCATGAAGCCTCAACTTCTAAAATCGGCGAAGAGCAATTGTTCTATTTTCAACAACGCGGTATCGCAGTTGAAGATGCTGTCTCAATGATCATTAGTGGCTTCTGCAAAGAAGTATTTAATGCATTGCCGATGGAGTTTGCTGTTGAAGCTGATAAGCTCTTGGCTTTGAAGCTAGAGAATAGTGTTGGCTAGATTTGAAATATTTTGAGGGCAAAGCACTCACTGGAATTACCATATAACTATTATGGGATTCTTGATGATTATGTAGGTGATGGATATGGCAGTTAAATTCATTCTTAGTGATTATGTCGAGGAAGCTCTAAAACAAGCAACCTATGACAAGTTAGACGATAACTCGTTTGTTGGACGCATTCCAAGTTGTCAAGGGGTAATAGCATTTGGAGAAACACTTCGCGAATGTGAATATGAGGTGCAGTCGGTCTTTGAAGACTGGGTTCTTTTAGGATTAAGGCTAGGACATCACCTGCCAATCATTGGCGGGATCGATCTAAATCAGGAGCTAAAAAGTGAGTCGATTAGCGCCATGTAAACGTAAAGAGTTCATCCGAAAGCTCCAAAAACTTAAATTTGAAGGCGTGTTTTCTGGAACAAGGCATCAATTTATGATTTATAAACAATGTCGGCTTACAATTCCTTCAAACCTAGAATATTCTGTTCCACAGCTAAAAATGATGATACGAGAAATCGAAAATATTTTAGGTCGAGAAATCACTATTGATGAGTGGAATGACTTGATTTAAGCTGTTCTGAAGTATAGATTTTGAACGAAAAGTACTACAATTAAAAGATAACTGTTAAGAAAAAAATGATTGTTGAAAATAGTGAAGTAATTTTATCGGTCAAAGATTTGACTGCGGAAGTTGGTGGAGTCGAGATTTTAAAAGGGCTAAATCTGGAGATTAAAGCTGGTGAAGTCCACGCGATTATGGGACCAAATGGCTCTGGTAAAAGCACATTCTCGAAAGTGTTAGCGGGACATCCTGCCTATACGGTCACAGGTGGTGAGATTATTTATAAGGGCGAAAACTTATTAGATTTAGCACCAGAAATTAGATCTAGAGAAGGTATATTTTTAGCTTTTCAATACCCATTAGAAATTCCTGGGGTGACTAATTCTGATTTCTTGCGATTGTCCTATAACAACTTGAGAAAGCATAAAGGTTTAGAAGAGTTCGATATCATCGATTTTGATGACTTTATCCAAGAAAAGCTAGAAATCGTAGAAATGAATCCTAGTTTCTTGAGTCGCAGCGTTAATGAAGGTTTCTCGGGTGGTGAGAAGAAACGCAATGAGATTTTGCAAATGGCAATTCTCGATCCGACTTTGGCAATTCTAGACGAGACAGATTCGGGGTTAGATATTGATGCTTTGAGGATCGTGGCAGGTGGAGTGAATAAGCTCTCAACCCCTCTCAATTCTTCATTAGTGATTACTCACTATCAGCGCTTACTGAATTACATTATTCCAGACTTCATTCATGTGATGGAAAATGGCAAAATTATTCTCACAGGTGGCAAAGACTTGGCTCTGGAACTAGAAGAAAAGGGCTATGACTGGCTCAAAGAAGAAGAGGCGGTGTTGGCATAATGGCTATTCAAGTTTCTGAACAAGTGGAAAATCAAGCAGAACTAAAGGGCGCATTAAGCACTCGCAGTAAATTGGCTGTTGACAGCAAAAAATTTACTTCCCAAGTGATCAGTTTGGGTTCTGCGATCGCGATCGCTCAAGACACCGATCAGTTTGTGAGCGAGATTCGTCAATTGGCTAGCGATCGCCTAGCGAGTCTTTCTTTCCCAACCACCAAAGATGAAGAATGGAAATATACTGATGTTTCGTCTTTGGGAAATCTAACTTTTGCCAATCAGATGGGGAATTCAGAGGATGTCGAAGCATTAATCGCTAAGCATTCAGCTTCTGAAGCATCAGGTAACCTGATTGTGTTTGTGAATGGGCAGTATAGTGAGAAGTTCTCAGATACAACGGGCGCTTTACAGGGCTTAGTTCTTGGTACATTGGCAACTCTTGGCGATCGCATTCTACCCAAGCTGCGATCGCACCTCGCTCAGCATCCCGATGCGAATGATTATTTTACGAGTCTGAATACAGCTTGTATGAAAGATGTGGCGATCGTGCTTGCCCCAAAAAATCTTGTCGTCGAAAACCCAATCCAGCTTTTGTTTGTATCTGCACCACAGGCTGGCGCAACATTGATAACTCAGCCGCGCTGTTTGGTGATTGCAGAAAGCCATAGTAATTTGACTTTTATTCAAACTTTTGTGGGAATTGATTCTCAAACCTATTTTACTAATACGGTAACAGAAGTTTGGCTTGCCGAAGGTGCAGAGGTTAATCATACTAAGGTGCAGTGGCAAGGTGATGAGGCGGTGCATATCAATACGACTGCGATCGCTCAAGCTCGAAATAGTGTCTATAAGAATCAATCGATTAGCATCGGTGCGAAGATCTCTCGCCAGAATTTGATCGTGCATCAAATGGCTGAACAAACGCAAACTTCGCTGACTGGGTTAGCATTTGTCGATGGTGAACAGCTTGCGGATACACATTCTGTAATCGCTCACAACTATCCGCACGGATCGAGTAAGCAATTGCACAAGTGCATTGCTGACGGTCGTTCCCATACAGTATTTAATGGCAAAATCCAAGTTGCGAAGTTAGCTCAACAGACTGATTCCGCCCAGCTAAGCCGCAATCTCTTGTTGTCGCCCAAAGCGCGAGTGGACACAAAACCTCAATTAGAGATTTTTGCAGATAATGTCAAATGCGCTCACGGCGCAACCGTCAGTCAACTCGATGCTGAGGAAATCTTCTATCTCCAAAGTCGAGCGATTGATGCTGAGAGTGCCGCTAACTTGCTAACCTATGCCTTTGCAACCGAGGCGATCAACCAAATTTCGATTGTTTCGGTACAGCGATCGCTTAGTAACTTCGTTCTTGAAAAAACGAAGGGGTAATGACTTATAAGTAGGAAAGCTTAATTAAATGTAGGATGTGTTAGTGCAACGTAACGCATCAATTAAGCATCAATTATGGGCTACGCGATCGCTAACCCATCCTACGTTTGGCACTGGTCAGTTAAGACGTGAGGCAGTGAAAGCCACACAATGAAAGCAACTCCAGCATAGAAAGGGGTCGATGATATAACCCGATCTCCATAGCTGGAGTCTTGTTCTTCTCTAAGCCCCCAT
>Ga0315906_10004106_pt1 | contig 18899 bp, 13 predicted proteins | sample LakEriMetagenome_4_FD_203526 | JGI IMG/M metagenome (GOLD analysis project Ga0315906, IMG submission 203526) | Freshwater fungal communities from buoy surface, Lake Erie, Ohio, United States - Buoy 2 MA122 | ecosystem: Environmental > Aquatic > Freshwater > Lake > Lake biofilm | place: USA... | reverse complement strand
GCGTGAGTGCGGGGAACAGCTCCCACACTGCCTCGATCAGCGCCCGCCGGTCACCTCCCGGTCGCGTCACCGTTGCCTCAAGGTTTTCAGACACGCTGAGGTTGGGAAAGACCTTGTCGCGCTCGGGCACCAGCACGATGCCCCGCGCGGTGATGCGATGCGGGGGCTGATTTTCGATGGCCTCGCCATCAAACACGATACGCCCGGCTGTGACGCGCGCGTCATCAAGCCCAATGAAGCCCGACACCGCACGCAGCGTCGTGGTTTTGCCCGCACCGTTGGTGCCAAGAATAGCCACGATACTGCCCGCGCTCACGTCAACGCTCACGCCCTGTAGCGCGGTGATCACGCGGTGATAGGCCACCTCGATCTGGTCGATCTGCAGGAGAAGCGGCTTTACAGTCAAGGCTTCGCCCTCACTTGAGCGGCCGCTGCCGGAATGGCCAGAGCAGAAACCAGTTCCGTATCCGCTGCCAGATGCCGACCAGCCCCTGCGGCTCAAACAGCAAAAACAGGATCATGACCAATCCGAAGGCCGCGTAGTTGACCGCGAACACCAGGCTGGACATGGATTCGCCACCTGGCAATTGAGCCATTGCCATCTCGATCAGATACGGGAACAGCGTCACGAAGGTTGCCCCCAGCACCGCACCCAGAATTGAACCCATGCCACCGATGATAATCATCGCCACATACTGGATGGTGAGAAAGAGCGAAAACGCTTCGCTCGATACAAATCCGCGGTAATAGGCAAACAGGCTTCCCGACATGGCGGTGAGGGTGGACGCGATGACGAATGCGCTTACCTTGGCACGTGCCACCGGGATGCCGAGCGCCTCGGCGACCGGTTCGCGCCCGTGTAGTGCGCGCCAGGCCCGACCCGTGCGGGACCGAAGCAGATTGAGCGCGAACAACACGGTGGCGCCCGCGCACACAAAGAGCGCGGCATACCAGAGCCGTGGGTCAATCAGCTCGGCGCCAAAGAGCGAAGGGGGATCGATGACAACCCCCGACGAGAGCCCGCGCCGGGTCTCGTATTCCTGGCCCGCATGGATCACGATGAAATGAAGTGCGAGTGTTGACACCGCCAGATAGAGCCCCCGCAGCCGCAGGCTGGGGAGGCCAAACACAAAACCAATCAGCGCGCCCGCCACCCCTGAGGCGGGCAGCGCAATCCAGAAGGGCGCACCGGTCTCGCGGGCGAGGATTCCTGTGGTGAAGGCACCCGCTGCCATCAACCCCGCATGTCCGAGCGAGACCTGTCCTGCATAGCCCGTGAGCAGCATGAGCGCCACTGCGCCCACCACTGCAATCAGCACCTGGTTGGCGAGATCCAGCTGGAAGGGCGATGCCAGAAACGGAAACAAACAAGCCAGTACCACGCCAGCAATCGCGGATGCCCGCTGGCCGCGGGTTTGCAACAGTTGCCAGTCGTTGGCGTAATCGGTGCGGAAGTGTCCGCTTGCGTGAGGTTGGGGCATGCGGGGCTTACACGCGGTCGAGTTCTTCGCGGGTGCCGAAGAGACCCCAGGGGCGAGCGATCAGCATGGCGAGCAGCACGATGAACGGCACCACGTCTGCGAGCAGCGGACTGACAAACTGAATGACCATCACCTCGGCTGTGGCGATGATGAGCGCGCCGAGGATCGCGCCGGCGAGGCTATCCAGTCCACCGACGAGCGCGGCCGGAAACGCCTTCAACCCGATCACCACCATCGTCTGGTCGAGCGCTGTATTGAGCGCGAGCAGCATGCCGGCGGTGCCTCCGGTGAGGGTGGCCAGACTCCAGGCAAGCGCATAGATCACATGAAGCGAGATGCCACGCTGTGCGGCAAGGAGCGGGCTCTGCCCCGCCGCGCGCATGCGAATGCCCCAGGGTGAGAACCGCAGAAAGACAAATAGCCCGGCATAACAAAGGACCGCCGCGCCGACCAGCGATGCATCAATGGCTGAAATACGGGCGCCCGCCGGCAATTCGAAAACCGGGTTGTCCCAGCCCAGCGCCGCAAGCGGGTGCCGCTCGCTCGGGCCCCAGATGAGCACCGCGAGGCCCCGCAGCAAAATACCGAGGGCAATGGTGGCGAGCACGGCGGCGAGCACCGCCTCGCCCGTCATGCGTCGCATGAGCGCCGCATACACCACCACGCCCACGACCGCCGAGAGCAGCAAGGCAGCGAGCACCGCCACCAGCGGTACACCGTCAAACATCGCGATTGTGACCCAGAGGCCGAACGCTCCCAGCATCATCAGCTCGCCATGCGCGAGCGACAGCACCCGGCTGGTCCGGTAGACGACCACGTACCCGCAGGCGATCAGCGCATAGATCGATGCGAGGACCGCGATGTTGACGAGCGTCTGCATCCGGTACGCGTCCGCCTACCGCTTGACGTCCACCGCCACCCAATCCTGCACCCGGCGCACTGCACCGGCCGAGTTATCCCAGCGCCACACGCGGTAGTACTGACGGGTACGGAAGTGATTGTCCTTGGTCCATTCAAGCGGGCCGCCGCGCAGACCCTTGAGGTCGACCTTGAGGTTGTTCATCGAGGCGGTGACCGCCTGCGCGGTAGGCTGCGCTGCCCCCTTCATGGCGGTTTCGATGACCAGCCCCGCTACAAAGCCCTCAGCGAGAAAGCTGACCGGGTGTTTGAGGTTCGCGCGGTGCGTGACCGCACGGATCTCGGCGTGAATGGGCAGGTCATCGCTGAAGAAAGCATTGCTGCCGATTACGAACAGGCCTGGATCCTTGATTCGCGCCAGATCCTCTTCTGCGTTCAGGTGCGCCCAGGCCACGTACTGGCCGTTCCAGCCCAGGCGACGCATTGCCTCAAACGTGCGAACCTGGGAAATCCAGGGCGACCAGGCCCAGACCCAGTTGGGATTCGCGTCTTTCAGCTTGGTGGCGAAGGGCGTGTAGTCAGGCGTGGGGGGAGGGGTGATTTGCTTGTCGACTGGCGTCATGCCTACTTGTCTAGACAGGCCTTCGGCGAAATCGATTTCGCCGCGCGACAGCGGAATAGCCATCGCGGCGAGCCCGAGACGCACCGGCTCCTTGGCCTGGCTCTTGATGAAGTCGAGCGCGGCGCGCGAATCGAAGGTGGCCCCGAAGGCGGTGGAGCAGAACTGAAGCGGGTCTGCCGGCGGGTAGGTTTCCTTGGGGCAGGCTGATCCAGCGAACAGCAGTGGCACACCGGCGCGCTTGCTGTCGGCCACCACCGGCGCATAAGTGGAAGACAAACTGCTGTTGATCAGCAGCACAACGCGGTCCTGGTTCAGCAGTTTCTTCGCGTTGGCGGCGGCGCGCGAGGGCTCGCCCTGATCATCGGCGATGATGAGCTGGATCGGTCGCCCATTGACCCCGCCCCTGCCGTTCACATGATCGATGTAGGCTCTTAGCGCATCCATGACCGGCGCATAGGTGCCTGCAGCCGGCCCGGTCATGGCGGCGGTAACGCCCACCAGATAGGCATTTTGGGCCTGCGCACTGGCCGCGGCCGCCGCGATTGACGCCGCCGATAAAAGCGTGAGTATCTGACGCTTCATGGAATGAGTCTCCTTTCTGGTTTGATGAATTCGAACGAAATTACTTCAGCATGCCAGCCGCGGCTTCGGCGAGCAGACGCGCTTCGCCGTCACCGTACATTGATTCAATCAGATCGCGAAACCTGGCCTCCATCTGCTTGCGCTTGACCTTGCGCGTGGGAGTGACCGGTTCGCCCTCGGTTTCAGGGTCGAGCATCTTGGGAAGGATACGAAAGGCCTTGATGGTTTCAACGCGTGCGAGCTGACTGTTGGCCGCGCCGATTTCGCGCTCGATCAGGGCCCCCACCTGGGGATGTTCGACCAGGCTTGCAAAGCCGGTATAGGCGATATTTTGCGCGCGAGCCCAATCCGATACGGTGTCGTAATCAATCTCGATCAGTGCGGTGAGATATTTACGCGCATGCCCGATCACGATGGCTTCGGCCACATAGGGGCTCGCGCGAAGCAGGTTTTCAATGCTTGAGGGCGAGAGCGTCTTGCCGCCCGCGGTCACGATGAAATCGCGCGCACGGTCCACGAGCTTCAGCCGCCCGTTGCTGAGTTCGCCCACGTCGCCGGTGCGTAGCCAGCCATCGGCTTGCAGCACCTCCGCGCTCGCCTCGGGCTGACCCCAGTAGCCCTCGAATCGACAATCGCCTCGCAGCCAGATTTCGCCGCGCTCAACCGACTCCGGGAGCGATTCGCTGGGGGTACCTTCATCAACCGGCACGAGTTTCATCTCCCAGCCTGCAGCGAGTTCACCCACGTCGCCCGGACGCGGAAACGGGCCGCGCTGGCCGGTAATGATGGCACCCGCTTCTTCGGTCTGGCCGTAGATTTCCCGGACGTCCACGCCCCAGATTTGCCATAGCGCGGCGGTGTCAGCCGGAAGCGGTGCGCCGCCGCACAGCACGAGGTTGAGCTTGTCGAGTCCGAGCTTATTGAGCACCCGTCGCAGCACCAGCGCGCGCGCGGCGGCCGCGCCCGCGGCTACCAGCAGGCCTGGCTTGCCCGCCCAGCGTTCTCGCGCATGAACGCGCGCGGCGCTCATCGCGAGCTCATAGGCCCAAGCCTTGATGCCCCGCGTATTGCGGATGCCCACCAGCACGCCCGCTGCAAATTTCTGGAGATAGCGCGGCACGGTGATGAGTACCGTGGGGGCGACCTCGAAGAACGTGGTCGTCAGGTCTTCCGGGTCTTCGCCGAAGTGTGGAACCACGCCACCCAGAAGCGGCAGTGTCCAGGCCACATCTCGCCCGAGCACGTGGCAGAGCGGCAGATAGATGACGGTGCGCTGCGGCATGCCGAGTTCGGGATAATGCAGGATCAGATTCGCCGCTCCCGCCAGATGCCGTCCGTGTGTGACCAGGGCCCCTTTGGGGTGACCCGTTGTGCCGGAGGTGTAGACGATGAAGGCCGGGTCATTGGGCTGGATCTGCCGCGTGCGGTCGGCGAGCCAGCCCAGTGCATCCACCGGCGCATCTTGGGACAGATGCTTCCAGCGAACGAGTTTGGGATGGTCAAAGCCCAGTAAAGCGCTGTCATCGATGATCACGATGTGTCGCAGCGCAGGCAGCCGGTCAAGAAGCGGCATGACCTTGTCGAGGTACTCCTGGTCCTCGGCCACGAAGATCGCAGCGCCGCCGTCCTGCATCTGGTATTGCACTTCCTGCATCGAAGCAGTGGGGTAGATGCCGTAGACGACTGCGCCGAGCGCCTGGGCGGCCTGGTCGGCGATCACCCATTCCTCGCAGACGTCCCCCATGATGGCGAGCCGCTCGCCTCGTGCAAGGCCCAGCCGATCGAGGCCTGCCGCGACCTGTGCGATCCGTTCGGCCGCTTCGCGCCAGCTGCGCTCACGGTAAAGCCCCTGATGCTTGGATCGCCAGGCGATGGTCGAGCCGTCGCTCCGGGCGCGTTCAAGCAAAAGACCCGGCGCGGTGTGCTGTCTGAGGCTCTCGGGGGAGGGCGGAGTCTTCATTGAAGGCAGCAGTCTACCGATTGTCGCTCTGGAATTCGGCGATCAGTCGCAGCAGTGCCTCGCCATAGGTTTCCAGCCGGCGCTCCCCGATGCCATGGACCTGAGCGAGTGCGGCAAGCGACTCCGGTTGTTCAATCGCAAGCGCCTGCAGCGTGGCGTCATTCAGCACAATGTAGGGCGGGACGCGCTGGGTGCGTGACTGTTCGAGGCGCCAGGCCTTGAGCAGGTTGAGGAGCCGAGCGTCTGGGGTGCCGGAGGCGGCGGATGCGCGCCCGACTGGCTCGCGGCCTGCGCTGCCCGGGTTTGCACCGCGCGCAGCCTTCCGGCGTGAGGTGGTGCGCACCGTCACGCGCGGCCGCCTCAGTAAAAGGGTTTGCTCTCCGCGCAGCACCGGCCGGGCCATCTCGGTGAGTTTCAGCGCACCGTGAGCCTCATGATCGACCTCCACCAGACCGAGCGCGACCAGTTGTCGGAATACCGCCCGCCAGGTGGCTTCGTCGTGAAGCGCGCCAATCCCGAATACGGAAAGCTGATCGTGGCGCCAGCGACTCATCCGCTCACCAGTTCGGCCGCGCAGCACCTCAATGAGGTGTATGACGCCGAACCGTTGTCCGGTCCGGTAGACGGCCGACAAGGCCATTCTCGCCGCCTCGGTGGCGTCCCAGGTTTGGGGTGGGGTCAGGCAGTTATCGCAGTGCCCGCAGGGTGCGGAGGCTTCGCCGAAATAGGCGAGCAGGGGCACACGGCGGCAGCCCGCGGTTTCAGCGATGCCGAGCAGCGCATTGAGCTTGGCTGCAGCGATGCGCTTCCAGGCCTCGTCGGCTTCGGACTCGTCGATCAGCCGGCGTTGCTGCACCACATCGGCCATGCCGTACACCATCCAGGCGTCGGCGGGTCCGCCATCACGGCCAGCACGCCCGGTTTCCTGGTAATAGCCTTCCACGCTCTTGGGCAGGTCAAGGTGCGCCACAAACCGGACATCGGGCTTGTCGATCCCCATGCCGAAGGCGATCGTTGCCACGATGATGACCCCGTCCTCCTCCTGAAAGCGTTGCTGGTGGCGCGCGCGAACGGAGGCGTCAAGCCCCGCATGGTAGGCAAGCGCGAGCAATCCTCGTTCGGCCAGCCATTCGGCGGTTTCCTCGACCTTCCGCCGCGACAGGCAGTACACGATGCCGCTCTCGCCCTCGTGAGCGCCGCGGATGAAGTCAAGCAACTGCGCGCGGCCATCGCCCCGATCCTCGATCATGTAGCGGATGTTGGGGCGATCGAAGCTCGAAACGAACACTCGCGCCCGGTCAAGACCCAGCCGCTCGATGATCTCGGCGCGCGTCTGCGGGTCGGCGGTGGCGGTGAGCGCGATCCGGGGTACCTCGGGAAAACGCTCGGCAAGCGCCGAGAGTTGTAGATACTCCGGCCGGAAATCGTGCCCCCACTGGGCGACGCAATGCGCCTCGTCAATCGCAAACAACGCGATGCGCGCCCCCGCCATCATGTCGAGAAATCCGTCCGACAGGAGCCGTTCGGGCGCCACGTAAAGGAGATCCAGCGCGCCGCCCAGGGCTGCGCGGCGGGTCTGCGATGCCTCGCGCCCGCCCAGGCCCGAATGGAGCGCCCCGGCACGTACGCCGATTTGCTGAAGCGCAGCGACCTGATCCTGCATCAGCGCGATCAGGGGCGAGACCACGATGGTGAGCCCGTCGCGCAGGAGCGCCGGCAACTGATAGCAAAGCGATTTGCCACCGCCAGTGGGCATCAGCACCAGGGCATCGCCGCCCTCGGCCACATGCCGTACGATCTCGGCCTGACTGCCGCGAAACGCAGGGTGGCCGAAGGTCTGGCGAAGCCGCTCGAGGGCTCGGGCGTCGATATTGGGAGGTGGAGCAGACACGGCGCGAAAGATATCGATAAACCGGTCGATTGTCGCCGCATCCGGTTCCGAAAGGATTAGTCAGAAATTCGGGGAGCCCGATTCCATGCGAAGATTTTGGGAGGTTCGAGACTTGATTTCGGCTCCGTTTCCGACTGACTCGAGCGGCCGGACCGGCCTCCAGACGCTTGGTTCCCCCCTATGAACGCACGCATCGCGATCGTTCTCCCATACAGACTCAGTGCACACCAGTTTTCGGTGTACCGCAGGGTATTCGCAGCCGGACTCGCTTTCGCCGTCCTGGGAGCATGGTCGCTTTCGTTACCCTGTGCGGAGACCCGTGCTCCGCCGCTCGCGCTTCATGTGGCGCTTTCAAGAGTGGCACAGGTGCATCCTCAGATGCAGCGCGCCCGTGCCGAGGCTGAAGTGTCGCGTCAGCAGCTCGAAACCGCTCGCTGGGGACGGTTCCCCTCGGTGAGTGTCGGTGCAACCGCGGGCGAGGGCGTGAGCGCGGCAGGTAGCCTTCGGATCCAGCAGCCGGTTTATACCTTTGGCCGCACCGAACATGCGATTGATGCGGCGCAGGCCTCGCTCGAGGCCACGACATCCGGCATTGACGCCACGCGACGCGCGTTACTCGAGCGCGCGGCAATTGCGCATGCCCGCTGGCTCTCCGGGATCCAGCAGGTGGAGCTCGCCGGGCGGCATGTGGCGCGTCAGCAGGAACTCCTCGAATTCATTGCTCGTCGAGCCGATGGAGGGATGGCCGCGCGAGGCGATACCCGTCTGGCGCAGGGGCGCCTGGAGCAGGCCCGCGCGCGGGCCGCGGCGTTGCAGGCCAATGTCAATCAGGCGCGGGCCGAACTCGAATCGCTCATGATGCAAAGGGTCGATGCCCAGCCGGTGGCCGCGGCGTTGTCTCCGATGACATTCGCCAACGCCGAAGCGCTCGCCCATGCGTTTGTCGAGGCCTCACCCGTGCTGGAGCGCCTCAGCGGTCAGCAACGGGCCGCCAGCGCGGAAGCGTTGCTGAAAGGGGCGGATCGTCTGCCTATGCTGGTGGCGCGTTTCGAACGTGCGCCAAGCCTCCTCACCAACCACTACGACACCCGCACGCTCCTCGCGGTGGACTATCAGTCTGGCGGGGGGCTCTCGGCGCAATCGGAGTATCTGGCGCGGTTGGGGCGAGTCGATGCGCTGCGAGCAGAGATCGATGCACAACGTCGGGAACTCGAACTTGTCGCGTCATCGCTGTGGGTGCAACGCATGACGCTGATCGAGCAGCAGACTGCGATCGACGCACTGGTGGCGTCATCGGCTGATACCGTGGAGTCGTTTCTTCGCCAGTTCGATGCGGGTCGTCGGAGCTGGCTGGACGTGCTGAACGCCGAGCGCGAACTGTTTGACGCAAGGCTTGCCAGGGCCCAGATCGATGCCGGACTGCTTGAAGTCGCCCTCCGAATTCAAGGCGGCACCGGTGCGCTTGAACGACTGTCTGCGGGGCAACCATGACCACAGGCCCTGAGCACGTCTGGGAGGCGCCCTCTGCGGCGCTGCTTCGCCGACTGCTGGCGGTGCAAGGCATGTCGCTTTCGCAGGGGGCGGCTGAGCAGGCCTGGGCGGAAGCCTTTCGCAGGCGGCCTGCCGCTACGGACGCTGTCTCGCAAATGCGTTCGCTGGGCGAGGCCCTCCGCCGCTGGATGGGGCCGTTCGATGCGGCCGCAGAGGTTGCCGTTGTGCCGGTCCAGACCTTGCTCGCGCAACATTTTCCGGCGCTCGTTCTCTGCGAAGGGCGTTGGCGGGTCGCGCGCTGGCTCCGTGGCGAGCGGCTTGGGCTCGAAGCCAACGACGGCGGGGTGGAAGAAGTCGAGCGCGCGCGCTGCGGCGCCGCGCCTGCATGCTGGGTCGCGCTGTCCGGGGCCGGTGAGCCAGATGTCCGGGCGGGCCCGCTTCGACTGGTGGGTCGCGCGCTCGCGCAGCGCAAGCGCGTACTTTTTGAGGTGGGCCTTGCCTCCGTGCTGGTCAACGCGTTCGCGGTGATCACCTCGCTTTTTGCCATGCAGGTCTACGACCGGGTGGTGCCCACCTTCGCGTGGTCCACGCTCTGGGCGCTCACCGTGGGCGTCCTGGTCGTCCTCACTTTCGATGCCGTGCTGAGGCTTGCGCGCGCCCAGGCCCTGGATCGCGTAGCCCGCGACGTGGACGAAGACCTGACGCAGTTACTGTATGACCACCTGCTTGCCATGCGGATGGACAGCCGCCCGCGTAGCCTGGGCACGCTGGCGGCGCGCCTGACCGGCTTTGAGGCGGTACGTTCGTTCTTTACCGCGTCCATTCTTTTCGTGTTCGTCGATTTGCCCTTCGTCATCGCCTTCATCGCGGTCATTGCCCTGGTGGGCGGGGCCGTGGGCTGGGTGTACGCGCTGCTCTTTCCGCTGGCGCTGGTCGCGGGGTGGGCAGGGCAACTGAAGATGCGCCGCCTGGTTCAACGACAGGTGGTGGGGCTCCAGCAGAAAAATGGGCTGCTGATCGAGACCATCCACGGCGCCGAGTCGATCAAGGCAGCGGGGGCGGAATGGCGGTTTTCTGCCCGCTGGGCCGACCTGGGTGATGAGTTATCGGCCGATCAGCTTGCCGTTCGTGCAACCGTCAATCGGGTGACGACGCTGATGCACTGGCTGTCGTCGATCGCTTTTGTTGGCGTGATCGTCGTGGGTGTTCATCAAATCGAGCTTGGTTTGCTGTCAGTGGGTGGGCTCATCGCATGCTCGATCCTCGGGGGGCGCGTCATTCAGCCCATCTCCCAGGTCGTGATGCTTGCCACGCAGTGGCATGGCGCGCGCGAGGCGATCCGCAATCTCGAGTCAGTCATGCGATTGCCCGCGGAGCGCGAGCCTGATGTGTCGCAACTCGCGCCCGACTCGCTCGCGGTGTCCATCGCAGCAAAGGACTTGCGGTTTGCCTATGGACGTTCGCCTGCCGCGCATATCGATATCAACGCGCTTGCGTTTAACGCCGGCGAGCGGGTCGCGCTCGTGGGCTCCAATGGTTCTGGCAAGACCACGCTGCTCCGGATCCTGTCGGGGCACTATCGTCCCGCGGCCGGGCAGGTACGGATAGGGGGGATCGACGCGGCTCAACTCTCGCCTGCCTGCCTCGGCGCGCATGTGGGTTACATGCCGCAGGACATCCGGCTGTTCCGCGGCTCTCTCCGCGACAATATCGAACTCGGGGGCGTGAGGCTTGATGATTCGCGGCTCCTCGAGGTGGTCCGGGCGAGCGGTCTGGAGACCCTGGTGTCTGAGCATCCGCAGGGTCTTGACCTGCCCATCGCCGAGGACGGTAGTGGGCTCTCAGTCGGGCAGCGGCAGCAGGTGGGGCTCGCGCGCCTGCTGGCGCAGCCGCCGCGGATCTGGCTGTTGGACGAACCGAGTGCATCGCTCGATGGCAGCGCGGAGGCTGCGCTGGTCAAAACCTTAACAACCATGATCCGTCCCGACGACCTGGTGATTTATGCAACCCACAAGACCGCTTTGTTGGCGATGGCCACGCGGGTACTGGTGATGCGGGGAGGGCGGGTGGTTCACGATGGTGACCGCGATAGCATCGGCCGCGCCATGCAGTCTCCGTCGCCAATCTCGGCCTCGTCCGCGCTCAATCGGGTGGCCTGATGAGCCGACCCCTCCACGACCGGCCAGCGGGGTTCGATGCCCCGCTGCTGCGGCCCGAGCGCGCCGGGGCTGCGCGCTGGATGAGCACCTTTGCGGTGGTTGCGGTCGCCCTCATGTGTGTCACCGCAGTGGCCTGGTCTTCACTGGTCGAAATCGATCAGGTCACCCGGGCATCCGGGCAGTTGATTGCCAGTTCGCGGGTACAGATTGTTCAGTCGGTTGACGGGGGCGTGATCGAGCGATTGCATGTTCGCGAGGGTGACACGGTCGAGTCCGGTCAAACCCTCGCCACGCTGGATTCGGGGCGCACGCAGGCGGCGCTTCGTGAATCCGAGGCCAGGTCTGCTGCCCTGCGCGCGGCGCTGGCCAGGCTGGCCGTTGAGGCTCAAATGGGTGAGCGTCTGGTGTTTCCTGCGGCGCTCGGCGCCTATCCATCCGTGCAGCGTGCGCAGCAGGCCTTGTTCGAGCAACGTCGCCGTTCGCTGTCGGCCGAACTTGATGCGCTCGAAGCATCGGCATCAATCGCCCGTCAGGAGCTCGCCCTGGTCCAGAATCTGCACCGTGCGGGCGACGTCAGTCAGGCCGAACTCCTGCGCGTGAGCCGGCTGGCGAGCGAGGCCGAGGCGCAGCTCGTGATCCGAAAAAATCGATGGCTTCAGGACGTCCGCGCCGAGCAGGCGCGCGCCGAGGACGAGCTCGCTCAGCTCGAGCAGGTGCAGGCACAGCGCCGCGAAGTGCTCGATAGTCTGGTGATTCGAGCGCCGGTTCGCGGCATCGTCAAGAATGTCCGTGTGACGACCCGCGGTGGTGTGCTGCGCCCGGGCGAGGAACTCCTGCAGATCGTACCGGCCGATGACCGGCTGATCGTTGAGGCCCGCGTCAGACCGTCCGATATCGCCCTGCTCAGGCCCGGTCTTCCGGTATCGATCAAATTTGATGCCTACGACTACACCGTCTATGGCGCGGTGGCTGGAAAGCTCAGCTACATCAGCGCCGACACGATTCGTGACGATTCACGTGCGGGCGAGCAACTGTACTACCGGGTGCATGTCGAGACCGACATCCCGCCTGGCGCGCCGGCCGAAACGGGATTGCGTAAGCGCCTCGACGTGATGCCGGGGATGACCGTTACGGTCGATATCCGGACTGGACGACGTTCCGCACTGTCCTACATGCTGAAGCCGATTCGCCGCACGCTCGACGAGGCGTTTTCCGCACCCTGAATTTTGACTAATCCAGACATCCCACCACAGGTCCCGAGCTATGACCACCGCATCTGCCCCAACTGCTGCTGCCATGCAAAATCTGAGCGCCGTTCCCGGCATTGATCCCACCAGTCAGTCCCCGGAACGGTCTGTTTCGGGGCCAGGCCGAGCAACCGACTCGTCGTCTGAGCGTAAGGCGGTTGCGGGGGGTAGCCGGGCAGAGCGCGCTGTCCAGAGTGGTGATGTGCTTGCGCCCGCCTGGGCGAGTGGTGCGCAGTTGATCGACGCCTCGTTTGATTCATCAGGTGTTGGCGCTTCAGCGCAGGCAGCGTCTGCTGACACCGAACAACCGGATGTGGCCCTGGACGAGTCGGGAATATCCGATCAGCTGGCCATCATCGAGGAGGCCTCCGATGCCGACCACATGCTCGGTGACACATCCGATGTGATCGAGTTCAACGCCGGACATGGCGTGCTTGATCCGGCGCTTCAGCGGTCGCTGCGAGTCGAATTCGCCCAGGCACCCTCGACGACGGTGTCCGACGCCACGGCCTCGGGCGGCATTCTCAGCATGCCACCCTATCAGCTCGTGGTCGGTGGCCTGGCGCTCGGTCTCGCGGTAGGTGGCGGAGCCGGTGGCGGCGGAGGCTCTGGCAGCTCCGAGTTCTTTGCTTGGGGCGCCGGAAGTTTGAATATCACGACCCCCGGCGGCACGGTTGTCACGGTCGATGCCTCGGGCGGGGCGAGTGGTCGAAGCCTCCTTCTCAATGGTGGGAGTGCGGTCAACGTCAACGGTTTCAGCGGCTCGAACCTGATCAACGCATCGAACCTCAGCGGCAATCTCTCGGTCAACATTGTTGATGACGGTAACGCCGGACGATTGGTGCTCACGACCGGAAGCAGTGCCACAACCATCAGCAGTTATGACGCACGGGACGAACTTGTGATCGATGCTGCGCTGCTCGCGAGCAGCAGCGTTCTCACGCTGAGCGGGCAGGTAAGCGAGGCCAAGATCAGCGGACTCGCCGGCGGTCTCAATGCCTCGGCACTCAGCGCAGGATCGCTGTCGGTATCAACCGCAGCGCTTGCCGCCGGGCAGCAGCGCTCGATTGCGCTGTCGACGGGCGCCGGGGCCGCGAGTGTTAGCGGCGTTCAAGGCGACACCATCATCATCGATGCGGAGGCATTGCCCGATGAGGTGACCCTGAAAACGAGCGGAGGGGCCAATTTCCAGGTCGCCAATCTGATGGGGAATCTGGAAAATACGGCCACCGGGACTGTCACGGCCATACTCGATCATGATCCCAATCCAGGTCTTGAACTGCGCACCACGGTAAAAAGTACAACCGCGGTTACGGTGAACAACGGCGCCCTGGACCTCAACGACACCATCGTTCTTGAGGGAGCAGGGGCTTTTACCGTGAAGGGGTTAGTGGCGACGCTCGACGCAAGCCGGGTCACGGGCAGCACCACTGTCACGGCAGCGGTCGTGTCGGCTCCGAACGAGATCAAGGTCATTCCAGGTGCGACGGGCGCTTCAGTGGCCGGATCGGCAGCGGGCAGCAAGATCGCAATTGATGCTTCCAACATTCCCGACAACACGGCGCTGCAACTCAGCGGACCGGGCAGTTTTATTGTGACCGGGCTGAAGGGCGATGTCGTGGCTGATCAGGCGCAGGGTAATGTTTCAGTCTCCACTGCGGATGCTGGAGATCAGTCTGTAAGCGTGAAGCTCGGCGCAGCCGGCGGCCAGGTCAGGGCATTCAGCACGACCGACTCGATTAATGTCGATGCGCTGGCGATGAAGGGCACCTCAACGCTGGGCATCGGTGGCGCGAGCTTTGCCGGCAATTCGATCGGGACGGTCACTGTGACGGGGCTGCGAGGCACGCTCGAAAACCGAGGCACGGGCAAGACCGAGGTCACGCTTGCTACTGCGGCTGATGGATCGCCCACCACTGCCTCGATCGTGAGCGACAATATCATCGTCGTGAATAACGGTAACTTTGCCGCGACCGACACCATTAAATTGACTGGGTCGGGCGAGTTCGGTTTAAAGGGCGTTGCCGCGAATGTAGATGGCGCGGGTGTGAGCGGCGTTCTGAGCAAAATCAGTGCAACGCTGAACACGAATAGCGCCGTCACCATCAAACTGTCGCCCTCGGGTTCTGACACGTTGGTGCTGAATGGTCGGGATTCGTCTGCCACGATGCTGAACGTCGAGAGCATCGATGTCAGTATCGGCGGTGATATTTCCAAGGCTGCAATCAGCTCGGGTGCGGGTCCCGCCACGCCGGGACGCATCTCCGGAACCCAACTTGATTTTGCCGATCAGACCGCGAAGCTCGTCGTCAGTCAGGCGCAGCACGCGGACATTCAGCAGGGCGGGCTGCTCAAGGCCTTACAGGCCGACTCCGGTACGCAGACCCTGTCGCTGAGCAGCGGCGGAACCATCGCTCAGACTATCCCTCACATCGATGTGTATGAGCTATCGAGCGCGGGTGGACCCCTGCAGGTCACGATCAAATCGCAAACGCTGTCGGTGAGCAACGATATTCAGCAGCAACTGGCCCTCGCGTCCAACCAGGCCTCGCCCGCTTTAACGATAAAGGGCTCGCCGGGTGCGGATGTCATACGAACCGCGGCGGTGGATGTGGTGCGCGGCGGGTTGGTGGTGGACCTCGCGGGGGATACGGCGAGGGATTATGTTTTTGTCAAAAACATTGAGATAGGTAACTCCTCCAGCATCGGAAACGCAGTGAACGGGTTTGGAGGGGGGCTGGTCGCATCCACCGGAGGCGAATTTGCGAACTACCCGACGCTCGCCCAGACTGTGACGAACCATTGGTCGAATCTGAAGTTTCAGGCAGATGCCAGCGAGATTGCTGTTTCGGGTGGGATACGAGCTACTACCGTGTTTGGCTTCGCCACTGACGGGGCGTCGGGCGACAAAGTTGTGTACCTGAATAACGATAGTAGCGTTGCGAAAGCAGGGTACTTCACAGTTTCGGAAGCAAACCCAGTTGGGTTTGCTCCAACTGATAATTCAATAATCGAGATTGAGTCAGGCTACGTAAATGCGTTGTCTTTAACTAACGCGGTAGCTGCGAACATCGGCAAAGACCCGCGCGCCTTGGACAAAATCGCGACGCTTCTTGCTACTTTGCCGCCATTTACCGATGTTGCTGGCGATCAGCTTTATGTTATTTTGTACGACTACTCGACTTTGGGGCCGGGCCAAAAAGCGGATGCGTGGTTATACGCAACCGTCGCAACGCAAGATGACGGTTTGGACTTCGCTGAGAATGGCGCGGCGGTTGAACGAGACACCGACACCCTCGAACTCATCGCCATCTTCAAAGGCGTTGGAGTAAACGCCTTCACCACCGACAACTTCCTGTGATGTTCACCGCGACGCGCGGGCGTCGAGCCCGCAGCACGGTTAGTTGATTCTACGGGCTGAGATGATGAAAGGCGGGGCGTTGACAGGCACGCTGTTCTCGCCGCCAGGCACGACCGTCCCGGCTCCGCTGAGGGACCCCGACACAGGGGTCGCGCTCAGCGCGATGACAGCCGGTGGAAGGTCGTTGAGGAGTCCCCCCGTGGGCGGAATCACCCGTCCGAAGACCGCGTAGCCGGGCCTTACCGGATCTGAGGATTCGTTGGTGTCCAGCGACGCAGAGTTGTCGACCATGTTGATGAAAAACTGGCTGGTGGCCGAGTCAGGCTGGTCTGTGCGGGCCATTGCGATCGTGCCCTTGGTGTTCGATAGCCCCGAAGACTTGGGCTTTTCGAGAACGATTGGCGCACGCTGACCGGCCTGTGCGGAATACTGCGGTGTATTCGCCGCGTTGTAGGTGAAACCACCACCCTGAACAACAAACGTTGAAACGATGCGGTGAAAAACCGTGTTGTTGAAGAACCCGGCGTTCACGTATTCGAGAAAATTCTCGGTGGTGATCTTGGTCTTCTCAGACTCGAGTTCGACGACGAACGAGCCTACGCTGGTCTCAATCATTACCAGCGGCTTGAGCCCGGCACTCGGGACAGCAGACGACAAAACGTTACCGTTGGCATCCTTCGTGAACAGGTAGTAAGGCACAACCTTTTCGCCGTCACGAATTGTGACCTTCGCGGTACGGCCGCCCGCCGCATCGGTCTTGAAGCACGGGTCATCAGACTTTGGCGTTTCGGTACTGGTCTGAATGCAATAGGCCACGGTTCCGCCTCTTGCGGTGTCGCCAGCGGTGATCTGCAGGATCCGGTTGGTGATGCCCGCCTCCTGTACCGCTTCAAACGAAAGGCTGAGCGACTCGCCCAGGACCTCGATGTTGAATGTCTTGGTGTCGCTCGCGCCGTCGCTGTCGGTGACCGAGATGGTGATCTGGTGCTTGCCCGGCGCTTTTGGGGTGCCTGAAATGACCCCTGTGACGGGTCCGACCGACAGCCCCACGAATTCCAGTAGTGACCGCGCCGGGATGTTGAGCTGGGCCAGTCCCTTTTGCGTTTCGATAGGGAATTCTGGCGTCGAGTACTTAAGCAGCGTGCTGTCGATATCAACAGCGCGAAGTTTGAGCGCGGGGATAGCCCGCCCGGCCACGACGGTGAGGTCCGGAATCGTTGAAAGCTGCGGCTGTTGGTTACCTGAGCCACCGCAGGCCGAGATCCCGATCAATGATGCAAGTGAGACTGCCAAGAGCGTTGGGCGAAGAAGGCGCATCGAATACGTCCATCCAGTTAGCAGAGGTTAGGCAAAAACTGATTGGCAGGTCAACGAGTCTGGGTCATTGATTGAATTGTGCCGGCGGCCAGATCGTTTGGGGCATTAGGGAGCCAGGCTTCCTGCGGGTTGGTCTGAATCCGTCGAGTGAGTTTAGACAGATCGATCAACTGCTGGCGGGTTCCCGCATCTGCGCCATTGAAACTACCAATGGCGACGAATTTCGCCGCGTCGCGATCGGTCAGTTTGCCTGCGCTGTTATCGAGCAGGTTCAAAGAAAAGCTGCTCAACTGGGTTCCGGTGCAGGGTGCCTGGCTGATCGCAACCGTGTATTGCAGGTTGCGCATGCCCCCTTCAATCGTCAATGGGGCAAGAGGCGCAGGTGCGAACACCGTGGTGCCTTTCTTGTCGAGAGAGGGGGCGGCATTGGGGTATCGCGTGTAGCAGCCACCATCCATAACCGTATTCTCGAAAAGACCGTGGAAAAACGTGCCGTGATAAAAACCGCTGTTCACGTAGTACAGAAAATTGTTTGCCCAGCCGCGCTGGACTCCTCCCCGGGGCCCCGGTTCAATCGTGAGTTCGATCTGCCGGGCGGTGGGTCCGCTACCAATGACCATCTGCACGCGTGGCTTGACCACCTCGTCCGTATGCGTCTTCAGGGACACGCCCTGGCGTATTAGCGAGATCTGAAGCTGCCCAACGTCATCCGGCGTGCACACGACCCGCACCTCGGTCGAGCTGATACGGGTGACCTGCGGGCTTGTGCAGGCCACCCCGCCCGTTTGCAAAGTGACGGACTCGTCGAGGTTGGACCCGCTCGCAACGAAGGTGGAGGGGAGCCCGAATTTCAATGATTCGGTTCGGATTGCGGTAACGACTGGCTCTGCACTTCCGCTGCCTGTGCCCGCAGGCGCCGCGCCACCGCCACCGCCGCAGCCGATCAGTGCGCCTGCAAGAAAAGCTGCGCCCGTCGCGGCAATGAGTAGGCGCGAGAGCTTGCAGGATGGTTTGGCCGGGTTGGGAAACACCCGCGCATTCTAGGCGAACCTGTCAAGGTTTCGCTCGGCCGATTGGCCGAGGCGGAAACGCGGGCTAAGCCCTTGCGGCCACCACAAATAGGCCGACCATGCAGCCGAGCGCGGCGATCCAGACCAGGCTTCGGAGGGTGGGGCGGTCGGTGATGTAGGCCCAGCCATAAGTGATCCGAAGCAGGACAAACGCCACGGCAAGCACGTTGATCGCCGTCTGCGAGCCTTGAGCCAGATGGGCGATGATCACCGCAGCCGCGAAGGCCGGGAAGGCCTCAAAACTGTTCTGCTGAGCCCAGTCGGCGCGCTTTTGCCGGCCGTCGAGGGTGGAAAGGAACTCGCGCGGTGCCCGGTTGTCGTAGCGCCGGTCGCCGAATTTGGCGATACCCGCGAATGCATAGGGCATAAGCGCTGCTGCCAGCACGCACCAATAAGCTGTTGTCATCGCCGAACCTCGTTCGAAGGGGGGCTAGGAGCCTGTTCACGCTCGCGGGCAAGTCGTTTTGCTTTTTCCTGCTTCAGATCGTAGAACTGCCATGCGGCAAATACGAACACCAGCAGGAACACGCCCAATTCGATCCAGATACCCATGCGGTTACTCCGATTTCGGAGACAGTTGTGCGGTCAACCGACGGATGGTAGAGGAACCGCCCGCCCCGACGTTAAGATTCCCTTTGACTCACCACCCCTCTACCCCATGGCTGACTCCGATTTTCTCACCGGTCTGACCGATGATCTACCCGATGCGCGCTACTGGCACCGTCTGGACGACGGTCGGATCCAGTGTGACCTATGCCCAAGGGAATGCCGGTTAAATGACGGCCAGCGCGGACTGTGCTTTGTCCGAGCACGCAGTGGCGACAGGATGGTTCTCACCACCTGGGGGCGCTCGTCGGGGT
>Ga0315906_10004103_pt1 | contig 18903 bp, 15 predicted proteins | sample LakEriMetagenome_4_FD_203526 | JGI IMG/M metagenome (GOLD analysis project Ga0315906, IMG submission 203526) | Freshwater fungal communities from buoy surface, Lake Erie, Ohio, United States - Buoy 2 MA122 | ecosystem: Environmental > Aquatic > Freshwater > Lake > Lake biofilm | place: USA... | reverse complement strand
GTTGGGTACTGTTGGTGAACCAATCAATGAAGAAGCATGGCATTGGTATCATCAGCATGTTGGGAAAGGAAAATGTCCGATTGTTGACACCTGGTGGCAAACGGAAACCGGAGGTGTATTGATATCAAATCTTGCCGGTATTACTCCCGATAAACCAAGCTGGGCAACTTTGCCATTGCCGGGTGTGCAACCTTTGCTTGTTGATGAAAAAGGAGAGGAGGTGACAGAAGAAGATGAGAATGGAATATTAAAAGGCAATCTCTGTATTCGTGCTCCATGGCCTTCGACGATACGTACAACTTATGGTGATCACGAACGATGCAGGCAGAATTACTTTGCTACTTACGAAGGTTATTATTTTACAGGTGATGGGGCGTTGAAAGACAAAGATGGAAATTACAGAATAACGGGGCGTGTAGATGATGTATTGAATGTAAGTGGGCACCGCTTAGGGACTGCAGAAATTGAAAACGCCATCAATATGCATGCCGGCGTGGTGGAAAGTGCGGTAGTGGGTTATCCGCATGATATCAAAGGGCAAGGTATTTATGCTTTTGTGATTTACGGACAACTCCACAACAATGATCCTGAACTTACGAGAAAAGATATTTTACAAACGGTGACTCGTGTTATTGGCGCCATTGCAAAGCCGGATAAGATTCAGTTTGTAAGTGGATTACCCAAAACCCGCAGCGGAAAAATCATGCGACGCATATTAAGAAAGGTAGCAGAAAAAGAATTGTCGAATCTTGGTGATACAACGACACTGCTTGATCCCTCTGTTGTAGATGAAATTGTGAGAGGCAGGTTGGGGTAGATTTAAAATGATTCCGGTTCGTGAGGACACGAACCGGAGGGAAAGAGAATATTTATTTCGATTAATGAAAAACGAGAATCGATCAAAGAATATTATTTCGCGTTGCTGTAAAAATCTTCCCAGCACTTTTTAATGAAAGCATCTCCTGCATCCCGAACGCCTATGTTGTAAAGTGCCGACTCAACCGGAATCGGCACACTTTTTCTGGTAATGGTATTTTCAACTTCAAAGTGTCGGAATATACCGATGTCAAGACCAAAGCTGATATCCTGCACGCCGACAACTTTCACTTTTTTCTTTTCAATGACACCTTCTATTTCAATGGGATCTTTCAAATTATAAACCATCATTGAGGTGGGTAAAGACATCGCTTCACTGTTGATAAAACTACAGGCTGTATTCGCTCCGCCAACTCCTTCATCACTTATTTTAAAAGCTGTTTGACCAACTGCTTTTGCCCCAAGATCAAGCGCTCGGCTGGCATAAGATTCACCATTTTCTGCCATTGGTATGATCAGGTTGATCTTTACAACCGTAACATTATCTCCCTGAAAAGAAATCTTTGCTGAATTATCTGTAAATGTTGCTTTTTCTTTTCCGCTTTCTTTTGTTCCTTTTACGAAATATTCAAAATCAGTTGGTGTACTCATCAGGAATCCATTTGCCTGCGCATCATTCAGAGTGCCTCCTTTTTTTCGCTGCCATCCTTTGAATTCCTTGATGCCGGCCATTTGATCTGGTGTAACAAGTTCATATCCCGCCTCTTTCATTCGGGTGAGTGTTTGCTTATACAGGTAGTTTGTATTGTTGATCAGATCTTCATCCACAAGTCCTGAGAGGTTCATCATAAGAGCGGCCGTTGCATCTCCTTTTAAGACATTGCCTGCCATTTTCCCCTTTTCTGTTTCAGTGGTCACATAGACAATTTGATAGAACACCCTAAACTCCGCGATATAAATTTTCTTGGGGGCTTTTCGAAGTTTCCCTTTACCGGTTTCGGTTGTTTTGAGATTTACTTCAGAGAATGTTACGTTTTGGGCAATGATCTGAATGCCGCATAAAATCAGAATGATAAATAATACTATTTGCTTCATAAAAAGTTGGTTATGAAGTAAATGTAATATTTTCTTTTTGCTTTTTTAATATTTTGCAAACAGTGAATAGAAATATTCTACGGCTGAATAATTACTTCCGTCCCTACTGGCAAAAGCTCAAATAATTCTTTTGCATAGTCTCTTTTAGTAGATATACAGCCAAGTGTCCAGTTGACGTAACGATCTATATAGTTGTCCTGATTAGGCCTAGTACCATGTATGCCGATTCCATTGCCGGGTTTTGCATTGGCGGGGATGAGTCCTTTTTTTTGTAACTCACGAAAGCGAGCGAGGTCTTGTTGATTCGGATAATCGAGTAACATAAAATGCCCCCATTCATTGTGTTTCTTTTTGTAAGTAATTCTGTATGATCCTTCCGGTGTACATCTGTCGCCTTCTTTTGTTTTTTTATTCAGCGTTTCGTTTCCGAATACAACCGGGTAGGTAGCAAGCCATCCTTTTTTATCAAACACACTCATTTCATATCTGTGCTTATTTACCACCACACGATAATGAGAAGTTTCGGTGTTAGGATGTAAAATAAAGCCGGCTGACAGATAAAAGATTATCATAACAGCCGGCAGTATAAATTTTATTTTATTCATTTTGCAAGCGTTTCTGGTTCATTTAAAAAACGCTTGCAGGGTATTGATTGGTATTCAGTATAAATTGATTAACAATTATTTTAATATTCTGGTACTTTCTTATTGAGGTGAACTGAACCGGATACCTGCCGAATAAGGTGTCTGGTCTAACCCGCTCCGAAACATATTGCCGAGTGCATAACTGCCGTATAATTGAATAAAGCCGAGATTTAATTCAGCAATGGCTGATAATTTCCATGGTTGAAGGTTAAAATCATTTCTTACTTTTTCTTTTCCTCGCTCTTTACTTACCATTTTTTGGCGGGCACTATATAAATACCCTGCACTAACACCTGCACTGAAACCATAGCTGTTTGCGCGCCCCGGTGTGAAATTAAAATTCAGCATCACGGGTACAGAAATATAATCGGCAGCCAGTTTGTTTTTTTCAAAACTTGCCACCTCTGTGTCTCTCTCAATAAAATAGCGTGGCTCATCTCTGAAACGGATATTCTTTTTAAATCTGTAGTTGTTTAATTCGATTCCTAGACCATATTTCAGATTCACGATATTTGAAATTAAACTTACTCTTTGCATAAAAACCCAAATATTGATATTTACAGATTTGCCATTTTGTAGGATCATATCGTCGGCTGTGCCTGAAGGAAAATAGCCGGAAGCTCCGTTAATTGATGCATAATTGGTGAGATCGTTGATATTGGTAAATCCCAAATCAACAATACCCCAGATGATAGTAGTCTTATCTTTTTTCCCTAAACAATTATCCAATTTATTTTCGCGTTTTATGATGATACGGTTCGATTGTTCCCGCTCGAAATCTGTACTGTCTTTCATGGCTCTGAATTTATCACCACGAATGTGAATTGTATCTTTTGTCGCACCTTTCTCGTTAATTATGATCATATTTCCTATAATAATCGTATCCTGATCCGTAAAGGAAATATCAGTTCCGCCATTGTCAAGTGTTCCAATGAAAGAAACATCAGCTGACTTACCTTCTACGATGATCGATTTAGGATCGTTACCGGAGTCTTCTTTGTCATTGATCATAATTACACTTCCGGTAATAATAGTATCTGCTTCAGAGTAGTGAATGATCTTCTTTTTGTCAATTTTCGAGGTTGAACGACTGATAATAATTCTTTCTGTTTTTAATGTATCTCTATTTTCTGCAATATTGATCTGTACTGTTTGAGAAAAGGCCTGCTGAGTAAAAGTTACTAGTAATAAAAAAATAAAATGGTTCATGTTTATATATTAAAGATTTAATAAATGGTGTTGTTGTAATTCTATTTGTGTTTTATTTGAATGATACTGATGCGTATCGGCTCTTCGCCTATCGTGTGTTTAAGCCTGCGGATAAATGTTCTCTTTGCTTGTCTTATGACACGTTCTGCTCTGTTAGTATATTCTGTTGATTCAGAAGTGGAAATAAAATATACAGGCTCTTGTTTGTCAGTAATAATATTTTCATTGCCAGATGTTTGTAACGAGCTTAAATGGATAGTATTGTTTTCTGCTTCTATTGTTTCTTCTGGCCTGCTCCATATTTCTTCCTGAACTGAGGTGTTGTTGTCTTCGATTTGGAGATCTTCCTTTGCTTCAGCAGTATTATTTGCTAACATCACTTTGTCTTTCGAGGTGTTTTCCGATACGGGGATATGGGTTACAAATATTTCTTTTTTGCCTGTGCGATCTGTGAATTCTTTGTCAGTCTTTATGTTTTCGTTCGACTCTTTGAATGTTACAATTTCATTGTTGTCGGATTGATTTCTATCTTTTGGTAAAGTAATTTTTGGCTTATACTCTCGTACAATTGTTTTTTCTTTTTTGAATTGCATACCAATCCAAATTCCGGATGCAAGTATCAATAATAAAATTGCCGCTGCTCTTAAAATTGTTCCGGCACTTAATCTGAATACAGATGTCTTCTGATACAGCCTGCGTTTATCAGGGAAAACGATTTCTAATGGAGGACGATGCTTGGCCTGAATAAGAGAAATGTAATAATCATGCCATCCTGAATCTTCTTCAATTTTTTGTTTGATAAAAGATTTTGTGTTGGCGTCAGCTTCTTCGTCTGAATAGTCAAGAAGCTGAGAAATCTCCTCATCCGTTAAGCCGTCAATGGGCACATATAATGATTGCAGTAATTTTTTGCTCTGTACTTGATCCGGCATGAAGCGCAACTCGAGTAGTGTTTCGAGTTCTTGCCGTAAATCCGGGTTTGAATGCAGAAAAGATTCAACAGCCTCTCTTTCAACTTCTGAAAGTTCATTATCCGCATATAGCAGCAGCCATTCCTGTATATTTTCGCGGTGAATCATTATTTACATATTATTTTCTACGCTTACTAGATATTCTCTTAGCTGCAGTCTTGCCCTGTGCAGATAGACTCTTACCTGACTGCTGTTGAGTCCGGTTATTTTTCCGATCTCTTCATAGCTGTAACCTTCATAATCTTTCAGTAACACCAGGCTCTTCCATTTTGCCGGCAGCTGTTCCAGCGCATCGTTTAATATTTGCCTCAGTTCCCTTCCGTTTTGCCGTTCTATCTTTGCTTCCTCCCTAAAACTTTCTTTCAGTTGGGTTCTTTTGTTTTTACGCAGATGGTCAATCATCAGGTTATAAGCAATGGTAAAAAGATATGATTTTACCGATCCTTCCGTTACCTGTTCACGGTTGATCCATAATTTTTCAAAAGCTCCCTGCACAATATCCCGGGCATCTTCTTCATGACGCAGGTTTTTCAAGATGAACCTGTATACACCATCGGCATATAAATTCACCCATTCATTGAAAATTTTGGCTGTCATGTATCAGAACCGATTCGTTTTAATTACCAGATTTACGAATAACCGACGGAAAAGTTACAACTTGTAAAAATTTCTTCCAGATGTGGTTGCCTATTGTTTTTTTAATGGTCATTTCGAATAGCCTCAATGATCATTCTTGTAGGGATCTACAAATCATTATGGGCATTTCATCTTACTTTTGCTTATTCTAATAATTAGTTTGCCATGAATGAAAAATTTGTTGAACGTATTGCTTCTGAACTTGATGAAATACGAAGTGCCGGTTTGTTTAAATCTGAACGAATCATTGAAAGTCCGCAAGGTCCTGAGATAAAAGTAGGTGGTAAGATTGTCCTCAACTTTTGCGCGAATAATTATTTAGGATTATCCTCTCATCCGAAAGTAACGGAAGCTGCCAAAAAATATATTGATCACCGTGGTTTCGGAATGAGCAGTGTGCGCTTTATCTGCGGCACGCAGGATATTCACAAAGAACTAGAAGCTAAGATCTCCAAATTCCTGGGTACAGAAGACACCATACTTTACGCAGCTGCTTTCGATGCCAACGGTGGAGTATTTGAGCCTCTGTTTGGCGAACAGGATGCAATTATCAGTGATGCACTCAATCATGCCAGTATCATCGATGGGGTGCGTTTATGCAAGGCGCAGCGTTTTCGCTATGAGCATAATAATATGAACGACCTTGAAGCTAAACTGATTGAAGCTGCTTCAGCCCGAACTAGGGTAATTGTGACAGACGGAAGTTTCAGCATGGATGGCACTATTGCACAACTCGATGAAATTGTGCGACTTGCTGAGAAATATGATGCTGCCATCATGGTGGATGAATGTCATTCCAGTGGTTTTCTGGGGAAAACTGGACGAGGAACGCATGAATACAGAGGAGTGATGGGGAAAATAGATATCATCACCGGAACACTTGGAAAAGCCCTTGGAGGAGCAAGCGGCGGATTTACTAGCGGAAGAAAAGAAATTATCGAAATGCTGCGTCAGCGTTCAAGGCCCTATCTTTTCTCAAATACCCTTGCACCAAGTATTGTTGGTGCATCTATTGCGGTGATGGATTTACTGAGTGAAACCACCGAATTGCGCGATCAACTTGAATACAACACAAAATATTTCAGAGAAAAAATGACTGCTGCCGGTTTTGATATCAAACCGGGTGATCACCCGATTGTTCCGATCATGCTTTATGATGCAGTCCTTTCCCAACAGTTTGCAGCCCGTTTGCTTGAACTTGGCATCTATGTGATTGGTTTCTTTTTCCCTGTTGTTCCACGAGGCCAGGCGCGAATTCGTGTGCAGTTAAGTGCTGCCCATACACATCAGCACCTCGACAGAGCAATAACCGCTTTCGTACAGGTTGGAAATGAATTGGGTGTTCTGGGAAAGAAAGATTGATACACGGGCATCTGACATTACCTTTGCAAAAAAAACAGATGCGTTTTTCTATATTTTCCCTGTTGTTTTCGGCATTTATCTATAGTGGTTGTGCAATAAACAATCTCAAAGTAGACGGAGAGGTCAAATCTCTGTTCGAAAAGTATAAAGTAACAGGCACTTTTGCCTTACTCAATAATGCCGATGCCAATTTCATTATTTCAGATACTGCAGTTTATCGGAAAAGATATCCGCCCGCTTCAACTTTCAAAATCGTTAACTCACTTATAGGCCTTGAAACCGGTCGCATATTTGATGAAAAGATGGTGATTCCCTGGGATGGAGTGGAGCGCAGTTTTCCTAACTGGAACAAGGATCTCAACATGGCTGAAGCATTTGAATTTTCATGTGTTCCTTATTATCAGGAGGTGGCAAGACGTATTGGGCGAGACACGATGCAGTACTGGATAGATACTTTGTCGTATGGCAATAAAAACATAAGCGGCGCCATTGATTCATTCTGGCTCAATAACACATTGCAGATTTCTCCGGATGAGCAGCTTGGTCTGGTCAAACGCCTTTATTTCGGGCAACTGCCTTTCCAGAAACGCACCCAGGAGATTGTCAAAAAAGTGATGCTTCGTGAAAGTAATACCCTCTATCAGCTGAGTTATAAAACAGGATGGACCAAATCAGCACCCAATCAGAATATAGGTTGGGTTGTGGGATGGATCGAAGAAAACCGCCATCCTTATTTCTTTGTGCTGATGATGGAGTCGAAAGATCCGAATTATGAAATGATGAAAAATAGGGATGCGCTTCTGAAAGAATTACTTAAACATTATGGATTTTTTGAGGGCAAGAAATAATCCTCTGTTGCTTTCCCGGATCACATTCAACCATCCGCTGCTTTCTTTGTTAATTTGCAGTGGTAGCCTATCTACTATTATCAACACATGCAGTATTATACTCCTTCGCTTACTACTTATAACAGGTTAAAGACAAGAGAAGTGCGCATTGGCGATCTTCTCCTTGGATACCCGCACCCGATTCGCGTGCAGACGATGACCACCACCGATACAATGGATACGGCAGCCACTGTTGCACAAACCATCCGTTGCATAGAAGCCGGTGCCGAACTGGTACGTATCACAGCTCCTTCAAAAAAAGAAGCTGAAAATCTGCTTGTTATCAAAAATGAGCTTCGTAACCGCGGTTATCATACTCCGTTAGTTGCGGATATTCATTTCACCCCCAATGCTGCTGAAATCGCCGCACGCATAGTAGAGAAAGTACGGGTGAATCCCGGCAACTATGTTGACAAAAAGAAGTTTGAACAAATTGATTATACAGATGCCGAATATCTTGAAGAGCTAGATCGTATTCGTGATCGCTTTACTCCTCTTGTACGTATATGCAAGGAATATGGTACAGCTATGCGCATAGGCACCAACCATGGTTCGCTCAGCGATCGCATCATGAGTCGGTATGGTGATACTGCTATCGGTATGGTTGAAAGTGCAATGGAGTTTTTGCGTATTGCCCGCGATGAGCAGTTTCATCAGATAGTTCTCAGTATGAAAAGCAGCAACCCGCAGGTGATGGTACAAGCATACCGCTTGCTCGTGAATACAATGATGCAAGAGTTTGGGGAAGCCTATCCGCTACATCTTGGTGTAACGGAAGCGGGCGACGGAGAAGACGGTCGCGTGAAAAGTGCAGCCGGTATTGGCACTTTGCTAGAAGACGGCATCGGCGATACCGTGCGTGTAAGCTTAACCGAAGATCCTGAATTTGAAATACCGGTTTGCCGTGATCTTGTAAAACGTTATCAGCTTAACACTGAAAAAATTTCTGTTGCAGTGCCTGCTGTTGATCGTCTTCCGTATTCTCCTTATGAATACAAGCGACGCCATTCTTTTGCTGTAGGTAATATTGGTGGCGGACAAGTGCCGGTTGTTATTTCCGATTATAGTCATGTTGAAACGATCACACCTTCATCACTCGAAAGAATCGGGTATAAATATGATGCAGATACAGATAAGTGGACCATTGGTGACCAGGCCGCCGATTATTTATTTACAGGAAATCGTTTGCTCGAGTTTGAATTACCCGGTACATTGAAAGTGATTGTATATCCCGATACATGGAACCAATCTTCGGCAGCGCCCGGTGGCGAAGAAAAATATGTTCCGTTGTTTATGGATAGCGGTTATTCGGAATCAGAATTTAAAAGCCGATATCAGAATTTTGTGATGGTTGATTGTTTCAGTGATGAGACACCTATCAACGATTACACCTTTGTAGAATCACTGGCGAATGATCCTGCTGTTATTTTGTGTTTATCTGCGAAAAATCGCAACGCCATGCAAAGCGTGAGAAGGATGTTTGTAGAATTGATGCAGAAAGGAGTAAATAATCCGGTGATATTGATGACCGACAGTAATTGGCAAACCGCAGATGAACACCTTATTCATTTCTCAACGGAATGTGGTGCATTGTTGCTCGATGGTATGGGTGATGGTATTTGTCTGGGTATGACCAAAGAAAGTAGTTTACAATTTCAGGAAGAACATGCAAGACTAGGTGGGCGACGTTATGCAATAACCGGGCAGAATGTTGAAGAAACGGTGGAACAGTTCTTAAATCAAACTGCTTTCAGTATTCTGCAGGCTACACGTACACGCATTTCCAAAACAGAATATATTTCCTGTCCGAGTTGCGGACGTACCTTGTTTGATTTACAAGAAACAACTGCAAAGATCCGCTCTGTCACAAATCATCTTAAAGGAGTAAAAATTGCAATCATGGGTTGCATTGTAAATGGACCCGGTGAAATGGCAGATGCAGATTTTGGTTATGTTGGAAGTGGCGTAGGAAAGATTACATTATACAAAGGAAAAGAAGTTGTCAAACGCAATATAGACAGCGAGGTAGCTGTTGATGTATTAATATTATTATTGAAAGAAAATGGCGCCTGGGTGGAGCCGGCTTCTGTTGGCAGTTAGCGGTTATCCGTTAACTGTTTGCGTTTTTCGGTTAGATTGTAACTCATAACACGTAACTCGTAACATTCTTTAGCCAACGACCCCATATTTTATGCAACAAACAGATTTTCTTGTAATAGGCAGCGGCATTGCAGGATTGACTTATGCTATTAAACTTGCAGAGGCTTGTCCGGATAAGAAAATACTAGTCGTTACAAAATCTGCAGAAGAAACGAATACAAAATATGCACAAGGCGGTATTGCTGTCGTGAACGATCTTGAGAACGACAGCTTCGACAAACATATTGAAGACACACTCATTGCCGGGGATGGATTGTGTAAAAAGGAGATCGTGGATCTTGTAGTGAAAGAAGGGCCTTCGCGTCTGCAGGAAATCATTGATTGGGGTGCGAAGTTCGATAAAGAAAAGGATGGTGATTATGCTCTTGGCAGGGAAGGTGGTCACAGTGAATCCCGTATCCTTCATCACAAAGATCTTACGGGAGCTGAAATGGAAAGAGCACTACTTGAAACCATTCGTAGGTATTCGAATATAGAAGTAGTAAATTATTATTTCGTCGTTGATCTTATTACCCAGCATCATCTCGGTTATCTTGTAACTAAATCTACGCCGGATATCACATGCTATGGTGTATATGCCGTCAATTTAAAAACCAGCCGTATTGAAATCATTTCTTCTGCAGTAACCATGCTTGCTACTGGGGGGAACGGACAAGTATATCGTACCACTACCAATCCTTCCATTGCAACAGGAGATGGAGTGGCAATGGTGTACCGTGCAAAAGGACGTATTGAAAACATGGAGTTCATACAGTTTCATCCTACCGCTTTCTACCGTCCGGGTCAGCGAGGGCAGGCATTTCTGATTACAGAAGCAGTGAGGGGTGAAGGTGGTATTTTGCGAAACCACAACGGAGACGCCTTTATGCTGAAATATGATTCACGGAAAGACCTTGCTCCTCGTGATGTAGTGGCTCGGGCTATCGACAATGAAATGAAACTGAGCGGTACTGAACATGTATGGCTTGATTGCACCGTCATTCCCTCAGAAAAATTCATCAGACATTTTCCAACCATATATGAAACATGTAATAAAGCAGGGATTAATCCGTTGAAAGATTTTATACCTGTTGCTCCAGCGGCTCATTACAGTTGCGGCGGGGTAAAAACCAATGAGTGGGGGCAAACATCTATAAAAGGATTATATGCTGCAGGAGAATGTGCCAGTACCGGTTTGCACGGAGCCAACCGTTTGGCAAGTAATTCATTGCTGGAAGCCATGGTTTTTGCTCACCGGAGTTTTGTTGAGAGTACTGAAAAATATGACGAACTCAGTAACCTTAAGCATCTTGCTTTGCCAGAATGGAATGCCATTGGCACACAAGCACCAAAAGAAATGATTCTGATTACACAAAGTCTGAAAGAGTTGCAGCAGGTGATGAGCGACTACGTTGGTATTGTGAGAAACAACATTCGTTTAGAAAGAGCCGCGCGCAGACTTGATTTATTATGGGAAGAAACAGAAGAACTCTACCGCCATTCCGTACTTTCGCCTCAATTGATGGAGCTGCGTAATATGATCACCATCGGATATCTCATTACCAAAGGTGCTTCTTTCAGAAAAGAGAGCAGAGGACTTCATTACAATACAGATTATCCTGAAAAAAGCGATTTGCTTCAGGATATTGTTTTATAATTACATGATTGAAATATGTATTATCCGGTTTATTTTATTTTGAGAGGTTTGTCGCTGTTGCCTTTGCAGTTATTATACCTGCTGAGTGATTTTATTTATGTGATCTTATATTATCTCGCCGGTTACAGGAAAGATGTTGTTTTAAAGAATTTAAAAATTGCCTTTCCAGAAAAGAGTGAAGCTGAAAGAAAGAAAATCATGAAAGCATTTTATCATCAGTTCTGTGATTCATTTGCGGAGATGATCAAAATATTTTCCTGGAATGAAAAAGAAATATGCCGCCGAATGAAGGGCAACATGGAAGTGATTAATGAATGGGCCGGGAAGGAACAAAGTTTGCAGATTGTACTAGGGCATTATTTCAACTGGGAACTAGCCAACCTGTCCTGGGCTGCCAACATGCAGATCCCTTTTCTTGGTGTGTATGCACCATTGAAAAATAAAACGATGGATCGTATAGTTCGTAAGCTTCGCAGTAAAACAGGTACAATCTTAATCCCGGCCAATGATTTTAAGCGCGGTTTTGTGCAAAACATGAAAAAGCAATATGTACTCGGACTTGTTGCTGATCAGAATCCGAGAAAGCTGGACAATGCATGGTGGATGCGCTTCTTTGGAAAAGCTGTACCAATTGTGAAAGGTCCGGCCAAGGCGTCCATTGCCAGAAACACAGTTGTAGTGTACGCCGATTTTTATAAGGTGAAGCGCGGTTACTATGAATATAAAATGGAATTAATTACTTCAACACCTGCTGAATTTTCAGAGGAAGAGTTGGCGCGTTTGATCATCAAAAAAATCGAGGATTCTATTCGTGCACGTCCTGCCAACTATTTATGGACACATCGACGTTGGAAAAGAGCCTGGAAAAATGAGTATGCTCCTTTTTGGATCGACACAACACCTGTGCCGGAAGAAAATTAATTCAGTGCAGCTGCATTCTTCTCAATTGGAATCTTTTGTTCGCTAATGGCTTTCCATCCTCCTAAAACGTTGCGCAGGTTGTGAAAGCCTTGCTTTTTTAAAATGGAGCAAGCTATCACACTTCGATATCCGCCTGCACAGTGCACATATAAATTATCGCTGTCTTCAATATGTGCAATAAGCGCCGGATCGTTCATTTCATTCAACGGAAGATTGACTGCCTCTTTCACGTGCCCTTCTGCAAACTCTGTTTCTTTTCTCACATCTACCACAATCAGGTTGTCATCATGTGGGATATCCATTGCCAGTTCATCGGCTTCCACATCAATGATCATGTCAATGTCTTTTCCTGCATTCTGCCATGCATCAGCACCGCCATTTAAATATCCTTTTACCTGATCAAATCCCACACGCGCAAGTCGGATAATACTTTCTTCCTCTTTGCCGTTTTCAGTAACCAGAATAATCGGCTGGTCAAACGGAAGCAAAGCGCCGGCCCATTCTGCAAAGCGACCTTCTAGCCCAATGCTGATCGATCCGGGAATAAATTTGTTTGTAAACACAGTTGCAGGTCTTGTATCTAGCAGAATCAGTTTCTCATTCTTCAATTCACTTGCAACTTCATCAACAGATAAAGATTTCAGACCTTTTTTGATCAGTTCATTCAACTCAGTATATCCATGTTTGTTGAGCAAAGCATTCACGCTGAAATATCGCGGTGGTTCTTCAAGCCCATTCGTAACGGCCTTCACAAAACTTTCTTTATCCGGCTGTTGTAAAGCATAGTTGTTTTTCTTCTGTTCGCCTATTGTACTGAATGTTTCAGGTCCCATATTTTTACCGCAGGCACTACCCGCTCCGTGTGCCGGATATACCATTACCTCATCCTCCAGCTTCATGAGTTTGGAATGCAATGAATCGTAAAGCATGCCAGCAAGGTCTTCCCTGGTGATGCTGCCCACCTGTGCAAGATCGGGACGACCAACTTCGTTAACAAAAAGTGTGTCACCGGTGAATACAGCATGGTTTTTTCCACTCTCATCTTTTAATAAGTAGCAGGTACTCTCGGGAGTGTGGCCGGGAGTATGAAGCGTTTCTATTGTGAGTTTTCCCAGCTGAAACACTTCGTGATCTTCTGCTACGTGAATAGAATAAGTGGTGGAAGTCTTTGGTCCGTATATAATTGTTGCACCTGTTGCTTTAGCGAGATCGATATGTCCGCTAACAAAGTCGGCATGAAAATGTGTTTCAAAAACATATTGAATGGATGCACCTCTTTCTTTGGCCATTTTCAGGTAAACATCAATATCCCGAAGCGGGTCGATGATGGCGGCTTTGCCTTCGCTTTCAATATAGTATGCGGCTTCGCTGAGGCAGCCGGTGTATAGTTGCTGGATGTACATGAGATAAAAAATAAAGACACAAAAGTACAACACTTAAACTCGGTATAGCTAAAGATGATAGAAAGCTTTTAATCGAGCAGAATACGAACGCATTGTTTTATTTCTTCTATTCTTGCAGGGTCAATCATATACCAAACGAATTTCCCTTCTCTTTTATTTTTTACGAAGCCGGTGCGGCGCAGGATGGCCAGGTGCTGGGAGGCAACGGATTGCTCGAGTTTCAATAGATTAAAGAGTTCTGTAACGGTTAGTTGCTTATGCTCCAGTAAAATCAGTAGCATTTGCTGACGGAGTTTATGATTCAGGGCGCGGAAAATCAGCGAAGCTTTGCGAACCTCGTGAAAATCAGGCATGTTGTTTTCCTCATTAGAGGATTTTGCTGAAGATTCAGAAAGAGAAGACATCTTCTTTGGAGATTATCACTTTTATAAAATATACTTAAAGTTAGGGAAGAATTATACTATCAGTTGTTCATCTCCGTTAAGAAACATAGTTAGCGCTTTTTATTTACAATGCTGACTTTCATACTCATTTATATGATAAAAAGGATTTTAATTTTAGTGTTGATTGTGGTTTTGCTTTTTTTCATTGGGCTTTTTTTGTTTGATGCCGGAGGAAACTACGACCAGACTGTTGATGAAATGCTGGAGAAGTACAATCCACCAAAGAAGGATTATGTGATTGTGATCGACTATCGCAAACATTTGTTCACAAAGAGGCTGTATTTGTATGATGTAAAAAACCGGAAAGAAGTAATAAGAAGCAGGGTTGCACATGCTTACAATTCAGGATTATTTTATGCCGGTGATTTTTCGAATATAAATGAAAGCAAAAAAAGTTGCTATGGCGCTTTTTTGACCGGTACTTCTTATAATGGTCAATATGGTTATGCCATGCGGGTTAACGGCCTCGACAAAGGCATTAATGACCAGGCGTATAAACGCGCGATTGTTTTTCATAGTGTAGAAAACTTGCCGGTGATGTGGTCGTGGGGATGTTTTGTGACGCCGCCCGATATTAATAAAAGATTGATTAATCTGACTAGAGAAGGGAGGTTGGTGGTGGTTTTGAAGTAGTGTAAATATTTATATTACGAAGGGCAGTTCCGAGATACCCAGTAGTGAAAAAAGTCTTTCTCGTCATAGCTGTGTCAATAGATTAAGAGGCGACAGAAATTTTTCTCTGCAAATCATTCTGATTTTATTCTTTGCAACAGGTATGCTTAGCTAGAAAATATTTTTTTGATTTATTTTTTACATATTTTTATTGAAAGCTTTTTTAAACTGATTCTTAACCGGTATTTTCAATTTTTTTAAATAAAATAAAATGCCCATAACGGCTGGCCGATACCCCCCGAAATGAATATTAAGGCATAACATATGACGATTAAAACTATAACTATTTACATATGAAATAGCCATAACGAAAATTCGATACTAACAGGAATGATCATTAAGGCTATTCTATATGACAATTAAAAGAAAACAATAATGAACATATGAAAAATATTTTCTTTTTCGTTGCATCATTTTTTGCTTTTAACTTATCCAATGCACAATCGGATATTAATCTTTCCGGAATGCGATTTGAGGAGTACACAAAAGCAAGAGACGCGTCCTCTATACTTGAATTTAAATCGAATACAAGGGCCTTATATATTATGAGCGGGGTTTCTCCATTTAGCGGCAGAAGTTTTCAGGATATTTGCCCATGCACTGCTACAGTTAATGGCAATCGTGTTAACATTAAATGTAATTGCGAGGACAAGGAAGTATATCCGGACCCAATAATAGATAATTTCGTTTTTGATAAAAGCCACAAACAACTGGTTAGTACAAAATATCAATACACAGACGGATCTGCGCCTAATCGGGAACTAGCTTGGAAATATATTATTTGGCGACAGAAATGAGGGGACTTTGAGGTACAGCTAAATATATTAAATTCTTTCAACCCCAGGGGAACTTATTGCTGATTGTAAAAATAGAATTCATCAAATTTCAGCTGCCGCTCAATAGCATGAAAAAAATAAAAAATGCACTGATCATTACGGATGTGGATCCATCATAATCAGTGCATTTTATCTGAAGCGACTAATTATTTTTAATCACTTTGTATATAAACGATCTTTTGGTGGTTGGCGTTTCAATCAGAAGAATCAAATTTCCGGCCGGCCATTCATTGGTTCTGATCAATTGATCTGTTTTAACGTTCTTTAATTCTTTCACTAAAGCGCCGGTGCTGTTGAACACTTTTACATTAACATTTTGTGGTCTTTCATTAAGCAAATAAGTTAGAGTAAGTCTGTCGTTGAAAGGATTAGGATAAATCTTAATCGATTCGTTCGCATTTAAAGTGCTTTGCTGACTGGTAATTACCGGGCTGGAGGTTGGGGTATTACAAGCATCGGTTAATACTATGGGTCCAAGTGTATTCGACACACAACCATTCAGTGTTACATTAATATTGGTATAGTTGCCTGCTGTCAGACTGCTGATCACAATCGTTCCTGTAGTAGAAGAAGTTCTGGCAACAGGGGTAATAGCAACACCATTTCTTGAATAACTCAACGTATAACTTGTACTCGTTGCCAGTCCGCTCAATGTAATTGAGCCATTTGTTCCTCCGCAGGTGGTGGGATTAACAAATGTTGCGGTAATGGCCGGCTTCGTTCTAACCGTTGCGGTACCTGATGCCGTATTCTGACATCCGGTAGCAGTAAATCTTGCCGTTACGGTGTAAGTTGTTGTTGTTGTTGGAGCCACTTTCACCACAGTACCTGTAGTAGGGAACATAGCAGTGGTAGGGCTCCATGTGTATGTATCTGCAGCGCCCGTTACTGTGAGTGTTGCCGAATCACGGCCACATACGATCGGACTATTGACAGTAATTTGCGGACGAGGATTGACATTTATACGCATTGTTTTTGGGTCAGATGTACAACCGCTTGCTGTTGCTCTTACTGTAATGGTTGCCGTCTGAACAGTAGTTCCATTATTAACTGCCGTAAAGCTGGCAATACTGCTCGTTGTTCCCGATGCTGCCAAACCTATACTAGTGTTACTATTTGTCCAGCTGAATGTAGATGTTGGAGTGGCACTGAATGTTATAGTTCCTGTAGGAGAACCTGCACAGACAGTCCGATCTACGGGAACTGTCAGCACCGGTGGATTGGGATTGATCAGTGTGATCGGCCCCAACGAATTAGAAACACAACCATTCAGCGTTACATTGATATTGGTATAGGTTCCTGCAGTCAGACTGCTGATCACAATTGTACCGGTTGTTGAAGAAGTTCTGGCAACAGGTGTGATGGGCACGCCATTTCCCGCGTAATTAAGTGTATAACTCGTACTTGCTGCCAGTCCGCTTAATGTAATAGAGCCGGTTGCACCGCAGGTAGTTGGATTGATGAAGGTTGCGGTGATGGTAGGTCGATTAATGACTCTAATAATTTGGGTCACACTGTCCCTGCACCCGGTTGTGTTGCTTACAACAAGTTTAACAGTATAATTTCCAGCAGTCGTATATCTTTTTGCGGCTGTTTGTCCGCTCACTGTAGTGCCATCACCAAAACTCCACTGATAGGTAACGGTTCCGCTGCATCCGGATGAATTGGCAGTAAACTGAAATTGGTTGTTATCAAGACACTGATTTTGATTGTTAATCGTGAAACTGGTTTGCGGAACAACCAAATCTCTTTCCCATAAGCCCCTTCCGTAGGTAGCCATACGAAGTTTTCGAGTATTGGTAACTAAAAGATCACTCACCAGTACACCATCTCCCAACCCTTCGTTGTAGGATATCCAGTTCAAATTAAGCGAACTGCCGATGTTTCCGGTTTGGGGTACGCCCTGTGCGTAGTACACGCCCTGATCATTTCCTACATAAATGAAATCCCGGTTTGTTGGATCAAAAACAACGGCATTGTGAGGGATGTCGGGCAACCCTTGGCCGATATCCGTCCAGTTGTTACCTCCGTCCAAACTCAAGAATACATGTGATGATCCGAACCCGGAAAGCGTTACGACTATTCGTTGATCGTTGGTTGGATCAACAGCAATATCGGAATAGTACCTGTCTGGTAAGTTGCCGGTGATATCTGTTTTTTCTGTGAAGGCAGTATTGGATGTAACCGTACGCCATAGTTTGCTTCGAATGAATGTTCCTGAAGTGCTGGGTGTGGTGGAACAATACATTTTATTGGCATTCTGATGTGAAACAGCCATGGTTAAGATGGGAGAATAAAGTCCGCTCATGTAAGCGGTGGTTCCTCCAATAACGGCAACAGTTGCCAAAGCGTCTGTTGATTTTCTTAATAAAGCAGTGCCACCGTACACCACACTTGGGTTGGATGGAGCCAGTACAAAAGGTGAATTAAAACAAGCTGTAATAGGACCATTATAGTCTCCAAAACCTGCAAGGGGGGTGTTGGCAAAACTGACGGCTCTGTTCGTTGATTTTTTTACATTCAGATTATAGGAAGCTATATAACAGGTATTGTCATTGGAGGGGCTGATGGCAGCATGGAATCCGTCTCCTAAATTGGGTACTCTGCGACAGCCGGGAGCTCCGGCATAAACCAATCCTTCATTATCCTGCAAACCCATCAGCATAAAGTTCGGATCGGTTCTCGATACCGCTGCACTCGCATAAATCTGAGCTGTTTGTAATCCGCCGTTCAGTGTTTGGAAAGTCGCGCACCGATCATTACTTCTGAAAACGCCTCCGTCTGTTAGTATGAATACGGTATTTGTGTTATGCGGAGAAGGTAATATTCTGTGAATATCGGCATGTACATATCCATTATTTACACCTTCTTGCAAAGTACCCACAGTGGTATTATTCACATTCCATGAGCTCCAGGAAGAACGAATGCCAAAGGTTACGGCGGATGTCGATCCGTTTATTGCGCGATAAAGGTCGAGCTCACCCCAATAAATGGTATCAGCAGATGTTCTGGAAACTGCAATATCATGCGCATACCATCCTTGCTGGCCGATCATATTGGATGCTGCCGGTCCGGACCAATTAGTCCCTTCATCAGTACTGCGATAAAATCCTTCCACATCTTTGGTTGCGGTGGGACTATGTCCAATACTGGCATAAACATTATTGGGAGCAGCCGGCGTAACAGCCAGTTTAATCTTTCCTGTAATAGTA
>Ga0315906_10004102_pt1 | contig 18903 bp, 11 predicted proteins | sample LakEriMetagenome_4_FD_203526 | JGI IMG/M metagenome (GOLD analysis project Ga0315906, IMG submission 203526) | Freshwater fungal communities from buoy surface, Lake Erie, Ohio, United States - Buoy 2 MA122 | ecosystem: Environmental > Aquatic > Freshwater > Lake > Lake biofilm | place: USA... | reverse complement strand
CCTCTAGTTTCTGAATGTCTTCCCGGATTTCCTCAAAGGCCTCGTTTAGCTTCTCCTGCTCTTGTTTTAACTCTTCACTATTGGCATTTTCCTCCTGGGATTTTTCAGATAGCTCTTCCTGTTTTTGAGATAATTTCTCCAGTTCATCTATCGTTTCTGTCATCTTTTTCTCCCATTCCAACTGCTTAAATTGTTCCAGCAACCGATCCATTTCTTTCTCCATATCCTCGCTCTCCATATTCATTTCTTCTACTTTCTCCTGGATTTGCTCCTTATCCATCTCTTCCATAAGCTTTTGAATCTCCTCATAGAGTTTCTTCATTTCTTCGGACATTACTTGATCGAAAAGTTCTTCCAGTTTTTTCTGCTTTTCAAGTAATTCGGGCTTAGGCTCTTTAAACTCCTGCTCGGAAAAGTTCTTTTTTTCGTTCTTTTCACTCAGTTGTTCCATCTTTTGCTGAAGATCTTTCTGCTGTTGCAGCAATTCTTCTAATTTCTTTTTGTCTTTCCAGTCGAGATTCTCTTTTTCTAAAATCTTCTTTCGAAGTTCATCAAGCTCCTTTTGCAGATCACGCGCCTCTTTTATGCTCTCCTCTAGCTCGTCTTTGATTTCTTCATTCCGCTCTTCCTGCTTTTCCTCTAATTCATTAAGGGATGGAGCCGCAAATACGCGAGTGGCGCTTCGGCTTGATTTTGAGCCGTTTACACCGTCATTGTCCCATACTTCGAAGTAATAACTGATTTCGTCGCCCGGCTGTAAGTCAATCTGACTAAGATCCCAATGGTAGAAAAAACGGTCAGCAATTATGCCTGGATTAAGACGTATGTCTACATTGTTTATTACTCCGGTTTTACGACTTTCGTCTTCAGCGCCCACGAGGGTATAATTAAAACTAAGGCGGCGGAAACCATAATCATCTGATATTTCACCGGTGAAATAAAGATTTTTATCCGATAAAGAATCTCGCTCCTCGTTTATCAAGATGCTTGGATATCGATCTGGAATAACCTTAACCTGATATTGGATGGCATCTTTCCCGCTTAACACATTGTTTTTAGCTGTTAAACTATACGAGGTGCTTTGCATAAAAAGATATTCCGCGTTAAAGCGGTTGTCATCGCTTGGATTAAGGCTATTTACAGAATCTCCAATACTGAACTCGAGCATCTGTGTGTGCCGAGTATCGAATTGCCACCGAACCTTAGTTCCCTGAGGAATTGTGAAATCTCCTGTATTTCGTATCTCTTCATCTTTCCTCCCTGTATAAGCAGGATAATCCAAGGTAACTGCGAATTGAACCAGAGAGGGAACCGGCAACGCTTTTAGGGTGTATGTTTCCGAGTAAAACCCATCAGCATACAACTGAAACTCCTGATTTTCCCGCACCCCTCTGAAAACATAAGAAAAAGACGTTTTTGCGTCTTCGTTGAATTTAAAACGCGATCCATTGAGTACCAGGTACAATTTGTCCGGAAGTACTTTGCCTTCAAGGACAACCTCTAGTCTGAAGTCTTGATTTTCAGGAACTTCTAAGGTTTCATTCACAAGAATCCAACTAAAAGGAGGTGCAGGCATAATTTCTTCATCGTAACGAACCAAGCGGTCGGTTCCCTCTTTTAAGATCGATGGAGCGGCGAGCAATAAAATAGCTACAAGAGCAACCGGAGGAAGAACATATTTAAGATAACGGCGATTTTCCCGGAAATCTATTGCTGCAGCAAAGGGAATAGGCTTAAGTGCGGCTATTTTTTGATCAATACTTGCCTCTATAAGATCTCGGCTTCCGGGATGTTGAAGTGCGAGCTCTCTAAGTTGCAGGGTGTTAAGTAATTTGTCTTTAACATCGCTGAAGTGAAACCCAATCATTCGGGCAGCTTCCTCCTGGCTTATGAGTTTTCCGAGGCGAAGAATTTTAGATGCCGGAATGAAAATGAAGCGAAGTAGAATCGCGATGCTTGTGAGGGTGAATGCCCAAAAAAGTATCGTTCGCATCGTTTTATCGAAGCGACCGAAGTATTCAAGAATCGTTACGAGAAGAAAAAAACCAAGTATAAGCGCGACACTGTAAATTACCCCACGAAGTAGGCGGTTTTTATAGTATTTCCTGGTAAACTCATCGATTTTTCGAATGAGTATGTCATAGGATTCGGCCATGAATAATGTCAGTTATCAGTATAGTATAACGTTAAGCGAGCATAAAAAATGCGTCACGATATACCATACTCAAAGATACTAACAATTTTTAAGGCTTTATTCTATCGCTATCCTGAAAACGTTCACTATGCTATGCTCAAAACCAACTCGAAGTAAATACATGCCCGAAACACAGCCTCGAAGGTCCGCTGAGCCGCTTGAATCAGTGTAACCGCTCGCACAAATACTTCCTCGTAGGTCGAGCGCCTGCCAAGGAGTATTTCGAAGTGGAGAATTTCCTTTCTGAAGCATAATCAATCCATCCGAAGGGTTGGGAAAAACAGTAATAGTAGCCGCTTCGGGTTCATCCATACCAACGGTGAGGGTATAAACAGAAGATTCAACTTCGCAACCATACGAAGTAGTAATTGTAACGCTGTAATTTCCTGGAAGGGAGCCGTCAATGTTGTTGTCGTTTTCACCCTCAATAGGTAATCCATTAAATTCCCACAAATAGCTCGTAAACCCGGAGGAAATGCTTAACGTGGAATCAAACGGATCATAGATAATATTTACTTCTGGGCATAGTGTATAGGAAGAACTTACCCCTGAACAGCCGAATTCGTTGGTAACGATACAAGAATATACTCCGGGATTAACCATTGTGAGCGCTGAATCGAGGGCGTTAGGAATAGTATCACCGTTAAGAAGCCAAACAAATTCTTCAAGTAAAGGATCATCGTAATAGAGCACTCCGCCGTCTTCGCTTACAAGGAACTCCGTCGTTGGATCCGGAAAAACAGTAAAAACCTGCTCGTCGTAGAATGTATCGCCGCTTTCTGAAATGATATTTAGGATTCCTTGTGTGCCATTGACATTGAAACTTTGAGCTCCTGGACTGAAATTCAGTGGAATGGCACCTAAAAAGTCGTTCTCTGTAATAAGATCTTCATCATAAAATTGAAGGGTGTAGGGCGGATTGGTAAGCCAGTAATCAATATCTAACCAGCTGGCAGAGGAGACATCATCTTGTGTGGCGGAAGTGAAAACTATATTTTCATTTCCATCGGTAAGAACGAAAAAAGGATCTGGGTTGCCTAAGCCGAAGAAATCGTCCGCATCATTGGACCAATTATTCCATAGTGCGGTAACGCTTACGCTTTGCAGCAAGTAATTCGTAATTGTGGTTTGCAGGCTTACAGTATATTCGCCGGACGAAGTGTATTGTTGAACGGGTGGAATTTGCAAATTGCTGGTATTTCCATTTCCAAAATCCCAGTTCCAGCTGGTTGGGCTGGGAGCGCCGTTAATAAGAGCTTCGAAAACAACTTCCAGAGAGTCACAGGAAGCGATATTGTTGTAAGTGAAGCTTCCCGTTCCCCCTTCCCCCGGCAGCACCGTTAGCGGAACAGAAAAAGACTCCGTAATGCTCTGCGTCGTTCCGAATGCAATAACAGTAGCATTAACATAGACTGTTACGTTATACAGCCCCTCCAGCAGAGGAGTGCCGCAAATGGTGGCGCAGCCAAATTGTTCACCCTCAGAAGGATAAAAGAAATTGTCGTCACCGGAGAGTTCGAAAGAAAGCCCATACGGCAATCCCAACACATTCGTAACCTGGATAACTTCAAGGCTTACCACGAGTCCGGACTCGGGATCTTCGAGTTCTGCAGGCATATAAAACGTGATCGAAGTTTCATAATAATTACCTGCAGTAGCATCGGGAAGAACTTCCGGGCACAGCGTAGGAAAAGCTATTTCCGGCACGCAGCTTTCGTCGGGAACGCAAGCGGGGCATTGCGCCCATAAGGATCCAAAGCCAAATAAAAGAACAATTAGGGAAAGGAAATACTTCATAAAACCGAATTATGGGAGGGTCAATGTAGTAAAAATGCCAATATCGGATTACAAGACGGCTAAAACACCTTCCCCCGGTATATCGTACCTTTGTCGGGCTAAGAACAATGAATTATGAGATTTTCAGCTGGACCCTTCTTTTCATTAATCAGTCTAATAGCACTGAGTATAATTGCTGCCCTCACGTCTCTCGGACAATCCGGGATAGTCATCAATGAGGTCGATTGCGATACGCCCGGAGCCGACGTGATGGAGTTTGTAGAACTCTATGGTGAACCCGGGGAGTCGCTGGATGGAATGGTTTTGGTCTTCTTCAACGGATCTGCAGATAATTCGTATTACGCTGCAGATTTGGACGGGTATTCATTGGATGCTGGCGGTTTCTTTGTGATAGGAAATGCGGCAGTTCCAAACGTGAGTGTAGTTTTTGCCAATAGCTTGCTTCAGCAGGGACCGGATGCTGTTGTGCTTTATTATGGCGATGCAGCAGATTGGCCCATGGGAACTCCAATTACGGATAGTAATATAATTGACGCACTTGTCTATGACACCAACGATGTCGACGACCCTGGCCTCCTTCTCGTTTTAAACCCCGGTCAATCTACCGTTGATGAAGCGGGCGGGGGAGACGTTGCCAACCACTCCAATTCACGAATACCTAACGGAGGAGTTCAGCGGAATACGGACAGTTATACACAGCAATTACCTACTCCCGGATTCAGTAATAGCGCTGAATGTTTGGGCGGAGAAGTAAGTGATAGTAATGGCAATACCTCTCTGGTGTTTTGTGCTTCTGACCCACTGGCAGAAATAGCAGTCACTAATAATTCCCAAGCTCCAGGTGATGTCTATTATTTTGTGCTCACCGATGAAGCCAATAATATTATTTCTTACTCTGCTGGAACGATACTAAATGTTTCGGAAGAAGGACCGGGTTTTTGCCGTATTTGGGGCTTGGCTGTAATTGGATTGCTTGATGTGACTACGGCAGAGTCAGGAGATCCTTTATCGGGAATAATTTCCAGCGATTGCCTTTCCATTTCAAGTAATTTTATATCCATCGAGAAAATCAACTGTGTCTGTGACGGCGGAAGTGTAATGGTTAATGAGGGAATAGAAACGATAGCGGTATGTCTAGATAATGTTAGTGATTTGATGTCGTTGGCCAGTCAGAATCAGGCACAGGGTCAAAACTATGTCTATGTTCTTACGGATGCGAATAATCTGATTATTTCTCTCATTTATGAGAACACATATGATTTTAATTTCGGTTCTGAGGGAATTTGCAGGGTTTGGGGCTTATCCTATTCCGGCAGCCTGGATCCTGCCACTACGCAAGCGGGTCTTTCTGCGGGTGGAATCCTCTCGGATGGAGCCTGTGTCGACCTAAGCGACAATTTCGTTGCCATTGATAAGCAAGAATGTTTAATCGTTGATGGCTGCACAGATCTTTTCTTTTCCGAATACCTCGAAGGCACCGGCTTTAACAAGGCCCTGGAAATATACAATCCTACTTCCGGGGTAATTGATTTGGCCGGATATACTGTTTCATTGTACACTAATGGCAATGTTAATCCGCAAACGACCTATGCTCTCAGCGGAAGCATAGCGCCTTCAGAGGTGTTTGTTATTGCTAACTCACAGGCGGTAGAAGCCATTCTCAATCAGGCAGATGCCACCTCAAGCGTTACAATTTTTAATGGTAATGATGCTGTCGAATTAAGAAAGAACGGGGTAGTTATAGACGTAATTGGTCAGGTAGGGGAAGACCCTGCCGGCGGATACTGGCCGGTTGGAAACGGAAGTACCTCCGATTATACTCTTGTTCGAAAAATGGGGGCAACCTATGGCAATACCGATTGGAATTCTGCATCAGCCGAGTGGAATGTATACCCACTGAATACTGCGGAATTTCTTGGAGTCCACTCGGTGTATCCTTGCGTGCAATCGCCTTCAGTAACATTTAATGGACAGGCAGATGTCATCAATGAAGATGATGGGACGTATGTGTTAAGTGTTTCAGGACTCAACTTGACTGATGACGTGGTATGTACGCTGTCTTATGCCGGGGGGACGGCTGCGGACTTAGCCGATTACCAATTCGAATTCGGCCTGCCTATAGACTTTACTATTTCGGCAAATGCCCCGGAAGCAGCGTTTAGCGTGTTCATTGTTGATGACGAGGACATTGAAAATGCTGAAACCATTGAATTTTCCTTGTCTTGCGCTAGTCCTGATATCATTATTACAGAAGGACTTTTTGAAATAACCATTTTGGATAACGACGTAGCAATTTATCCTATTGAAGGAGTTACTGGGGTTGATGAAAATGGCGAGTTAGAAGCTGCGGGTCTTATATGTGAGTTGCGTGGGGTTGTTTATGGGTATAATTTGAGAACGGATGGATTGCAGTTTACGCTGATAGATCCGACAGATGGTATAGGCGTATATAGTTCTATAGAAGATTTTGGGTATGTTGTAAATGAAGGAGACAGCCTGCATATAGTTGGTGAAATAGGCCAATTTAATGGCCTATCGCAAATTTTGCCCCAGGCAGTTACGCTCATTTCTTCAGGAAACGCCTTGGTTGAGCCGATTGAGGTCTCAGAGTTGAATGAGGGGTCTGAATCACACTTGGTAGAATTGAAGTGTATACATCTAACAGATCCTACACAATGGACCAATGAAGGAAGCGGTTTTGATGTTGAAGTAAGCAATGATAACAATACATTTATTCTGAGGGTAGATGCAGAATCCGATGTGTTCGGAAGTCCGGCACCCCAGGGAGTATTCAATGCTATTGGCATTGGAAGTCAGAATGATGCCACTCTCCCTTATACTTCAGGCTATCAACTGATTCCGAGATATTTAGACGACATAAGCAGTGGTTTTACGGTAGGGTATTCCCTTACAGGAGATATTAGTATAGCTGGGGAAGATACGTGTTTGGTTTCGGGAGCCACCCCAGGATCTACGACTTGGCAGGCAAGCCCAGTAGGCGCCGCAGATTATCAATGGATGTTTGAATGGGCCAACGGTTCGTTTGAAGCGCAAGGGCAGGAAGTTACGTTCGAGGCATCCCAACTGTCGGGTTCAACCGAGGAAATTACGGTTACCTTGAGCGTTCAAGACCTGGAAACATTATGCAGTGTAATATTTTCCAATACGTATTGTGTTATTCAAACGACGGAAATTCAGGAAACAAGTCCGCTGATTAGGCTGTATCCAATGCCTTTCAACGTTGAGCTGCATATAGCAGCAGAACAGGAAATTATGGAAGTTATCGTCTTTGGGGTTGATGGCCGGCTCATTGTTTCTGAAGTTCCACATAGTTTCCGGTTTGCCTTGAATACAGAGAGTTGGGCTCCGGGAAGGTATCATGCAAGTATTTTTCTTAGATCAGGAGAAACCCTTCGTGTGCCCTTGTTGAAGCAGTAAAAGGACGTTGCATCGCAGGAGAGGTCTCCCCGTAATCAAGTCTGTGCAAGACGGATTACTTGTTGGACGCTCTTTGTAGCAGATAACGCTATTATGAACGTATGCAATTAGGTTTGCTGAACTAAATGAGAAATCAGATCATCTTCAGCGGGAGTTGAATCATTCCAACGGTAATATAATCCACTTAGAGCGCAATAAATAAGGGCAAATACTATTCCGATAAAAGCTATCTGCAGGGCAATCTGAATTGCAATCCCTGTAATAGAAAATAGCATTAAGGCCTGGTAAATCAAAATAAATAAGATAGCTGGAAACCACATTAGCAAGAACAGTAGAAGGATTGCTAGGGTAAGAGCAAACATTCGGCGTAAGGTTACTACGGAAAAGCTTTTGTAAATAGAATCATTAATGGCCAATTTTCCATGAACAACGTAAGCAGGAACGAGGGCAAAGCGGAGCAGAAATATCGAACCGCCAATCCCGGTGAATAAACCGATTTGCAGGCTCGTATAGCTTGCTATAACAAGAGACAGCACAATCAACAAAATATAAACAGCAACGAATAGAAGAAACGCAACCAATAAGCGAAGAAACAGTGCATCAAACGATTTTCTCATAATCTCCGTTATTCCTGACCGATGGTTATGGATAACGATATCGTTCAGTTTTAAGCTGGCATTTATTTGCCAGGCGCTAAACAATGAGAACAGGATCAATGAGAGCGCTCCTCCTAAAAGAGCATAGCCATTATCCGCAGCGAAGGACACTAGTTTTATAAGGGTTGTAAATAAAAATTCGACGATGTTTACATTTCCTGTCGGCGTTGGAACAAGGTCATGATTTGGAAATTCAAATATTAAGGGAAGCAAGATTATAACAGCCGCACAAGCTTGTCCAAAAAAAAGAACCTCGTACCTAAGCCAGGTTTTACGAGTAAGGGCCATCACGCCTAATATAAACTTGTATTTGAATAAATATTCTATCGGCCTCATTGTCCAGTATGTCCTACATTTCGCAGGAAAGATATTTAATTGTTCTCCTGCCCACCTAAATTTGCCAAAAATTGCGAGACCATGAAACAAGGATTCCTACGCCGTCTTTTGGGGTATTTTCTGAACGGAATTCTATTTTCTGTTCCCCTTGCCATTACCGGATTTATTTTATTCAAACTTTTTGTTTTTTTCGACGGACTTATTCCTATGGAGAATAAATTCCCGGGTTTAGGCTTATTGAGTCTCGTGTTTTCCTTGTTACTGGTAGGGTTTTTAGGATCCTCGCTGATAGCTCGACCCATAAAGAATTGGTTTAAGCGATTTTTAGACCGAGCCCCACTTATCAAAACTATTTATTCAGCGATAAACGATTTAGTAGGCGCTTTCGTAGGCCAGAAAAAGCGTTTTTCCAGGCCGGTTCTAGTGACCTTGAATAAAGAATTGGGCTTGGAAAGACTTGGTTTTGTTACAGATGAAGATTTGGAACAGATTTGTGAGAATGAAGGTAAGGTAGCTGTTTATGTACCGCATTCGTATGCGTTTTCGGGCGATTTATTGATTATTTCTAAATCTCATATAAGGCCGGTTCATATGAATCCGTCGGAAGCAATGAAATACATTGTTTCAGGAGGGGTTTCAGAAGCACAGGTTAAAGGATAATGACTAGGCTGCAGTACTTGCTTGTGTTGCACATTATCGTGCTCATTTTTGGGTTTACCGGCATTTTGGGGAGGGAAATTGAAATGGATGCGATTAAACTCGTATGGTTTCGTGTACTTATTGCTTCCGTCACCCTGCTTGTTTTTGCGCCATTGCTTAAAAAAAGCCTCTTGGTAAAATCAAAACATCGATGGCAGTATCTGGGGACTGGTGTTTTAGTTGCGGCTCATTGGGTGTTCTTTTTTGCCGCTATAAAGGAGTCCAATATTAGTATTGCCTTGGCGATGTTGGCATCTACTTCGTTATTTGTTGCCCTTGTGGAGCCTATGTTAACCGGAAGCCGCATAGATGCGCTAGAACTATTGTTGGGAGTAGCAGTTATTGCGGGCTTGGCTTTGATAGTGAGCTTTGAATTTCATTATTATCTCGGAATTGTGCTTGGATTGATGGCGGCAATTTTTGCTGCTTTGTTTGGGACGCTTAACAGTATGTTAATTCGCACGGGCGAAGCCTATGTAATTGGATTTTACGAATTACTAGCCGGATTAGTCGTGCTTAGTTTGATTTTAATTGTCTCGGAAGAGGTTAGCGTTCACTTCTTTTCTATAGGGTCGAGAAACTGGCTGTTGTTATTGGCTCTCGGCACGATAGCAACAGCGTTTGCTACCGTAGGGGCTGTATGGGTTACGCGAGAATTAACTCCTTTTACGGTAGCCTTAACTATTAATCTGGAGCCCGTTTACAGTATAATACTGGCCGTGATATTATATCCTGAAGAGGAAAAAATGAGTCCGCAATTCTACCTAGGAGCGGCGGTAATTCTGGCGGCGCTGTTCATCAATGCCTTTGTTAAATCGCGTAGAAGGAAAACAATTATACCTAATTGATTACTCCACCGTAACTGATTTTGCAAGATTGCGCGGCTGGTCCACATTGCATCCTCGAAGCATCGCGACATGGTAGCTTAGGAGTTGCAGAGGAATTACCGCTACCAAAGGCACAAGGCAATCATCTGTTTTCGGAATTTCGATAATATGCTCAGCCAAAGCGCGAACACGCTTATCGCCGGAAGTTACAATAGCTATTATTTGGCCTTTTCTCGCCTTTACTTCTTCGATGTTGCTTACTACCTTTTCGTAGCTCTTGTCTTGTGTGGCAATGACGAAGACAGGCATATTTTCATCGATAAGAGCAATGGGGCCATGTTTCATTTCTGCGGCAGGATAGCCTTCAGCATGAATGTAGGATATTTCTTTCAGCTTTAAAGCGCCCTCAAGAGCCACGGGGAAACTGTAGCCCCGCCCTAAATAAAGGGCATTACTGGCATTCATATATTCCCGAGCTATTCGCTCTACGAGGGCATTAGATTCTAACGCCTGAAGAACTTTGTCTGGCACTGAGTTAATTTCGGCCATTAATCGATGCATGCGCTCTTCAGGAAGAGTTTTACGTAAGCTTCCTATGGCGATAGCCAGAAGGGTAAGCACAGTAACCTGAGCTGTGAATGCTTTAGTAGAGGCTACGCCGATTTCCGGACCGGCATGAGTATACGCTCCGCTGTGGGTTGCGCGAGAAATAGTAGAGCCAACCACGTTACATACACCAAAAACGAAGGCGCCTTTTTCTTTTGCCAACTCAATAGCGGCAAGTGTATCAGCTGTTTCACCTGATTGGGAAATGGCGACAACAACATCATCCGGATAAATAATTGGATTTCTATAGCGAAACTCGGAAGCGTATTCAACTTCTACCGGAACCCGGGCCAGGTCCTCAAATAAGTACTCTGCCACAAGGCCTGCATGCCATGAAGTACCACAGGCAACAACCACTATTCGGCGGCAATTCTTCCACTTTTCTTCGTTCTGATCAATTCCGGCCATTTTAATAATGCCTTGCTGCAAACTCATGCGCCCCCTGAAACAATCGGTAATTGATCGCGGCTGCTCATAAATCTCCTTCAACATGAAGGAATCGTAACCGCCTTTTTCGAGCGTTTCCAGCTGCATTTCCAACTCCTGGATGTACGGAGTTTTAATCTGGTTTTTTATGGTTACTATTTTCAATCCTGCCTTTCGGTCGATTAAGGCCAATTCTTCGTCTTCTAGATATACGACGTTTTTAGTGTATTCAATAATTGGCGTGGCATCCGACCCCACGTAATAATCGTCGTTTTTACCAATTCCAATAACCAGCGGACTTGATTTTTTAGCAGCAATTAAACGGCCCGGATTGTTTTTATCGAGAATAACGATGGCATAAGCGCCTATTACTTCGTTTAATGCCATCCGGCATGCTTCAAAAAGATCTACCCCCGTTTGTGAACGAACATCTTCTATAAGATGAACAAGGACTTCGGTATCGGTATCGCTAATGAAAATATGGCCCCTATTGGTCAGCTCCTCTTTAAGCGTGGAATAATTCTCAATAATTCCATTGTGGATTATGGCAAGACTTCCGTCGCCGCTGAGATGTGGATGGGCGTTAATATCGTTGGGAGGGCCGTGCGTAGCCCACCGTGTATGGCCTATACCAGCACCGCCTGACAATATTTTTTCAGATGAGTGAGCTTCCAGGTCGCTCACCTTTCCTTTGCACTTAATAACGCTCATTACTCCCTTATCGAGGAGAGCGACGCCAGCGCTGTCATACCCTCTATATTCTAGGCGTTTAAGGCCTTTGATGAGGATGGGGTAGGCATCCTCATCACCTATATAACCGACGATACCACACATACGAGGTAGGGTGTTTAGTATTTAATCCAAATTATTCTGACCAAAATAGGCGCAAGCGAATATTTGTTTCTTCTTCGACCCCATAATTAGTCCCCGCCAAAATTACGCGGTTTACACTTACGCCTGAGTTATTGGAAACTATGTAAAGGGTGTCGCTGGCAGCGGTGCCGTTTATCACTTCCTGAATAAATCGGGTAATATTAAAGCGATATTCTTTGGAGCTGGCACTGTAGAGGCCGCCAATATGGGATGGCCCCTCGAATTGATCGGGAGTGCTTACGGTTTCTCCCTCTTCGTTAGTAGTTAAAACAAATAATTGGGATTGGGCACTGAAGTCAGCCTGAAGATCTTCACGAACCGGCAGTATAAGCTCAGCTTTGTTAATGGTTCTAGTTTTACTCGTATTTAGAGTTTTAATACCGGGAATGGTAATGCGTGTTTTTAGGCCCGCGCCCGCTTGAACAGCGCAAAACGCCTCACCAGCAACCGGATTTTCGCTAACGGACGCATAATCAGTTCCGGTGTAATCGAAGCTGTATTGGTTGTACCGCGCGCAGTCGGAATTAATATTAAAGTCGAAGAGTAAGGTATCTCCATTTTGTAAATCCCGATAATACATTGTGACTTTTGAAGAAGGGTTGAGAAGGTCGAACCTTATAACGCCTGCATCCGGGGTGGCTGATCGAACGTATAATCCTTTGAAATAGGAGATGAAATTATTGTTATTAGCCAACTCCGAAGAGGATGAAAGTTGGGCAAACCGCTCCCCCAGTTCTTCCCGAAGTCTTAATCGCAACTGGGGAATAAGGCTGTCGGTGCCTGTCTGAATATATTCTCCCGGCAATATAGGCTGAAAGCCATAACCCGGCTTAACAAGATTTTGAGGTAAGAAGCTCGTTTGGGTAGTGGTGTGGTATATTGAATCAATGAACAGATCTTCGGCAACTTCAAATACTTCCCATTCCTGAGGAGTTAGATTTCCGTAGTAATTCCCTTCATAAACAAGGCTTAAAACCATCGAGTCAACAACGACATATTTCGAAGACCCAAAATCTACGTTATTGGTAGAAAGGCGGACGTGCGTATAAAAACCCGCAGAGACAGCCCCCAAAACAGGGTCTACGTAATTTCCTGCAAGGCTAAGCGAAAGTTCATCGCTGCGGAGGGAGTCTTCATCTATGGTAAAGGCTTCAACAGCAAATGTATCGGTGTATTGAAGGCCTATTAGCTCTTCGTCCGATTGTAACTCCAATCCAATTTCGTTCTCAGGCTTTCGACAAGAGGACAGCAGCACCAAGACTACCAAAAAAAACATAGCGGCCTTCCAAGACCGCCATGAAAAGAATGTTATTTCTTGTTTCTTAGTTGTTTTCATCCTTCAATAAGCGCTCCTTTATTTTCCAGAACGGCATCGAAGAACTGGTCGACTTCAGAAACACAAGATTCAGGATTAGAATAGCGTAAAACGGGACGCGCCGAAGACTTAATGAACGCATTTACGTCGTCGCTTAACTCTTCCGGACCGCATATAACACCATCGCTGTAATTAACGCCCATTTTTATAACGTTGCTGTGATTGGGGTGCTCAAGTAAATGGACATCGTCTTTCTTGAACCCGTCCATTGTAAGTTTGCGACTCACATTGGTGTCAAGGGTACCCGAAAAAACATCGTCGTATGGAGAGTAAACCACTTTTGTAGAGCTAAAATGAGGGTCTTTATTGTAAATCTTCTTCACATATGCCGGAAGTAAAGCGGTCATCCAGCCATGACAATGAATAATGTCTGGAGACCACCCAAGTTTTTTAACCGTTTCCAGTACGCCGCGAACGAAGAAAATTGACCGTTCGTCATTGTCTGAGAATGATTGCCCTTCATCGTCAGCTAGCAATGATTTACGCTTAAAATATTCTTCGTTGTCGATAAAATAAACTTGAATTCTAGCGGAAGGGATAGAGGCCACCTTTATAATGAGCGGATGATCGCTGTCATTGATGACCATATTCATGCCGGAAAGGCGAATTACTTCGTGCAACTGATGCCGGCGCTCATTAATTTTTCCAAAACGGGGCATGAAAATTCGGATTTCTTTGCCTTTTTCATGAATGGCTTGAGGCAAATACCGACTTATATTGGCAATATTGGACTCGGGGAGAAAGGGACTAAGGGCTTGGGAAACAAATAATACGCGCGCTTTACTCATAATTCCTATTCTTTCAGATTCCTTGCAGGTACGCAAAGATAAGAAAAAAAGAGGAAGTCTGCCGCGAATCTCATAGTTTTGGCCCCTTTACCTTGAAATTAAAGAATAAAATTGCTTGTAATACGTTCTATTTCAGCACTTAGGGATTGGAGGAGGGCTGGTTCGGCGCCAGGCTTTGTGCCAACGATGGGCGCCCTTCACGAAGGCCATCTCTCTTTGGTTCGCTTAGCAGGAGAAAGGAGGGTAATTGCGAGTATTTTCATAAATCCTACCCAATTTAATAGTTCTGAAGATCTGGCCAATTATCCCCGCACCGAAAAAGAGGATATAGCCATGTTGGAAGGGGCGGGCTGTGACGCCGTGTTTATTCCGGAAGCAGGGGCTATGTATCCCGAAGGAGAAATTGCTGAAGCGATAGATTACGGGGTTTTGACAAATAGCTTGGAGGCAGCCTTTCGTCCGGGGCATTTCGATGGTGTGGTGGTTATTGTTCGAAAACTGTTAACCTTGGTTGAACCGGCAGAGGCATATTTCGGAGAAAAGGATTTTCAACAGCTTGCGGTCGTTAGAGAATTAGCAAAAAGAGAGTTTCCAGGATTGAAAATTATAGGGGGAGAAACCGTACGCGATAATACCGGCCTGGCCTTAAGCTCTCGAAACAGAAGGCTAAGTGAGCTCGGTAAAGGACAAGCGTTGGAGTTGTATCGTACCCTTTGTTTTGTAAGGGAAAGATGGCTCTATTCTGATCCAGGACAGTTGCTTCAATCGGAAAGAGCAAGATTAATCCAACATCCTGGACTTAAGCTTGAGTATCTGGAGGCGGTAGAAGAGAACAGCTTCGTTCCATGCGTGGACAGGCATAAATGCATTCGGGTGCTGGTGTCTGGTTGGGTTGAAGGGATTAGGCTAATAGACAACATGGCGATGCCGGTCGCCTGAAAGGGGCAGCACTTGTCTCGATTTTTTTGATACCTTTGTATCTCAATCTAGCACCATGCAAGGAGAATTAATCTATCAGGCTGGCGTAGTCGGACCCGGACAAGTCATACTTATTGTGCTTGTGTTGGTACTTCTTTTCGGAGCCAAACGAATTCCGGATCTTATGAAAGGAGTTGGCCGGGGGATAAAGGAGTTCAAAGACGCTACCCGCGGAGAGGACAATACACAGAAGCCCACCAACGATAAGTAAACAACTTGGTAGAAAAATACCATAGTCTTGCCGCTATTCGAAAGGACTTAGAGGCGGGAAAAGCTACTATTCCGGATTTGGTAAATGAATACCTTCGGAACGCCTTTGAGCGGGCTCATTTAAATGCTTTTCTCGAACTTTTTGAAGAAGAGGCAAGGTCAAAGGCAGCCGAAATCCAAGAGAAGTTTCAACAAGGTAAAGCCGGCAGACTGGCAGGATTGGTAATTGCCATTAAAGACAACATTTGTTTTAGGAGTCATAAAGTCAGTGCGGCATCCAAAATCCTCGAAAATTTTGAGTCTCTGTTTACTGCTACGGCGGTAGAAAGATTAATTGCTGAAGACGCAATAATTATTGGCCGAACAAATTGCGATGAATTTGCCATGGGCGGCTCCAATGAGAATTCGGCGTTTGGAGCCGTGTTAAATCCTTTGGATGAAACCAGGGTGCCGGGAGGCTCATCCGGTGGCTCTGCCGCAGCCGTTGCCGCTCATATGTGCCATGCCGCTCTGGGGTCTGATACTGGGGGGTCTATTCGTCAACCGGCATCTTTCACAGGAACAGTTGGGCTAAAGCCTACGTATGGCCGGGTATCCCGCTGGGGGCTCATTGCCTACGCTTCCTCGTTTGATCAGATAGGCCCTATTGCCCATAGTATCGACGATGTGGAACTTATTTATTCTGTGATTGCCGGAGCAGACAGCCACGACAGCACATGTTCTACATGCCCTGTTGATCCAGCCCTTCCCGGAAATAAGGAAACGGGTAAAAAGCGCGTTGCTGTGTTGAAGGAATGTCTGCACAGCGAGGGGATAAATCCCGAAGTAAGATCGGCGGCGCTTCAAATCATTAATACATTTAAAGAAATGGGGCATGAGGTGGAGGAAGTTTCTTTCCCCTTTCTCCAACATCTGGTCCCGGCGTATTACATATTGACTACTGCTGAGGCATCCTCGAATCTTGCCAGGTTTGATGGCATACATTACGGGCACAGATCAACGTCTGCAGCCGGAATAGAAAGAACATACACATTATCGCGTTCGGAGGGCTTCGGAGCCGAGGTGAAACGACGAATTATGCTTGGCACATTTGTGCTTTCATCCGGGTATTATGACGCCTATTATAGCAGAGCACAAAAAGTAAGGCGACTTCTTCGCGACCATATCGAGAAAATATTTGAAAGTCACGACTATATTTTTATGCCTACTGCGGTTGATGAGGCATTTAAGATTGGTGAGAAATCGAGCGACCCCATCGCCATGTATTTACAAGATATCTTTACTGTTCTTGCCAACCTTACCGGACATCCGGCAATTTCTCTCCCCCTTGCACAAAAAGCAGACGGCATGCCCGTAGGGTATCAGTTGATGGCTCCTCGTTTTGCAGAAGCTCAACTATTCTCTTTTTCCAGAACCATTGCCTAATTTTTAGAGCAAGGCAATTTGATAACCCGAAGTGCAGTTAACTATGAGCCAGCCTTTGTGGAGAACATGTAATTATCTGCGCCCCTGAAGTTGGGGTTTTATGTAACTTGCCGCTTTGGCAATGAGAAAATACGTAGTATGAGACTGATTATCAGCAATTTATTCTTTTTATTGATTTTTAGCATAAGTTCGGAAAAAGGATATGCGCAACAACAAGCGCAGCAAATTTCGGCTAAAGCTGTTAGTGACAGCCTCCCATTTGTCGAAGGAGACGATCCTATTGTTGCTATGATGGATAGCCTGCTTGCCTCGGAGTTTTTCTCTTTTTACTGCTTTAGCGATGATACCGGTCTGCTCAACGTAAATGAATTCGAGTCTGGAATGGTTCCGAGCTACACCGACGATGTGTATAGTCAGCGCATGCGCCTTCTCGATGCAGAAACTCCTATGGAGCTCGTTTACAACAGCACGGTAAAAGGATTTATAGATCTGTATGCCGTGCGAAAAAGAGCGCTCACTTCGCGGGTTCTTGGTTTATCTCAGATGTATTTCCCTTTGTTTGAAGAAGCGCTTCAGAAATATAATATTCCCCTGGAAATGAAGTATCTGGCTGTAGTAGAATCGGCATTGAATCCTACGGCGAAATCCAGAGTCGGGGCTGCAGGACTATGGCAGTTTATGTACACCACGGGAAAAATGTATGGACTGGAAGTAGATTCGTATATCGACGAACGCTTTGATCCATACATGGCTACCGAAGCTGCATGCCGTTATCTAAACTTTTTATATGGTTTGTACAATGATTGGAATCTTGCTCTGGCAGCGTATAACTCCGGACCGGGAAATGTGAATAAAGCGATTCGGCGCTCCGGAGGGAAAAAAACCTTTTGGGAGATAAAAGAGTTTTTACCTCAGGAAACTCAGGGTTATGTTCCAGCCTTTATTGCGGTTAACTATGTAATGAATTATGCGGCAGAGCATAATATCTATCCGGTAAAACCCTCTTTCAGTTACTTTGAATGCGATACAATTCAGGTCTCGAAAAAACTACACCTCAGTCAAATAGCCCATTTTACCGGCGTTACAGAGTCTCAGTTAGCAGAGCTCAATCCGATGTTTACCAAAGGCATTATTCCCGGTAATGGGAGGTACAGTCTTAGACTACCGGTGGAGAGCATAGGACTATTTCTGGCTAACGAAGAATCTTTATACTCATTTGCTGCGAGCTCGCCTGCGCCGGCAGAAGAAGTGGTAGCTGTAGCAGCGCCTGCTCCAGCACCAGACTATGTAACCTATAAAGTTCGGGGAGGAGATGTTTTAGGAAAAATAGCTACCCGCCATGGTGTAACAGTCAACCAGATCATGAAATGGAATAAGCTGAAGAGCACACGCATTCACCCGGGCCAAAAACTTAAGATCTATAAGAATCAAAGATCGTGAGCTATTTTGCTTTAACGGCATTGTTGGCGGGGGCAAACAACAGCTGGAAAAATATGGCGATGCGAGCTACTGCCTTGCTGATGAGTTTAATCTTACTTGCCTCTTGTGAAGACAGCCCGAAACCCAATCGACGGGATTTATTGCCAGGCTTCGTTGGCAAAGCAGGAGAAGTGACAGTTATCATGGACGATCAGTTTTGGAATGGCAGAGCGGGCGAGGTAGTTAAAGAGTTTTTGGCAACGCCCGTTCCAGGGCTACCTCAGTATGAGCCGATGTTTGATTTTCAACGTTACAGCCATGCGGATTTTGATAATTTGGTAAAGCCCTCCAGAAATATTTTGTTCGTAGACATAAGAGACAACATTAATTATAAAGACTCCAAGGTACAGGTGATTCGTGAACAATTCGCGAAAGATCAGATAGTGGTTAGCTGCACGGCGATGTCGGAGGATGAATTCATTGAGGAGTTTAGAAAAACAGCCCATACAATTGCTGAAAAAATTAATGAGGCGGAGCGCAACAGACTAATCCAGTATAACCTGACTTTCGGAAATAAGGATATTGGTGCATATCTGACCAACAGTCGGGGGTATAGCATAGATTTCTACGAACAGTGTTCGGTAACGGAGGAGCATAAGGAATTTATATGGGTACACAAGATAACCGCTCGCCCCAAAGACCAGCAAATGCACGACGTGCAGCAGGGCATTCTTATTTATGAGTATCCTTATACCGATGATAGCACGTTTACAAAGCGTTTCCTCTTGGAAAAAAGAGACAGTATCTTAAAAAAATGGCTTCCTGGCCCCGAATCTGGTAGCTATATGGCTACAGA
>Ga0315906_10004101_pt1 | contig 18904 bp, 15 predicted proteins | sample LakEriMetagenome_4_FD_203526 | JGI IMG/M metagenome (GOLD analysis project Ga0315906, IMG submission 203526) | Freshwater fungal communities from buoy surface, Lake Erie, Ohio, United States - Buoy 2 MA122 | ecosystem: Environmental > Aquatic > Freshwater > Lake > Lake biofilm | place: USA... | reverse complement strand
TCATAGGGTTAGATTTACCCATGCGCTTAGACCATGTCTCATATGTAACTTCCCATGATCAACTAGCCGACACCGTTCAACGTCTTGGCGCTCGCCTTGGCAGCACATTTGTTGATGGCGGTATTCACCCACGCTTTGGTACACGCAACTTCACACTTCCATTACAAAATGGTCACTACCTAGAAGTTGTTTGTCCACTAGATCATCCGTCATCAGATTCAACTCCATTTGGTAAAGCTGTTTCACAACGCGCTGCAGAAGGTGGCGGTTGGCTTACATGGGTTGTTGCAGTCGATGATGTTTCTAAGATTGAAAAGCGTTTAGGCCGTGCAGCAGTAGATGGTCACCGCACAAAACCAGATGGAAAAGATTTAGCATGGAAACAGATTGGTGTTCTTGGAACTCTAGAAGACAAGCAACTTCCATTCTTTATTGAATGGTTATCACTTGATCACCCATCAACTGATGGAAAAGCAATTGCAAAGATTGTTAAAGTAGAAATCGCAGGTGACGAATCACGCATTGAAGAGTGGCTTGGGTCAGAACTCCGTGCGGCGATTGGTTCAGATGTTGAAGTTGAGTGGGTTGCGGCAGCTGCAAGCGAAGGTGAATCAGGTATCGTTGCCGTGCATGTAATGACACCTAGTGGTGTTGTTCGCCTCGACTAACCAGTAGTTAAACACCTCAATGGCGAAAAGTGTTCAGCCCCAAAAATGTGATGTTTTAATCATCGGAGGTGGGATCATTGGTCTTTCAATTGGAATTGCACTCCTCGAATCAAAGCCATCCCTAAAGGTCATAATTGCTGAAAAGGAAAAATCCTTAGGCTTGCACGCAAGCGGAAGAAATTCAGGTGTTCTGCATGCAGGTTTTTATTATTCGCCAGATTCACTAAAGGCTAAATTCTGTAGAGATGGTAATAAAGAATTAAGAAAAATCGCCAAAAATCATGGCATAGAAGTTCGCGATGTTGGAAAAGTTGTTGTTGCTCGAAACGTAGATGAAAATCAGCGACTCGAAAACCTATTTGAAAGAGGAGTTAAGAATGGTGTGGATATCGAACTTAAAGCTGCCTCAGAACTGAAGCAAATTGAACCATTGGCTGTCACCCATGAGCGATTTCTATGGTCACCAACAACAGGCGTATCGGATCCTAAGTTATTTACAGCAGCCTTACTAAAAGATTTCACTGCTCTAGGCGGAAAATTTGATTTTAATTCAAATGTTTCGCTTCTTGAATCAAATGGAGAAATTCTCGACAAATCAAATAAATATGAGGCAAGATATTTTGTTAACTCTGCCGGTGCACAAGCAGATCGAATTTCTCGCAAAATCGGTGTTGGGCTTGAATACGCGATGCTTCCCTTCATGGGCGTTTATCGGGCAACTAAGGAAGAAAACCTTCCTCTTAAGCGACTTGTTTATCCGGTGCCACATCCAATTAATCCATTTCTTGGAGTGCATTTCACCTTAACTATTGATCATAAAGTTAAGATTGGACCAACAGCCATTCCAATTGCAGGACGTGAGCAATATTCCCCCCTCATTGGATGGTCTGGTTCAGATATTGCGCAGGCTCTAAAGGGTGTCAAGTCACTTATAACGGGTGACTCCCATAACTTCGGAGCCATTCTGAAAACCGAATGGCCAAAAATTATAGAAACTTTTCTGGTCAAGGAATCAACAGAACTTGTACCCAGTGCAATTGGTGTAAAAAAATGGCACCGAAAACCTCCAGGGATTCGCGCACAGTTGGTTCATCTTCCAAGCGGAAAGCTTGAGCAAGATTTTGTCGTGCGACCGTACAGAAATTCTACTCATGTACTTAATGCAGTATCCCCAGGCTGGACAAGTGCCATTCCATTTGGTGAATGGGTCGCAGGCGAAGTATTAACGAATTTTTCTTAAGAATCGTACAAAACGACGAACCCCAAGAATTACAAGCAATTCATGAGCGTATGGGTTGTTCACAATTTTATAATAGGTGCGTTTAAATAGACGTCTAACCCCAATTCTTTTTGGTTCAGCAAAATCACGAAAATCCCAAATAGGTGAGTTATTCACTTTTGGTTTTTGATGCCTTAAGGGATGTTTTACCAACTCAGATATAAGTCGCTCACCTTGATTTTGAAGCGTCAATTGCTGCAGTAAACGGTCTAAATCCGTCTTGCGCTGCAAGATCAATTCCGGATTATGCGATTGAATTACATCTGAAATCACATTATACAAATCATTATCGTGATGGCCCGCAAAGATAAACCCTGTACCTGTATTTTCATCATCCCAGAACGAACCTCTTGAAGTAATTATTGGAACCCCATGCGCAAGATATTCAAGAATTCTTACTCGATAGCTTTGCCAGTGCTCTAATGATTCCTTTGAAAAACTGATTCCGTAATCTGCTGCATCTAGCATTTCACTGATTAAATTCCCATTAACATCCCATCCGTCGCCAACTATAATTCGAGATTTTTGAGTTTCAGATAGTTCAGACAAGATTTGCAAAGTCTTTTTATTGTATTCTAAGTGAGAAGAATTCATTTCTTGACCTAAAGCGGGCTGAAAGAAATATATCTTTTTCTCCGGAAAATCTGCAACAACCTTGGTAAAAGCGTTTATGAATTCATGAAAGAGCGTCCAGCTCCAAGCACCGCCAGCATTTACGAATAATATATCATTGGAATCAATTGAAATTTGTTTTCGAAATTTTATCCGGTTTGCTTCCTTGTGAGATTGATCTTTTACCCTAGGCACTAGTTTTGACAACATAATTCTATTTGAATCTTCGTATCCCGCCACAAGACTTAGTAGCCTAAACAATAAATCCTTCATTCGACTGTTTTGCGTAACAAAAAAATCAATTTGGTTTCGAACAACATTTATGTAACTACTTATGCCAGCAGGATAAAAAAGTGAGGGATCTTCTATTGGATGTATTGCAGCCTGAATGAGTACGTTTCTATTCCTAGTCTTATTCCTATTCTTTTTCAAAAAGGCGATGTGATTGGCAGAAAAGGTGAATGTTAATCGTTTATTAATGGCGTTAGAGGAAAAACTTGATTGAAGATTCACTGTCGGCCACATAGATTGTACAGAATAAACTTTTTCTGAATCATGAAAATTTGCAATATAAACTCGAACCCCAAGATTAATGGCAGATTGGGCTAGCTGCATCAAGTTCAGATCATGAGAATATACCGGCGTGCTTTTTCCCTCCAAGAAAGCTTCCATTGATGAAGGCTCAAATAAATACAAAATTGTTTCACGCTTCATTCAAGTCACCGCCTCTGGAACAATTTAATAAAGATTAACCTAAAAATAAACTGATCGAAACCGTTCTGGCGCTTGAATAAGGGGCGAAAAAAATATTTACTTCTGGTTATTGCGCTTGAACTTGAGGTAGATCTAAAGTGTGCCTTCACGCGGGTGACTATCTCTTTGGGTATTTCATCACCCATTTGCAAAAATAAATTTTCAAGAGTTTTCTGTTGGTTTCTAAGTTGCTCTAACTTGTTTTTATATTTCAATGAAGGTTTCAGAATGGAAGCCGCTCCAGATCTAATTCCCACTTGATTATTATGATGGATTCGATAATTAACTGTGTATTTTGAACCTTGAATAATCTCTCCAACCAGGGCTCCAATGAAATAAATTTGGTGATCTAAAAAGTAGTTAGGAGATAAATCAAATTTCTTAATGGTATCGGCTGCCTTTTTGTTCAGAATAATTCCACAGCCAATAATTGGATTTTCGACAAGTGCGTTTGTATATTTCACATTCGAAATAGGCTTTCTCTTGCCAGTAATTTTAGATTTTGAATCTAAAAAATTATATAGAGGAAAGTACAAGGCAAATCTGTCATCACCAACTTTTCTTAATTCTTGAACACCTTCACTTAAGTGGTTGGCAAACCAAACATCATCTTGGTCACAAAAGGCAACGTAATCGAAATCATCTATTTTCTTCAAAAGTTCCAGCAATGATGCGGAGGTGCCAATATTATTTTTTGAAAAAGTAATTTTAAAATTCCCAGAATACTTATTCAATATTTCGATTGTTCGATCAGTAGAAGCATCGTCTCTGATGTAAACTTTTAAATCTATGTCTTTTTGATTTAGCAAACTATTTAGTTGTTCTTCCAAGAAGCACTCGCCATTAAACGTTGGCAGCAGAACCGCGACTTTGTTTTTTGTCCTAGATTCCAAGATATTCTCTTTCAAGAAAATGCCGCAAGCCCAGCTCCCAATCTATTTCTGGAATATTCATTGATTCTAGATTCGGTCGCAAAACACTATAACTGGGACGTTTGGCAACTGTTGGATAGTCACTATGACTTGCCTTACCGCAGTCATTGGATATATTCATTATTTTAAGGGAAGTTCTAGCGAGTTCATACCAAGAAGTTTCTCCCTGGTGGACACCGTGAATTATTTTTGAGTCACAAGCAAATGCACGAGCTACAACTTTTGAAATTAAATCTGTTGTTGCGATTGAGATAGTTAAATCACTAACTACCGAAATAGTATTCCCGGAAATAGCCTTAGCGATTATTTTTTCAACAAATGTTTTTTCAGATTCTGATTTACCAACCAGGCTCGCAAATCGAACAACTCTGGCTCTTTCTCCAAGAATACTATTCACGAGCAATTCTGATTCAAATTTATGTTGGCCATACACGTTAATTGGATTAGGTATATCGTTTACGCTATATGGTTTTGCTTGCGCACCATCAAATACAAAATCAGAGCTAAAATGGATTAATCTTTGATTCGAGTTCTTCTCCATATTGTTTGCCAGATTTTCAACAAAATCTACATTCGTGAGCTTGGATAGAAGTGGATCCGTTTCACACTTATCCGCGGGCATGTAAGCGATGCAGTTTAAAATAGTGGCATTTTCATGTTGACGCAATACTGACTTAATCGATTCAGAATCACTTATGTCTAGGTTTTCACGTGTAAACCTAAAAACATTATGTTTATCAGCGACTAAATCCTTAAAAAGCGACCGTCCCAGAACCCCATTAGCTCCCAGGATTACAAATTCAGACATTTTTTAAAATTGATTCTAAAGAGGGAGCTAGTCCATCTTTTTCGCTAACAATAGCGGGTGAAATTGGCCAATCTATTCCAGATGTTGGATCGCTCCAATGGAAGGCTCGCTGTGAGTCAGCCCGGTATTCCTTATTGGTTTTGTAGTGCACTATTGAAAAGTTAGAGACACCTTGAAAACCGTGCGCACAACCTTCTGGAACATATAACAAGGGTGAAGAATCATCAAGCGTAAATGTCACTAATTTTTTAAAACTCTTTGAATTTGGACGTAAGTCGTATACGGCATCGAAAATTTCACCTTGGACCAAATTTATTAACTTTGCTTGTGCAAATGCACCCTCTTGCCAATGCATGGCACGAATCCCACCCTTTGTAGTGAGCAAGTGGTTGTCTTGAACCATTTTTGGCAAACCAAGAGATTCAAAAATTGATTCTTTGTATGTTTCAGAGAAAGACCCACGTGAATCCGCAAAAATTGGGTTTGAAATTAAGTAACATCCTTCGATTTCCGTTTCCTCAAATTTCCAATTCATCTGAAATCTATAGCTTTCTGCAGAAGTGCCCTGTAGTGAGGGTTAGGGTGTAAATCTATCAATTGTTCAAATTCATTATCTGTAATGTTTCCCATCTGCCACGCTGCTTCTTCTGGACTTCCAATAGGCATACCTTGGCGCTTTTGGAGCGTTCGCACATATTCGGATGCGTCCAACAGTCCATCCGGCGTGCCCAGATCTAGCCATGCCGTACCTCGAGGAATTTTCTCGACCATTAAAGTTGAGTCTTTTAAATAGGAATTGTTGAGATCCGTGATTTCCAATTCACCGCGCTTCGATGGAATAAGAGCCTTCGATCTTTCGACCACAGTTTCGTCATAAAAATAGAACCCTGGTACCGCCCAATTACTTGTTGGATTATTTGGTTTTTCCTCAATTGACTGCGCGATACCACTACTATCAAAATTAACTACACCAAATTCTTTGGGGTTTTCTACAGCGTAGGCAAAAATTTGCCCACCTTTAACATTTTGGTATTTGGCAAGATTTTTTCCGAATTGGCTTCCATGAAATAAGTTATCTCCGAGTATGAGAGCAGAATTTCTGGCTCTATTTAGTTTTTCAGTCAGCAGAAAAGCTGCTGCAAGTCCATTTGGTTCTGGCTGTTCAATAAAACTCAAATTTATGCCAAGAGTTGAACCATCTCCAAATAGCTCGCGATATAAGGGCAAGGCTTTTGGAGTAGATATAAGAGCGATTTCTTTAAATCCTGACAAAATTAAAGTAGTTAAAGGATAAAAAATTACAGGTTTGTCATAAACAGGGAGCAGCTGCTTGCTTGTAACGGTTGTAACAGGTCTGAATCTAGTAGCAGAGCCACCTGCCAGAATAATTCCGAGACCTTTAGCCATTAGAGAACATAACCATCAGGAGCGATATCCTTTATTCGTTTTTCCCACTCAAGAAGTGATGAATACCATGAGACCGTTTTCGTAATTTCATTTGGCTTCACGGCACCACTTTCAAGCGCTTCTGCAATTTCTGCCGCACCTTTGTCAGCAGACCAATCAGGAGTAAACCCTAAAACTTTTTTTATTTTATCAAAATTAACTTGATAAGAACGATGATCTGGTTCGCCATACCAAGTATATTCAAATGGTTTACCTAATCCTTTAGCGACCAATTCTCCACATTGCATAATTTGGTAATTCTGTTCGTTAGACCCAACATTAAACCGCTCACCATTAATTTTGTCTTTATCGGCATCAAGTGCTGCAATGAATGCTTTTGAGGTGTCCCTGATATGAATCATCGGACGCCATTGTTTTCCGTCTCTTAACATTGGGATAGTTCCATTTTCCCAAAGCCCCAAAGTCATACCATTAATCGCTAAATCAAATCTCATGCGCGGGCTAAGCCCATACATCGTGGCTTGGCGGAACAAAGTCACACTCATGTCTGTGCCTTTTTCCAAAAGTTGTAACGCTGATTCCTCGGCACGGATATTCGCTTCGGCATAAGTTGTTAATGGATTTGTCGGAGAATTTTCATCAAGTGTGCCTTCTTGAAATCCGTACACGCTACAAGATGAAGCCAAAATATATTTTTCAATTTTTGCGTCAGAGGCAAGCTCTTGCAGGCGTCTACGAGCACGGTAGTTGATATCGAGTGTTTTTATTGGATCAAGCTCACCTGCGGGATCATTACTTATTGCCGCCAAGTCTAAGACTGCATAAGCACCAGTTAAATGGTCAATAGACAAAAACCTTGAATCAACTTTAATCTTCTCAATAAATTGATTATCAGGAACTGAGTCTCCGAAAAAAAATCTATCTAATATTCTTACACGATAACCTGAGGAAACTAAGAGTTGACTCAGAATAGAACCAATATAACCACTGCCACCAGTAACAACAATTAATTTCATAGAATCTATTCCACCTGTCTAAGCATTAGCAACTGTACTATATCGTCCATGAAAGAGCACCCAAACCTTGAGTATCAAGTGGTTATACCCACTAAGAATGGGCTAAATCGAGGAATCAGGAAGCTTTTAATTTCATTAAACAATCAAAGTATTAAACCCACAGCAATTTATGTTGTCAATAACCAATCCCGCGACGAAACAAAAGAATTTTGCATATCACAAGGCTGTAAAGTTTTAGATTTTAACGAAAAAATAAATCATTCAAAAATAAGGAATTTCGCTCTATCCAAAATAGGAGGTAGCAAATATACATTATTCACCTGTGATGACGTCGAATTCACAGATACTCTTTGGGTAGAAAAAGCGATTAAAAGTTTAATTGAAAACGATGTGGAAGCAATTTCTGGAATTCAAGAATTACCTAAAAAAAATAAAAATATCTGGCTAAATACTTTACTCAATTCCTTGACCGAAAAGAAAATAAAACAATATGAGTCAGATTTAATCATTGTGAATTCTGAAAATATTTACCGCGAAAACACATTATTTTTAGATTCAACCAACCTTCTTATCAAAACCTCCACAATAAAGAACATAAAGTATCGAAAGAATACTTGCGAAGATATTTTTCTAAGTTATGGGCTAGTTGAAAAGCATTTATCGTATTGCATAAATAAAGATTTAAAAATTTCTCATGAAAATGAATGGAAAAATCCAAATCAGGTAGGAAAAAGATACCTTCTTGACTTTTATACAATGCTCCAACTCCCCAATTTTTCAGATGACAAATATTTCGAAGTATCAACACTAGATACCTATCACTTAATACTTCATGAGAGGATCTTATCTCAAGATAAGAAACATAAGAAGGAGTCTCTTGAAAATCAAGTTGAGAATTTAATGAAAATTCTTTCGGACCACTCTTTAAATCAACTTAAGCTTAGGATTTATTCTAAAACTAGAAAATACAAAAAAATAAAATTTTACAAAAAATTGAAGTTAAAAAACAGTTTATTAATTCACTGGCAAGATATAGACTCAATACATTTCGAATTATCAAATTCAGTAAAATCCTTAGTCAACGATTTAAGATTCGCCAATGACGAAGAGATTCGAAATCTGAGAGGAATTCAAGAGCTTCCAATTTTGCAGACACTGATTAATATGGTTTTTGCTGAATATCTTGCCAAGTCCCTATACTTTAGTTCTGAGGATAATCCTAATCTGCAGCTAAGCTGGCAATAAAAATGAAGAAAAATGCTATTTTCAAATTCAAAATTTGGAACAAAGTAAAGCAATGTATTGATAAATTAAAATCAAAATCGATCTTATTAGGACTCTTAATTGCGTTCCAGGGTTCCTTTTTAATTTATCGAATTTTGAAACTCATGGTCAATAACTCTACAGCGCCAAAATATGCCGATGGTGGGTTTTATCTAGATACGACAGCTAATATCGTAGGCTTTCTCAAGGGTGATTTAACTTGGACTTATGTTACGAATTATGGTTCAGAACGCACCATGGTTTTTCAGTTTCCGGTAGCGCTGATTAGCTGGGTTTTAAACTTAACAACTAAAGACGGTTTTTATTGGATTCATTGCATTTTTTATGGATTAATATTTATGTTTTCTTGTTTGAAAATTCTGTTTATTGGAATTAAAAAATGGGGATTGACTTTGCTAATCGCCCCCACATTCATATTTGGCCCTTCTTTCTTATGGCTAAATGCTTCAGAATATTGGTCAGGTTTTGCTTCCATTTCCTTATTAACTTTTTCCATATTTTCATTGCTCAAATGGCTAGATAATTCACGGAATAACTGGTCACTGTTTGCATTTATTGCTTCCTTTGGTTTATCAGTTTTCGTCCATTGGGCCTCCACAATATTTATGGGATCTATTGTGGTGTTAGTTTCGGTTATAATTTTTGGAAAATCCCCAAATTATATATTTAGCCAATTGAGAAATAAGAGGAGTTTATATCAGATAGTTAGCAGCTTTCTATTTCTTGCGGGAATTTTTGTTTTATTCCGAATTATCGAAACAGTTAAATACACCATAGTTTTGATAGCTAATTGGGACAGTAGTTGGTTTTCAGAAGGAGCTGGCGGAATTCGCAACGACTTAGACAACCCGAATTTGTTTTATTTTTTCCAAGCCCTTCGTTCGCTTTTTAATCAGTACTGGCCTTTTTGGATTTCACTGTTGTTCTTGGCATTTCTTTCAAGCAAAATTCGTGGTAGAAGAATACTAATTTCTATAAGCATCTTAATTCTGAGTCAGATTATTTGGTTGTCAAACGATGGATCAAGCAGATACTTTTTTCCAATCGCAATTCTAGTTATGGTACTTTTTACTTACATTTCTAAAGTTGAAACCAGGCAAGTTATTTACTCGATTCTTTTGTGCAATTCTCTTTTAGTTGCCGCACAATTAAATATCTTCTCGCATCAAACAACAAAAACTTTTAACTTTTTTAGTTCAATTCTCGAAAATGAATTTCTTTCAAGTTTCGATGCTAAAAAGTTGAATGATATATATGTTTCTGATTTTTTCAGAACGGAATCCAAAAAATTCAGTGATCCGTTTAAGCCAGTTTTTGATTACATCAGTGATGGCCAAATGAAAAAGCAGAGTATTTCTGTGATGGATCCAGAGAATGCTACCGGCTGGGGAGGATTTGAAGGAGGTTTGCACTATTTGAATTACACCCGTTTCACTCCCAATAATGGTTATCAATCGGCTTACGAGCTAGGAACGCGAATAAGTGGGCGTTGGCCCGGAGAGGGAAATGCGTACAGAGTGATGCAGGAGGTAACTCAACAAAATGTTAATGCCTTGATGGAAAGTGACTACGTTGTTTATCCAGCACGAATTGAAGAATATTCAGATAAAAATTGGCCACTAGATAGATTGTTTACAAGAACAGATTTCACTGATTACACAGATAAAATTCTTGAAATTGATAAATCTCATCAGTTTCAAAGAACCATTTTTGCTAGGATTATTGATAAAAACGATTTTCGGAAATATGTAGAACAGCAACTATGTTCCATGGAAAAATTGGATGTTGGGCTTATATCACTGATTGAGCATTGCGACAAAAATAGTTATGTTTTGTCTAAAGTAGAATCAAATTTAATTCCTGATTCATTAAAAAGTTTCAATGTCAAAAACGTGGAGAGTTATAAAGTTGAGGGAGAAATAGCCATAAAAGTTACAACATATGTTCCGATCGAAGCAGGCGATATCCACGTACACTTTGTTCCAAAAAATGGCGAAAGCTGGATTCATTGTCCGTTCGTTCACCATGATCGGGTAGCACCTAAAGGAAAGGAAATTTGGATTTCAAAAAATTCAACCGCCTTGAATTCAAAATGCACATATTTTGTCAGATTAGTGCCTTAAAATGTAGTATGTTATTTTGCAAAACTTATTTTTTCAAGAAACCACAAAAGATAAAGAAAAAGACTACGAGAAAAATACACTCTTTTCATTTTAGTTTTTCTCATCGGCATTTGTAAAGATTTATTCCAAAGTGGCTGGATCCATGTAATTAGGTCTCTATACTGACTCCTACGTAACTTGAAAGTTCCAGAAGTTACAGAAATTCCAAAATTTCCCGCATTTCCCGGGACATATCTGGCAGGCATGATCTCGGTACATCGATAGTAATAATCTAATTCAATCGCATACCCGGTTGATGCGTCCCAAGTCATTGGTGCCAATTGATTTCGAAACGTTACAAATGAAGGCTCACCTATGAAATTAGAACCAGTTTCTTGAATAGATCTCAAAATTTCATCCGATTCAATAGTTCTTGGTGTTTGACCCCAATATTTGAATCGTTGTATTGCCGCTGATTTGAAAATGAAATTTCGGTAACGTAAACCTCGACACGAAAAAGTAAACGATAAATTTTCATTATTTCTCAATTCTAGTAAATGAAAATAAATATTCATAATATTGATGAAATCACCTGCAAACCAATATCGAAAAAAAGATGTCTCAACATATTTTCTTAATTCCTGCCAATTTTGATTCGCAGCCAGATACTTATCGTGACTAAGGTATACAAAATCTGGATTCTTGTACACATTCTTGTTTCGAAATTTGGGAGGGAAATTTACACCTATAATTATTGTCGCCCCAAGCTTTTCAAGTTCACTTAAAGTTGACTGTATACTTTGAAACCAAGCAATTTCCGTGTGTAGCGGAATTAAAAAAGTTAAATCGTGAAAGGGCTTGGATTTATTTAGCATTAAAGAATAGTCTATTTAACTTTACACTATTAGAGATATTGGATCGCGGTGTTACAATTGAGTTCTGGACACCTTTCAATTCAAGGCTTAACAACAATAGCATTGTAGATTGCACAAACAAGCTTAGCAATAAGAGAAGAGCCAAACTAAACCAACCTGATAAAGTTTGCTGCCCGAATACGAATTTCTGAATAGTTAAAAATATAAGTAATCCAATCGAACTTAAACCACTGATCAAACTAAATAGTTGTAGAAAACGGTGGGTAAACTGACCACTTCTGCGGATGCTTTGGAATGCAAGAGATAGCATCTCTTTTGGTCCATATTTAGAAAATCCAGCATATCTTTCAGGGCGAACGTAATAAACAAACTCGACTTTTTTTGAGATTGATAATGTCAGAAATCTGAGTGGAGCAAGTCCTGATATATTCGCGATACTCAGAAGAGATTTTACAATTGATTTATCTATAAGGCGAAAATCTCCCGCATTCTTTATTTTTTTGCCTTGTTTTTTAGTTGAAAAAATATTCATAGACTTGTAAAAAAGCATGGCGGTATTTCTTTTCAAAGCAGTATCGCTTTTCCTATTTTCTCTGACGCCAACCACTAAGTCACATGATTCAGTTAACCAGGTATTCACGAAATCAATTATTGTTTCTGGCGGATCTTGCAGATCTGCATCCATGAATACCAAGGCATCGTATTCGTCTGTAAACTCAATCAAACCTTCCCATAGTGCTTGTTGGTGACCAACATCGATTGGTAATTGCTTTGCAAAAATATCAAAGCTTTTAGAGCCTATCTCTGAAATTGCACGCCAAGTTTGATCGGTAGAAGCATCATCAACCAAAAATAGCGTTACCAAAACATTTTTAGCTTTCAGCTCACGGGAGACAAAGTCGATACGCCCGATGAGTTGCTCCATACAATCAAACTCGTTATGTGCAGGGACAACAATCATCAGTTTTTTTGTTAACTCAGACAATTTTCTACCGCCTTCAAACCGCTTTCTGAGGAGTCATGCGACCATAAGTATTCCCATCCTCCATAACGACCGGCAAGTTCCACATCAAAATTTTTTAAAAAAAGTTTAATCTGTTCAACTTGCTGAGCCCTATCCTTGGTTGGGATAATATTTGCGTAAGGTACCGTCAAAAAATCATGAAATAAGATCTTTGAATCTGGTGGGACTATCCCGTTTTGGACCAAGAAAGCTAAAGAATCTTCAACATCAATAGTTGGAATTTCCTCGCGTTTTTTGTTCCAGTAGAATTCCAACTGTATTCTGAAAATTCTTGTTGAGGAATCTTCAGTGAGAAAGCGATCTGGAAAACTAATTCGAGCTGCCATACACGCATCATCATAATTATAAATCCAATGGAATCCATGCTCTATTTCTAAATTTGTCGAAATTACCAAGTTCAAGGCCAGAAGTGATGTGCATTCTAGTTTTTCAGATAGTCTTACATTATTAAAAAAATTTAAATCTTTGCTGATGGACATTTTCATGAAATTATCAAGTGGTATAGTCGACACCAACTTTTTATATTTAATTTCCCGGGAAATTGTTCGGACAACTCTATTGTCTAAATCAACATTAAGAATCTCGTCACAGGTAAATTTTTGGCCTCCTAAGTTTGAAAAAATATTCCAAAAACCAGATTTATCATAATGATATTTAGTTAAGTAATGCGCATTCGAAGTAAAATTGCTGGCAGCTAAATTATCTCTAGCTAATTCTTGTTTTATTTTCGATCTCAATTTTTCATCTGGTTTATGAATTCGGTTTTCCACCCAATCAACCCCCAGTTCTTCTGTTGAGCATCTCCAATATTTTTGAGTATAAATTTCAGAAAAATTATCGTGAATGTAAATTCCCAAGGAATTAACTAGCCACTCTTTGTAGTTAAAAGGTGCAATCATTGTTTGGTTGAGTAAATCATGAGCAATCTGATGTATCACTTCAGAATCTTCGATTCCTTTGAAATCAAGGTGAGCTGGGTGATTTAGCAATTTACCGTTCCAAAGATTTCCCACTACAGCTAAATTGGTGAATGCATCCACCTGAGGCGCACCCAAGAATTCGGATATTCTTGAATCTTTTCCAAAATATATATGAGGACCTTCATCAAAAACATAACCATTTAGTGAGTGAGTTTTGGCATGTCCCCCAAGTTGAGCCTCCCGCTCCAATAGAAGATAATCTAATTTCAATCTACTTAGTAATAATGCTGCGGAAGAACCCGTAATACCACCTCCGGCAATTAAGAAATTTACTTCAAGCATTCCTGAATTCCCATGGTTTCTCATTTCTGGCAATTAAATTTACAAATTTTTCATATTCTCGTTGAGTATCAAGTGGCATCCAGAAACCGTTATGCAAAAAAGTGTGAAGTTGATTTTCTGACAGTGAATTAAGGATAGGTGCATCTTCAAGAATAGATTCCTCGTTTAATCGGGAGATAAAAGATGTATTCATGCAGAAAATTCCTATAGAAACAGGATTCTTAGATACTGGCTTTTCTTTAAAATTCAAAACTTCATTTTCCTTGCTCAATTCCACTTCACCAAACCTCGACCTAGGAAATCCGATAGTCATCGTGATTTCCTTTTGACTCTTAATGTGCTCTCTTTCCAGCGCTTTAATGTCACAATTTGTTAAGGTATCTCCATATGTAACTAGGACCCGATCGTATTCCATAAGTCTTTCAGAGAGGCTAAAAAGTCTGCCGCCAGTCTCGGTCTCATTTCCTGTCCAAGCAATGCTTACAGAACTTTCAACCTGAACCGTCGGCAATTGTTGATTCGTAAAAAAATCACTTTTGTGGAATTTCCAATTCGCAAAATACGAAACAAAAGTGTCAATTTTATAACCGCAAGCTAAAATGAATTCAGAGTACCCTTGAGATTCAAAATTTTGAATTATGTGCGCAACCAAAGGGTAACGACCTATTCGAACCATCGGTTTAGGCATATCACCATCGGCAGAGCCAAGTCGCGAACCTTTTCCACCACAGAGGATTACAACAACATTTTTAGACACATGGAGCTCCTAAACTTCTCGTTTTCCACGAGATAGGCTATAAGTTACTACAAGTGCATTATCTTGGTGACCGATGGGACGGAGAGTTTATGAAAAAACCAATGGATCACCCTTTACGAAGTGCATTTCAAGGCAAGCGAGTATTGGTTACGGGACACTCAGGATTCAAAGGAAGTTGGCTGTGTAAAACTCTAGATTTTTTTGGAGCAAAAGTTTACGGATTTTCAATTTCACCACCAATTGACAGCAGGCATTCTTATTTTGAACTGGAAATCTCTAAAATTATTTTAAATTCCCATGATTCTTTTGGTGACGTGAGAGATCAAGATTTTAATTACACTTTAAAATCTGAAAACTTCGACTATATATTTCATTTAGCAGCTCAATCTTTAGTCGCAAAGTCTTTTGAAGATCCGGGAGATACTTTTACCACCAATATTGTCGGGACTATAGCCGTACTTGAACATCTGCGTAAAGAAAATTCAAAGGCAACTTGCTTAATAATCACAAGTGATAAATGTTATAAAAATTATAATACTGGAAAAAGTTTTATAGAAAGTGACGTTCTTGGCGGATCCGACCCATATTCAGCTTCTAAAGCATCGGCTGAAATTATATTTCAATCTTACATCGAGAGTTTTCCAAATTTATGTTCGATCGGTGGGATTGCAAGCGCCCGTGCAGGGAATGTATTTGGTGGCGGAGATTGGTCGGAGAATAGACTGATACCTGATTGCGCAAGATTTTTCAGCCAAGATAAAACCGTTCTTCTTAGAATGCCACATGCAACTCGCCCGTGGACCTCTGTTCATGACATCATTAATGGCTATTTGATTCTAGCAGCAAAATTGAGAAGTGACTCAAAAAATTATCGAGGAAGCTGGAACTTTTCATCAAGCGAAATCATGTCAGTATTTGATGTAGCAACCATTTTTCGGGATGGATTCGGTCAGGGGAATGTGGCAGTAGAAGAGAAACTTGTCGGGGGAAAAGAATCAATCTTGCTTCAAATAGACTCTACAAAATCAAAATCTTTACTTTATTGGGATGTAAAGAAAAATCTTGAAAAATCTTTGAAAGAAACGTCAAGGTGGTATTTAGCGCAAAGTCAAGGTGAAGATATGAAAAGTTATTCTGAAAAATATTTAATGGAATATTTCCACGCATGAAAATTCTTGTTCTCGGATCTACAGGTTATGTGGGAAGCATGTTGTGTAAAGCTTTAGCAAGAGAACATATTCCATATGTAGAGATAATTCGAAAAGACGGTTGCTTTAAGACTATGAATATGACTTTTGAAAGCCTTGAAGATTGTGTTGAGGTGCTTCAAGACCAAAATATCACCCATGTTGTGAATCTTGCCGCATCAACTAATAAGAATTGCGATTTCAATGCGACCAATGAACTGATTCAAGCCAATGTTAATTTCACATCTTTATCTGCGGTCATGGCTTTAAAATTATCAATTCCAAATTACGTCTTTATTTCGACATATTCAACTTCTATTGGAAATGGCAAGTACGACCCTCAAACACTGTACGCAGCTACCAAGAAATCTGCGGAAGATATTCTATATTTTTTTTCGCAAAGCTCAAATCTTAATGTTGTAGTTTTGAATTTGTATGACGTTTATGGCCCAAACCATCCGCATGGAAAAGTAATAACAGGAATGCTTGAAGCTCTTATGACCAAATCTGATTTTCAAATGAGTCAAGGCAATCAAGAAGTTTCACCGATTTACATAGATGACGTAACCGAGGCAATAATTCAAACACTAAAGCAGGATTTCGCTCAAAATTTTATCCATTTTGATTTATTAGGTCCAGAAATTTTTAAGCTTGGTGACTTGCCGGACAAAATGGCGTTAGTTACACAGTTAGAATGGTCAGAGAACCAACTTAAAAGAAATTTACCCGCACGACCCCGCGAAATCATGTTGGTAAGACCTCAGCACGGGTTGCCATTTTTTTGGAACCCAAAAATTGGCATAATGCAAGGTTTAGAATTACTAGCCGAGTCAATTAAAAAAAATATTTCAAACCAGGGTTAACTACCTAGGCCTTCTCCGCCTTTGATTTGAATTAGGTCGTGGACGCTTTCCGCCGGAGCGAGAAGGTCCACGAGATTCAGTAATTGGGGTGATGTAAGGGATGCCGCTTGGTTCTTGGGCGCCGGTGATTGTCATCAGTTCGGCGTCATTTGGTTTTACGCCAACGAATTTAGGTGTGACGCCAGCGCGAGAAGTTAATCCTTTAACTGATGTTTGTTGTTTTGTTGTCGCAAGTACTACTACGCCACCAGCTTCGCCAGCGCGAGCTGTGCGACCGGAGCGGTGTAGATAATCTTTGTGATCTGTTGGTGCGTCTACGTGCACAACGAGTGAGATACCATCGACGTGGATACCGCGGGCGGCGACGTCAGTTGCAACGAGTGCTGCGTTGTCTTGTTCTTTAAATAGTTTGAGTGTGCGAGTACGAACTGCTTGTGACTTTCCACCGTGCAGGGCGCCGACAGGGACGCCAGCTTTTGCGAGGTTGTCAGCAAGACGATCTGCGCCGCGTTGGGTCTTAACAAAGAGAATTGTTTTTCCGTTGCGTGCTGCGATTTGAGCGGTGATTAGATCTTTATCACCAGGGTGCATAACAAGAACGTGGTGCTCCATTGTTGAAACAGATGCACGGTCGTTTTGTAGTGAGTGTGTCTTTGGGTTCTTCAGGTATGACTTAACGAGTGAGTCGACACCGCGATCAAGAGTTGCTGAGAAGAGCAGACGCTGTCCACCCATTTTTCCTTGATCAAGAATCTCTTTTACTACAGGCAAGAAGCCCATGTCAGCCATTTGATCTGCTTCATCAAGGACAGTGATCTCGAGGTTATCGAGTTGTACTTCTCCGCGATTAAGTAGATCAATGAGGCGGCCAGGTGTTGCAACAAGAATGGCAGTTGCTTTGCGCATTGCAGTGATCTGCTTGGCATACGGCATACCACCCGCGATAACAACTGATTCGTGACCAATTGCTCGAGCAAGTGGTGTTAAAACTTCATCAATTTGTTGTGCGAGTTCGCGAGTTGGCGTGAGTACTAAAGCTAGTGGTTTGTGGGGCTTTGCTTGCTTGTTTTGTATGTTGTTTAGAAGTGCTAAACCAAATGCAAGAGTTTTACCTGATCCTGTTTGTCCGCGTCCCAAGATGTCGTGACCTTTGAGTGCATCAGGAAGTGTTGCGATTTGGATAGGAAATGGTGATGTGATTCCTTGTGCGCTAAGAGCGTTGACTAGTGGCGCTGAAATACCTAATTGAGTCCAGGTTACGTCTGTGTCAGTTAACGTTACGTTGGTTGATGTTGCTTTGTGTGACTTTGTTTCAATCACTTCTTCCGTGATGTAGTTATCGTTCACGCCAAAATCAACAGCTTCGCGGGTGTGTGTACGTGCGTGGGCAGTTGATGCTTTCTTGCCGCTATAAGTTTTGTTTACTGTGCGTGAATCAGTTGTGCTGCGTGGCTTGAAAGTTCTTTCAGTTCTGTTATTTGCACGTGTTGTATCTGGGCGCTCTGTTTCTGGCTTGCGTGGCTTTTGACCAGGGATCCACTTGGTGCGCTTTTGTGGGACAAAGTTTGGACGGCCGTCATTGGCTGGGTCCGCCTTCGCCGCTTCGCGGCGTGTGGTCGGACGCGTATCAGATTGCTTGTAGTCGGTCTTTTTGAACTCTGATTTCTTATCGCTCTTCTTAAAAGTTGTTTTCTTGTATTCACCGGAGCGGTATTCAGTCTTCTTAAATGTGCGCTCTGTTTTTTCTGGACGTGCTGGACGTTCAGTGCGTTCTGTGCGCTTTGCTACGAATTCATCAGCACGTGAAGTTGTCTTTGCCTTTGGTGCAATCTTTTCTTGGTAACGCTTTGCACGTAGCTTGGAGCGTTCTAGGTTGCGCTCTTCTTTACGTGTTGGAGTTCCCTTTGGACCATCGCTGTAACGGCGAGTAGTTTTCGGCGCTTCTTTCTTAACTGCGCGTACTTCTTTATCTATTGGGTTAAATGTTGATTTAGTGGATTTAGCAGCGTTCTTCTTTGTGCGCGGCTTTCCAGCTGAGGCTGCGCGGCGGGCTTTTCCAGGGGCAGCAGTACGTG
>Ga0315906_10004096_pt1 | contig 18923 bp, 16 predicted proteins | sample LakEriMetagenome_4_FD_203526 | JGI IMG/M metagenome (GOLD analysis project Ga0315906, IMG submission 203526) | Freshwater fungal communities from buoy surface, Lake Erie, Ohio, United States - Buoy 2 MA122 | ecosystem: Environmental > Aquatic > Freshwater > Lake > Lake biofilm | place: USA... | reverse complement strand
TGTGCTTCGCGAGCACCTTCGTGATCGCCGCTGTCAATGTCGTCTTGCCGTGGTCAACGTGTCCGATCGTCCCGATGTTCACGTGCGGCTTCGATCTGTCGAATTTCTCTTTGCTCATGATCTGTCTCCGTTGAGTTTCAAAAAAATTTTGTTAGCTGGTTGCTCCCTTGACCTTGGCTATTACTTCCTCTGCCACGTTCCTCGGGGCTTGATCGTATCTCTCGAAATGCATCGTGGAGGTTGCGCGTCCCTGCGTTGCGCTCCTGAGGTCGGTCGTGTAACCGAACATCTCGGAAAGGGGCACATACGCAGTGACCACCTGGACGCCACCCGGACGCGGCTCCATCTTCTCGATCTGACCGCGTCTCTTGTTGAGGTCTCCGTTGACCGATCCCATGTATTCCTCGGGCGTCACGACCTCGACCTTCATGATCGGTTCAAGGAGAACCGGTTTGGCCTTTTTGATCGCATCCTGGAATGCGAGCGAACCCGCGATGTGGAACGACCGCTCGTCCGAGTCGACCTCGTGGTATGAACCGAAGTGGAGTCTCACCTTGACGTCGACCAACTCGTATCCTGCGAGGAAACCTCGACGCATCGCGTCTTGAATTCCCTCGGAGACCGGCTTGATGAACTGTCTCGGGATCGATCCGCCTGAGATGGCGTCTTCGAACACATAACCCTCGCCCGGCGCCGGCTCGACATCGATCTCGACGTGTGCGAACTGTCCGCGACCTCCGGACTGCTTCTTGAAAATTTCCTTTCCAGGAGCCGCTCCGGTGATGGTCTCTCTGTAGGCGACCTGCGGTTTTCCTACGTTGGCCTCGACACCGAACTCGCGCTTCATGCGGTCGACGATGATCTCCAGGTGAAGCTCTCCCATTCCCGCGATGATGGTCTGGCCGGTCTCATGGTCTGTCGAAACCTGGAAGGACGGATCCTCCGCGGCGAGCCTGTTGAGCGCGACGCCCATCTTGTCCTGGTCCTGACGGGTCTTGGGTTCGACCGCGACACGGATGACCGGATCGGGGAACTCCATCGACTCGAGGACGATCGGCTTGTTCTCATCAGAGACCGTGTCGCCCGTCGTGACATTCTTCATGCCGCCGATGGCGATGATCTCGCCTGCGCTCGCCGACTCGATGTCCTCACGCTTGTTCGCGTGCATTCTCATGAGACGACCGACGCGCTCTTTCGATCCCTTGATGGTGTTGTAGACGTATGAACCCGACGTGACCGTTCCTGAGTAGACCCTGACGAAGGCCAGCTGACCGAGGTGTTTGTCGGCCATCAGCTTGAAGACGAGTCCTGAGAAAGGCTCGCTCGGATCGGCGGCACGCTTCTCGATCTCGTCGTTCTTCGGGTTGGATCCCTCCACCGGAGGGATATCGAGCGGGCTCGGGAGGAAGTCCACCACCGCATCGAGCAGCGTCTGAACACCTTTGTTCTTGAAGGCCGAACCGGTTACGACCGGAACGATCTTGAGTTCGATGGTTCCCTTTCTGATGGCGGCTCTGAGTTCGGCCGGGGTGATCGCTTCGCCCTCGAGATACTTCAGAGTGAGCTCGTCGTCGATACTTGCGACCGCCTCGACGAGTTTCTCTCTCCAAGCATTCGCCTCAGCCTGCAGTTCCGCAGGAATCTCAACGACCTGGTACTCCGCACCTTTCGTCTCGTCATTCCAGACGAGACCCTTCATCTCGACTAGATCGATGACACCTTTCAATTGGTCTTCGAGACCGATGGGAATCTGCAACGCGACCGCGTTCGCTCCCAATCTCTTGAGGATGGAATCAAAACTTCTCTCGAACGACGCTCCCGCGCGGTCGAGTTTGTTGATGAAGCAGATCCTCGGTACGCCGTATTTGTCAGCCTGACGCCAAACAGTTTCCGACTGAGGCTCCACACCGGCGACTCCGTCGAACACCGCGACCGCACCGTCGAGAACGCGGAGCGATCGCTCCACTTCCATCGTGAAGTCCACGTGACCCGGAGTGTCGATGATGTTGATCCTGTGCTCGATGCCGTTGTGCTTCCAGAAGCATGTCGTCGCCGCGGACGTGATGGTGATGCCGCGTTCCTGCTCCTGCTCCATCCAGTCCATCGTGGCGGTGCCTTCGTGCACCTCTCCGATTTTGTGGGAGACGCCCGTGTAGAACAGGACACGCTCGGTGGTCGTGGTTTTGCCCGCATCGATGTGGGCCATGATCCCGATGTTTCTGAACTTATCTAAAGGAATCTTCGACATAATCTCTTTCTCGGGCCTTCTCGCCGCGAGCCTCAACGAACCAAATGGAAATTAGAATCTGTAATGCGCGAACGCCTTGTTCGCCTCGGCCATCCTGTGCACGTCCTCACGCTTCTTGACCGCGCCACCGCGACCGTTGATCGCGTCGAGAAGCTCGCCGACGAGACGGTCAGTCATCGTCTTCTCGCCCCTCTGTCTCGCGTTGGCCACCAACCATCTGATGGCGAGCGTCCCGCGACGTTCCCTGGTCACTTCAAGCGGGACCTGATATGTCGCACCACCGATTCTTCTCGACTTGACCTCGAGGTTCGGAGCCACGTTGTCCAACGCTTTCTTGAAGGCCTTGAGCGCTTCCTCTCCCGTCTTCTCGGCAAGTTTCTGCATCGCACCGTAGAAAATCTTCTCGGCGACGGCCTTCTTGCCTTCGGACATGACTCCGTTGATGAACTTGGTCACGATCACGCTGTTGAAAACGGGATCGGGGAGAATCTCTCTTTTGGCTGCTACTCTTCTTCTCGGCATAACTAAACTCTTCAGCGCCCCTCATTCAGGGCGTCTCAAAACTTATTTGGAGGCCTTCGGACGCTTCGCTCCGTACTTCGAACGGGCCTGGTTTCTGTTCGCGACACCCGACGAGTCGAGGGTTCCGCGGATGATGTGGTAACGGACACCCGGGAGGTCCTTCACGCGGCCGCCCCTGATGAGCACGATCGAGTGCTCCTGAAGGTTGTGACCGATACCGGGAATGTAGGTCGTGACCTCAATCCCGTTCGTGAGGCGAACACGCGCGACCTTCCTCAGAGCCGAGTTCGGCTTCTTCGGCGTCTGCGTGTAAACGCGGGTGCAGACCCCTCTCTTCTGGGGGTTGGACTGAAGTGCGGGACTCGCGGTCTTGTACTTGACCGCCTGGCGTCCTTTGCGGACCAATTGATTAATCGTAGGCATCTTCTTTCTACCAAAAAGCTAGAGGCAAGAGTTCCCTCCCACCTGTCTCTTGTCGGATCGATCCGACAGTTAGCACAAGCAAAACTTGCGTGAATAACCAGTTTTTGCTGATTTTCCTGAACTATATTCGAGTTGGCGCTTTGCTGTAGCGTGGATCCTAAAGGATTGGTCAAAATACCCGGAGACCGCAAAGCACGGCCCTTTTACGCTACAATTCCTGCCTCCAATACCTCAAACAACTCGTGGGCAGAACCGTTCGGAACCACCCTGTCAGGTCCAGACTTCTAAGTCCGAAACTTCGAACTATAGTAAAGGCATTTCGGGGTGTCAAGCCGAATGGGTCCCCTCGAATCATGCCTCCCCGGGCTTGGGCGATCGGTGGGGCTTCCTTTGAAAAGGGAGGACACCTTTTGATAGATTCATCGTTTCGACCTTTCGGTCGGAGTCCTTGATACAAGCTGAGAACGGAGAAAATCCAATAAAATGGCCCAAAAACGCCCCTTAGAAAGCTTCTTGAACGGAATAGATGAGGCCAAATGGCTCTCCCTGGTCGATTCCCTGGCACCCAAAATCCATGAAGTCGACCGAGGGGCTACCGCCGTTTGGTTCCGCTTTTTCCCCCTTTCCTTGAAGAATTTCCTGGATTCTGCGGAAAACCGCGACGAAACCGTCGCTAAAATGCTTATTCAGGGGACTTACGAGCTCCGTGACCAAATCGACTCCTCCCATAGATTTCTCTTCGGTCACAGGTATTGGCCGACCGTGAAGCGGGCTATCGAGGCTTCTCTGGACAAGACCCCTGCCGACATGGACGCCTTGATCGAGGATTTGGCCAAAACGGCATCCGAATCCGAGCAGGTTTCGAGGGAACTTCTCAGAGGAATCGTCCTCGTCGGCTTGATGACCCTTCTTCAGGTCGGCTCCGATGCGTTCATCGCGGCCGAAGGAAAGGCCCTCCCGACATTGGAGGCTCTCAAGGGATCGCCCGACTCGATCGTTGCCCAGAGGGCGAAGGACGATTCGCAGGGAATCTTCAGCTTCCTCAAATCAGTTGACAAGAAATTCACGGTGACATGGATCGACAACGATTCGGATGGTCGTTTCGGTATTACGAACGACGCGGACATCGCATCGGCCGCCGCTCTGGACCAGTCGCGCGATTGGAAGGGGCGCGACGAACGTTGCTGGGAAGGTGTCGTTCCGGTCGAATGCAGATCTGCGGCCTGCGGTGCCTGCTGGGTCGGCGTGCTCGGAGGAGAGGAGAAACTCTCCGAGGTGCAGCGTCTCGAGCGCAAGCAGATGGGCATCTTCGGTTACAACATGCCGGAGGACGGGAGACCGTTTCTCCGTCTTGCCTGCCAGGCGAAGGCCTATGGAAATGCCACGATTGTGATCCCACCATGGAACGGCGTCTTCGGAAGAAAGGTCTACGGAGTCGAGGAATCGAAACTCGAACCGGCGACGACTTCCGCGAGGAAACTCCGCGAGATCCTCGGTGAGGAATCCGGTGATTGATCGAGCCCGATCGATCGGCACCAGTAACAGATTCGGCATCGCTCGGTGCCGAATCTTTTTTTGCGATACGGTTCCGTTTAGATCACTCATGGTTTAAATTGAGCGCGAGGTCGAAACAGAAGATGTCCGATAAATCCATGCTAGACAGATTCCCGCCGACCGCCATGGTGGTCACGGCGGTGCTCTTGTGGAGCACTGCGGGATTGCTGTTCAAGATGACGACCATCACGGCATACGAGGCGAATCTGGGAAGATGTCTCCTCGCCGCGATCACCATCGCCATCCTCACCCGACTTAAGGCATTCAAGGCGGACAGATTCACCATCGTCTCAGCGCTCTTCTATGTGGGCGCGCTCTCCTTCTTCGCCGTCGCCAACAAGATGACGACGGCCGCAAATGCCATCTTCCTCCAATACACCGCTCCCGTGTACATCTTGATTCTCAGCCCGCTGGTCCTGCGCGAGAGATTCAAGATGTCTGATCTCTTCATCGTCATCGCATGCCTCGGCGGGATGTCCCTATTCTTTCTTGACCAGACCGAGACAACGACGGTCGCGGCGGAGACCCAAAGACTCGGGAATCTGATGGCGCTCCTCTCGGGTGTCAGTCTGGGAGTCTACATACTGTTGCTAAGACACCCGCGGTCTCTCGGCAAGAATCCATCGGCGTCGGTGCTCTACGGAAATCTGATTTCGATCTTCGTGATGCTGCCCTTCGTTCTGGACAACCCCACGGCCAGTTGGACCGACAACGATTTCATCGCGGTCGCCGCTCTCGGAGTCATCCAGATCGGGTTGGCCTATTTCCTCTTCACGCAGGGAGTCGCACGCGGAGTTCGGAGCCTGAACGCGAGCATCATCGGATTCCTCGAGCCGCTGCTCAATCCAATCTGGGTCTTTCTCTTCATTGGAGAGGTCCCGACCCGCTGGGCGCTCGCAGGCGGGGCCGTGATCATCGTCGCGATCGGCGCCCACACCTGGATCTCATCCCTAAGTAAAGACATTGATAAAGTTCCGTCGGACTAAGTCCCGAACCTTCAGAGGCGTGGCGGGGCTTTCTTCCCATCCGCTTATCATGTGATAACATTTCATTCATTCAGCGCCTCCTTTCTTGACCGGAAGATGAGCGCTGATTGAAATTTTCAGAACGATTTCCCGAGTCAAGGAGACCAAGGCAATGGCTGAACTTCAAGTTCCCTCATTCGTCAAGAACAAAGAGCTGATCAGATGGGTCGGAGAGATGTCCGAACTGTGCAAGCCTGCGCGCATACATTGGTGCGACGGGTCACAGGAGGAATACGACAAACTCTGCGAGGAAATGGTCGCGGCCGGAACCTTCATAAGACTTAATCAGGAAAAGAGACCAAACTCCTTCTTGGCTAGATCGCACCCGTCCGATGTCGCCCGCGTCGAAGATAGAACCTACATCTGCAGCACCAGCAGAGGCGATGCCGGACCGACCAACAACTGGATGCATCCGAAGGAGATGAAGGCCACGCTCATCCCCAAGTTCGATGGCTCGATGAAGGGCCGGACGATGTACGTGATTCCCTTCTGCATGGGACCTCTCGGCTCGCCCATCTCGCAATTCGGAGTTCAGCTTTCGGATTCGCCTTACGTCGCGGTGAACATGAAGATCATGACCCGCATGGGAGTGAAGGCGCTCGATGCTTTGGGCGACGGAGATTTCGTTCACTGTCTTCATTCGGTGGGGATGCCTCTTGCCGATGGTCAGGCCGACGTCGCATGGCCATGCTCTCCGGATCCGAAGGACAAATACATCGTGCACTTCCCCGAGGAGAGGGCGATATGGAGCTACGGGTCGGGCTATGGCGGAAACGCACTGCTCGGCAAGAAGTGTCTCGCACTCAGAATCGCGTCGACGATCGGAAGGAAGGAAGGATGGCTCGCCGAGCACATGCTCATTGTCGGAGTCCAATCACCCGATGGGAAGAAGGATTATGTCTGTGCGGCATTCCCGAGTGCGTGCGGAAAGACGAACTTCGCGATGCTGATTCCGCCAAAGGCATTCACCGAAGAGGGATGGAAGGTCACGACTGTCGGCGACGACATCGCATGGATCAAACCCGATGAGACGGGAAGGCTTCGCGCGATAAACCCGGAGGCGGGTTTCTTCGGAGTCGCTCCGGGAACGAATCACGCGACCAACCCGAACGCGATGGCGACGGTCCGCGCGAACACGATTTTCACGAACGTCGCTCTGACCGATGACGGAGACGTCTGGTGGGAAGGGATGGACGGAGCGCCCCCGGCTCACGCCATCGATTGGGAAGGAAACGATTGGACTCCTGATTCAGGAAAGAAGGCGGCGCATCCCAATGCCCGATTCACCGCGCCTGCCACTCAGTGTCCCGTGATCGATGAGAATTTCGACAGCCCGGCGGGCGTTCCTGTCTCGGCTTTCATCTTCGGAGGAAGACGCAACAACGTGGTCCCGCTCATCACCCAGTCCTTCAACTGGGCCTTCGGAGTTTACACGGCGGCGACGATGGGATCGGAGATGACCGCAGCGGCATTCGGCAACATCGGAGAGGTCCGAAGAGACCCGTTCGCGATGCTGCCGTTCGCCGGTTACCACATGGGCGACTACTTCAGCCACTGGCTCGACTTCGGCAGAAGCATCCCTGAACCGCCGAGAATCTTCTCGGTCAATTGGTTCAGAAAAGATGCCGAAGGAAATTTCATGTGGCCCGGGTTCGGAGAGAACATGCGAGTTCTGAAATGGGTCGTCGAAAGGTCGCGAGGTCAGTCGCTCGGCGTCGAATCCCCTCTCGGCTGGGTTCCGAAGTACGAACATCTCGATTGGCGCGGCCTCGAGAGCTTCACCAAGGAGCAATTCGAGAGCGCGATGGAAGTCGACCGGGATCTCTGGTTGAAGGAATTGGCGATGCATGACCAGCTGTTCTTCGATCTCTACGACCGACTTCCCAAGGAGATGACCTTCATCAAGGAACTACTCGTTTCGAATCTGTGGAGGGCGCCGAAATTCGAGCCCATGCCGATGCGTGGTGAGGATCCGGGATCCAAGGTGGCCAAAGCCTGAAAAAGATTTCGCATAGCGGAAAATTGAGTTAACATCTTGGCAATCAATAAAAGGAGATCGGAAGTCCGTCTCCTTTTTTGATTTGAGACTTTCCATCTGAAAGGGAGTGTGTGCAGTCGATGAAAATCCTCTACGTCTTCTTCTCGTTCTCGATTTTGATGCTTGCCTTCCCCGCCTTTTCTCTCGGACAGGGCCGGGTCGTGATGGCGAAGAGTTCACAGAATTCGCCCGACGATCCGCGCGGTCTGATCGTATATCAGGAGCAGATCAAAAGGCTGAAGACCTCCGCTGAGAGATTCCAAGGCGGAACGGACGGTCTCTACAAAGGTGGTATCTCTCCGACCGAATGGGCCTACCGGGCGGTCTCAATGAATGCGCGCAACGCATTTCTCGAGAAGATCGGAACGAACATGTCTCAGAACCTCAAAGATCAACTCTCCAGAGATCTCGACGATCTGAAATCGACGCTCGCTCCGAAGATCGTTCTGTTGAAACCCGATCCTGCAGGCTTCGCGTTCTCATCCACGGCGCTCGAGGGCATGATGAGGAGGGAGTTGAAGACGAATGTGATCGCCCACCGTTCCGGCATGTATTCCGCCGACTGGCTGGTGACGAGAACGCCTGTCGGCACACCCGAGTATCGTGCCCGCAACGGGGCCGTCTACATAAGAAACAAGGACGCGGACTTCCCGTTTTGCGAGGTTCTCACATTTCGATTCAGGCAGGAATGGAATGGAACCGGATTCGGGGCCACACAGATCTCGCTCGATGGCAGTTATCTCTGCGCCTGCCCTTGACCTTGCCTTTCCGAGGCAATCATTGCGATGCTGAATGCATCAAACGATTTGTTCTATTCAGGGAGAAATTAGATGAATCAATATCAGACAACCTACGGATCGGTTGAATACTCATCGGCGCCGACGCGCGCCGAGTTTATAAGGAAGACCTATCTGCATCTGGCCGGCGCTATCCTCGCATTCGTGCTGGTCGAGGCATACCTCTTCTCGACAGGTCTCGCATTAACGATCGCGCAGACACTGACCGGGGTCAGCTGGCTCCTCGTGCTCGCACTCTTCATGGGAGTCTCGTTCCTCGCAAACTGGTGGGCACATTCCGCGAAGTCGTCCTCACTGCAATATCTCGGACTCGGACTATTCATAGTGGCAGAGGCCATCATCTTCACGCCGCTGCTCGTCGCCGTCGCATACTTCGGCGGAGGAATGGAGACGATCGCAAAGGCCGGCATCGTGACGCTTGGTCTCTTCGGAGGACTCACGGCCACGGTGTTTGTGACCAAGACGGATTTCTCTTTCCTGAGGCCCGTCATCACCATCGGCGGATTCCTCGCTTTGGGATTCATCGCGGCGAGCCTGATCTTCGGGTTCTCGGTTGGATCGCTCTTCGCCTTCGTGATGGTGGCGTTCGCCGCGACCGCAATCCTATACAACACCTCGAACATCATGCGTGAGTATCATCCATCGCAGCACATTGCGGCCTCACTCTCGCTCTTCGCAAGCGTCGCACTGCTGTTCTGGTACATTCTCAGCATCTTCAGGGGTAGCGACGAATAGGCATTTCGGTCTGTACATTGACTGGCAGGGAGATTAAAATCCTCCCTGCCTTTTCAGTTGGAATCATTTCCCCGAAGGAGTTCCGAACGATGAAGAAAATTCTGTCAGTCATGGTTCTGACTTTGTTGGCATCTGTCGCTTCGATCGCACAGATTCCGACGGCGCCGCAGACCTCGCTGAAGATTGGTGACAAGGCACCGGACTTCACGCTGACCGACACACAGGGCAATCAGGTGAAACTAAGCGAGTTCAAGGGAAAGAGGAATGTTGTTCTTGCTTTCTATGTCCTCGCCTTCACAGGTGGCTGAACGCAGGAGCTTCAGGCGTATCAGGCTGATATCGCCAAATTCGAACAGAACGAGACACAGGTGATCGGGATCAGCATGGACAGTGGTCCGGCGAACAGGCGTTTCGCGCAGGACATCGGGGTCAAATTCCCACTCCTCAGCGATTGGAAGAGAGACGTCACGAAACTCTACGGCCTGTACAATGAAACTTCCGGTTACGGCACAAGGGGGACATTCGTGGTCGACAAGGAAGGCATCATCCAGCACGTCGAGACCGGCAGGTCGGCCATCGACCCGACAGGGGCCTTCGAGGTTTGCGAGAGGATAACGAAGCGACCCACGAAATAGGTGCAACCATGCATTCAATGAATGCATCGAAGGGCCTAACGCACCGTTCGGTGCAATCGGCAAAAGAAAGACACAAGGGAGGCGTGAAACATGGGCACAGGAACGCTTACTGCTGAAAAACTCCTTGAATTGCGACTTGAGGATTCGATTCCCGGGGCTTCGGTCGATTCCTCCGACCTGCAGCTCGCCAAACAGGCCGCAGATGGTGACGTCTCGGCTTTCGAGCTTCTCTATGAGAGACATCACCGCAAGACCTATGCGCTTTGCCTGCGCATGCTCGGCAATCAGACCGATGCCGAGGACCTGACCCAGGAGGTCTATGTCCAACTCTTCAGAAAGATAGGGAGCTTCCGAGGCGAGAGCGCGTTCTCGACTTGGCTTCACCGAATGACGGTCAACCAGGTCCTGATGCACTTCAGGAAGAGAAGCGTGAAGAGCGAGAAGACCAGCGAGGACGGAGAACTTCCCGAACAGACCGTGGTCGGCAGTTCAAACCCTCTCAAGATGGCGGTCGTCGATCGGATAGCTCTCACGAAGGCGGTCGCGGGTCTGCCTCCCGGATACAAGAAGATCTTTCTCCTCCATGATGTGCACGGTTTCGAGCACGAAGAGATCGCAAGGATGCTCGGTCTCTCGGTCGGAACATCGAAATCACAGCTGCACAAGGCCCGCCAGAAGCTGAGGAAGTTGTTGGGGGATATCAGAGGTTGAATTCTGCAGGCGGGCAACCAAAGCGTCTGCCCGTCAATCTATTCAATTGAACCTCATAAACAGTTTTCAAGGTTTGGATTCTCCCGATGAATTGCGAAAAGTGTCAGGACCTTCTCAGTGAATTCGCAGACAACGATCTGCCGCCACGCGAATCCTCCCAGGTTTCAACTCACCTCCAATCCTGCCTCGAATGCAGCGAGATGCTCGCGGATCTCAGAATCATCCTCGAGGCATGTCGCATCGATGTTCCTGTCAGCGAGCAGAAGCCGGATTCCGAAGCGATGTGGCGCGGCATCCGCGACAACATCTCGGCCGAGGCGAGCACACGACAGAAGAAATTGGACCGTCGTCGACGCAGGGTTTGGAAGCTTTCACTTCCGCAGCTCGCGGCATCGTTCGCGAGCATCGCCTTGCTTGCGATCGGATTCACATTCATCGCCGTCAAATCCTCGGAGGCGCCGCCGAGCGTGACACAGATTCCTGAAGAGCCATCCACGATGACCAGGATGCTGACCTACGTCGGCCTGGTCGAGTCGCCGCGCGAGAGACGTGAGAGACGCATCGAGGAGTTCAAAGTCGCGATCGACTATTGGGAGAAGCGTATCCATGCCAAGAGAGCGCAGTGGGACGGACATTTCAGAGATTCGTTCGACCGCAATGTACGAGAGATCGACTCAGTCGTGACCGAGTACACGAGGACATTGGAAACGAATCCCGACGACGACCTGACCCATGAGATGCTGGAGGCGGCTCTCTATGAAAAGGAGGAGCTGCTCCGAGCCTTCGCGGGACTTTGATTCGAGATGCTGTATCTCTCGGGGAAAAAAATCACCACCGATTCCGGTTGCAGGAATGTCCTTTTGGGGGCGGTCCTTCTGCATGCCCTCATCCTGCTGTGCACAACCTCGGCTATCGGACAGAGGAAAAGCACGACGGTACTGCCGGCCGGTAAATCCGTGAAGCTGCAACTCGTGAACCGCGAAGGCACTGTGACCGTCGAGGGTTGGGACAAGGAGCAGGTGCAGATCGTTGCGACAGCCGAGAACCCGGGGACGAGTATCAAGCCTGAGGTCACTCAAACCGCGATCATCGTCAACGTGGTCAGAAACAATCAGGGCAAGAACGGCATAGGAAGCGTCAACTTCAGCGTGAAGGTTCCGACCGGGTCATCCGTCGACATCGAGACGATGATCGGCAACCTCAACATCGCGAATGTGAGGGGCCCGCTCGTCCGAGCGGTCATCAGCGCCGAGGGCGACATCACGCTGACGAACATACTGGCGGGCAACGTGACGGCACTCAACCGAATCGGTGACATCTTCTTCGACGGTGATTTCAAGTCGGAGGGGCTCTACAATTTCAAATCGATGAGCGGAAACATCAACCTGCGTGTCCCCCTCAGCTCGTCATTCAGGTTCACCGCAACCGCACCATTCAGCAAAAACATCTTCATGGGCTCGTTCGTCTCTGCGGCGACCAACACGATCAACGACGGCCAAAGAATCATCGGCCGCTTCAGGGAAGGCGCTGCGAATCTGGTGGTGACGAATCAAAGGGGAACGATATCGTTCATCGCCCGATAGCAGCGAGCTCCCTCTCCCCCTTTTCCCCAGACTGTTTCCAGTCGCCCACCGTCTAATTCAAAAGATTTGGATTTTGGAGCACTTTGTCTTATTTTCCTTGAAGAAAACCCTTGGAAACACCAACCCTATGACGATCAAATCCGACGTTTGGCTCCGCAAGATGGCGGAGGACCACCAGATGATCACCCCGTTCCTTCCGAACCTCGTCCGCGAGGTGGACGGACGCAAGATCATTTCCGCAGGCTGCTCGAGCTATGGCTACGACATGAGACTCGCTGACGACGGATTCAAGATCTTCTCGTCATTCCATGGAAAGGAAATCGACCCGAAGAGGTTCGAAGAGGAAAGCTTGATCGAGCCGCCTCTTCGCACGTCGGAGGACGGAGCGAAATATTATCTTTTGCCGCCCCATCACTACGGACTCGGTGTGACGGTCGAGACCTTCCGGATGCCGCGCAACGTGACCGGAGTCGCACTCGGAAAATCGACTTATGCGAGGGCGGGTCTGCTCGTGAATACAACGCCGCTCGAGGCGGGATGGACCGGACGTCTGGTAGTGGAGATCGCGAATCTCGCGAACCTACCCTTGCGTGTCTACGTCAATGAGGGAATCGGTCAGATCCTCTTCTTCCAATCGGATGAGGACTGTGCGGTCTCGTATGAAGATCGCGGAGGAAAGTATCAGGGGCAGACGGGCCTGACTTTCGCGAAGGTCTGACTTGTGACTTTCGTGAATGAGGCGTGACATTCGTCTTTCTCGTCGGAACTGTTTCTGCGAGTCGGCATGGAATCGTGATGACAAGCGTCGCATTCACAATCAGTCTCCTTCTGTTCATCACCTTCCAGGCGGCGGATGTCCCCACGTTCTCCAGTCCGAGTTCCGCATATCGCGTCACAAGAAGCATCACCTACAACGGCGTCTCCGTCGACATAGTCATTCAGAAGCCGAAGGGCACGAGACTGGATGCACTCATCGTCTACCACGGTACCGTGATGGAAGACAGTCGCATCCTTCAGGCCGCGAACGACACACTAGATGGATTCAGAGGGATACTCGACAACGACAAGATGATGATCGTCAGCGTCGCGTATCCGGAGGAGAATCTTCTGTTCGGCGACAACATCGCGCATTCGGAGGCGGCGCTGCTCTGGGTCAAGAACAGGGCCAAGACGGAACTCGGGATCGATGTCGGAAAGATTTTTCTCGGAGGCCACTCGCAGGGTGGCTACATCGTGACGAGACTCAACACGATGCATGCGACCAATGGCGTCATCGCGAACGCACCCGGCCCTCTGAATCTCGTCTTCAGATGTCAACTCGAAGAGAACGGACAGGCGCCTCCGTCTCCTGTCTGCAATCTTCTCCGAAGTACCTATGGCACGACTGCCGCTAATCCAGACGCATATTGGCAAAGGTCACTTCTGAATTTCACGACGGGATTCAAGTCGGACATCCTCTTCGTGCAGGGTCTCGATGACGCCCCGATCCAGATGTATTCATGGCCGACATTCAAACAGACCGTGACAAGCTGTTCCAATTGCTTGGGCAGACAGTTTCTGGAGATACCCGGTGCCGGGCACTCTTCCCTGTTCGGTCAACCGGTGGCGCGGACCGAGTTCAATCGATTCATCAATGACAGATGAAGCCTGGAATACCGTTGTCCATTGCCCACAAATCCCCCATTTCAACAGTGAGGAAATCTCGAGCGACCGATTTAGGTTGACTCAGGCCTCATGCCCGATGCTAGTATCTTGCTTTTGTTGGCTTCGTTGTCCTACTCTTTTCTGTCCAAACAGTAAGTTTTTGACTATTTTTGTTTAGTCGCTGATCCAACTATCTATCGAGGCAATCGAAACGAAATGAATCTTTACCGCGCCTGCGCGCTCATTCTCAACTTGTCCTTTTTGTTGGGACTCTTTTTCACTGCACCGATCAAGGTTTCGTCACATACTCAGAGGAGGACTGCCAACGCCTCAGTATCGAACAAAGATTCCGATCAGAGCCTTACCGGAAAGAAGGCCGTTGAGGAACTCAAGCGATCGGGCGGTTACCTTTCGCTAGAAGAGGCGTTCAAGAAGGCATCGGGTATGAGCCTCAGCGATCCAGAGCCGGCGAATCTCTTACCTGGCGGAAGCTATGAGGAGGTGGGGCTGACCGCTTCGGATGGAGCCGCAAGCAATCGCTTGGGCAGTAGCGTTGCGATTTCAGGCGACCTCTCGGTGGTGGGCGCTCCAAGAGAAGATTCAAACAGGGGTGCGGCCTATGTGTTCACGCGATCAGGAAACACCTGGAGTCAGCGAGCAAAGCTGACTGGGAGTGGGCGTGCAGCGAACGACTATTTCGGCACTAGCGTTTCGATTTCAGGTGGTTCAATCGCCGTCGGAGCCCCGGGCTTCGGTACTGCTGGATCCATTCCCGGAGCGACCCATGTTTTTGTGGGCTCGGGAAGCTCATGGACTGAGCAGGCGAAGATAACAGCCTCTGATGGTGAGTTTAAAGATCAGTTCGGCTACAGCGTCTCATTGTCAGGAGACACATTGCTCGTCGGTGCAATCACGGATCAAATCTTGGCAAACCAGCAACAAGGTTCTGCGTATGTATTCACACGTTCCGGCTCCAACTGGACCCAGCAAGGAGGGAAACTGACCGCCTCCGACGGCGCACAGTGGGACCTCTTCGGCGTTTCGGTCTCGCTTGACGGAGACACTGCAATCGTCGGCAGCTTCGGTGACGAGCTCCCGGGCGCTTTCGACGGAGGAGCAGCGTACATCTTCACCCGATCGGGGACTACTTGGACCGAGCAGCAAAAACTGAGCCCTCCAACGGCGGTCAATAATGCGAACTTCGGAAACCAAGTGGCGATCTCGGGTGAGACGGTTGCTGTCGCAAGCTATCGCAACACCGGGACGGTTGCAGGTCAGGGGTTAGTGTATGTTTACACTCGTTCCGGTTCGACCTGGTCCCTTCAACAAACGTTGGCGGCCTCGGATGGGGCGACAGGGGACAATTTCGGATACTCGGTCTCACTCTCGGGCGACCTTCTAGCAGTTGGAGCAAATAATGATGATTCCGGGGCAATCAGCAACCATGGCTCCGCTCATCTCTTCAAGAGATCGGGATCGACATGGACCTTCTCCTCCAAATTCGTAGCATCAGATTCTGGAGCAGCGGATGAACTTGGTTCGAGTGTTGCCGTCGACGGTGACACCGTCATCGCTGGAGTCCCTCTCGACAATGTCGGGGCTAATTCCGACCAAGGCTCGGCGAAGATCTTCCAGACGAAGATGACGATCTCGAAGGTCATCGCCTCCGACGGGGAGGCATCGGACGAATTTGGCAGAAGCGTCGCAATCTCGGGCGACATCGTTGTTGTGGGAGCGTATTTGGATGACATCGGTATGAACCTTGACCAGGGATCGGCCTACATATTCAAGAGATCCGGTGCCACCTGGGTCCAGGAGGCCAGGCTTGTCGCCACCGATGGCGCGCAGTCCGACACTTTCGGCTACTCTGTCGCGGTCTCGGGCGACAACGTGGTCGTGTCCTCGCCATTTGCTGACATCGGACCGAACAACGACCAAGGCGCAGTCTATCTTTTCACGAAGTCCAGTGGCTCTTGGGTCCAGAACACAAAACTGACAGCGAGCGACGGCGCAGCGAACGACTATTTAGGCTACGGGTACACGTGGTCCGCTCTCTCTATTTCGGGAGACGACGTGATCGTGGGTGCTGCACACGCTGACATCGGACCGAACAGCAATCAAGGGGCGGCGTACATCTTCACAAAACTTAGTGGCTCTTGGGTCCAGAATGCAAAACTGATAGCGAGCGACGGCGCAGCTGACGACCTTTTCGGAACCTCCGTTGCGATCTCTGGCAACCACGCGGTGGCGGGAGCTATGTTTGATGACATCGGTATGAACGATGGTCAAGGTTCTGCGTATGTCTTCAGAAGGTCCGGAGGCACTTGGGCAGTGGAGGCGAAGCTTGTCGCCCCTGATGGCGCGCAGTACGACAATTTCGGCTACTCCGTCGCTATCTCCGGAGATACCGTGGTCGCAGGAGCACCTCTTCAGAACATCGGAGGAATCCCTGCCCAGGGCTCGGCTTATGTGTTCACAAGGTCGGGTACGTCTTGGCCCCAGCAGGCGAAACTTGTCGCCCCCGATGGCGGGCAGTACGACTATTTTGGCTACAGCGTTGCGATTTCGACCGACACGGTGGTCGTGGGAGCGCTTGTTGATGACATCGGCTCGAACTTCAATCAAGGATCGGCGCATGTTTTCGCGAGGTACGGCACATCCTGGTGGCGGGAGCGACAACTGATCGCGTCCGACGGGGCGGTGGATGACATGTTCGGCCATTCCGTTGCTGTCTCCGGTGAGACCGCGGTAGTGGGAGCTCCTTTCGATAACATCGGCTCGAACGGCGATCAAGGATCGGCCTACATCTATCACTGGGGAACATCGACTCCGACATCGGCGGGCGCGAGCCTCTCGGGCCGTGTGCTCGAGACGAACGGCCGGGGACTCGCGAACGCGACGGTCGTCCTGACCGACAGCACGGGTTTCGAGCGCACGGTTCAGACCGGTTCGTTCGGAAGGTTCTCCTTCAGCGATCTTCCTTCGGGTGAGACCTACATCGTGAGTGTGCGTTCGAGAAGATTCGTCTTCTCTCCGCAGGTCGTGAATCTTCAATCGGATCTCTCCGATGTGAGACTCGAGGCGTCCGGCAGATCGGGGAGATGACTCCCCATCCGATGGACTGGGAAACTGCATTCAGCAGAAAGGAAAAGCCGGCCGAAAGGTCGGCTTTTTCCATGGTCTGGCTCTCCTTCGGACATTGGGCCGATGCAGGGAGATATTGGGAAAGATGTCTCCTTGGTGTATCATCCGCATCAACTTTTTGGTCGGAAAAGAACCCCGACAAAGCCCTTAACCCAATACCTCTCAGAGGAGTACAAGTCCCATGTCAACAACCCGTACCGTAGCATCGATGCTCTTCGCTTCCCTTTTGATGGGAATCATCTTCATCGCCCCGACAAAGACCTCGTCACAGATCCGGAGGGAGAAGCCGAAGGCTTCGGAACAGAGTCTGACCGGTGAGAAGGCCGTCGACGAACTCAAGCGATCGGGCGGTTACGAGTCGCTCAACGAGGCCTTCAAGAAGGCTTCGGGCATGAGCCTCGGCGATCCAGAGCCTGCGAATCTTTTGCCTGGTGGAACCTATGAAGAAGTGGTTCTCACCGCATCAGATGGTGGCGGTGGTGATACCCTTGGATTCAGTGTTGCGGTGTCGGGGAACACAGTCGTCGTAGGAGCCTTCCAAGATGATGTAGGACCCAACGTCGATCAAGGATCAGCGTACGTCTTCACCCGCTCGGGCACCACCTGGACCCAGCAGCAAAAGCTGACTGCATCAGATGGTTCAGCAACTGACTGGTTCGGATACAACGTAACGATATCTGGAGACACCATTGTTGTCGGCGCTGTTTACGACGATATCGCGAGTAACGCAAAGCAGGGGTCTGCATATGTTTTCACGCGTTCCGGGACAACTTGGACCGAGCAGCAGAAACTGACCGCATCGGATGGCAATGCGGACGACTATTTCGGATTCGCCCTCTCGCTCAAAGGGGACACGCTTGTCGCGGGAGTCTATGCGAACGTGAATTTCAAGGGAGCTGTCTATGTCTACACCCGTTCAGGCACCACTTGGACCCAGGATCAAAAGTTGACTGCATCCGATGGTGTTTCAACAGATCACTTCGGCTATAGCATCGCGCTCGATCCAAATGGCAGCACCATGGTGATCGGAGCGGTTTGGGACAACATCGGCTCGAATACCAAGCAGGGATCAGCCTATGTGTTCACGAAATCCGGCTCGACCTGGAGCGAGCAGCAGAAGTTAATTGCTTTGGACGGCGCAGTTGAGGATTGGTTTGGTTTCCGTGTTGCGATATCTGGCGAGACCGTGATTATCAGTTCATTGTTAGACGATGTGACTGCCACCAACCAAGGTTCCGCGTACATCTTCACCAGATCCGGGACGACCTGGACGCAACAATCAAAACTCGTCACCTCCGATGCTGCGACAAACGACCAGCTGGGCGATGTAGGAATCTGGGGTGATACCGTGGTGATAGGCTCTAGGGGAGCGAATGCTGGGTCGGTCTCCAACCAAGGAGCGGCGTACATTTTTGAACGCTCGGGAACAAATTGGAGTCAACAAGCGAAACTAACCTCTCCTTCGGGGGCCGCCGATGACCAACTCGGGGGTGCGGTAGCGATCGAGGGCGACACGCTTGTCGTGAGTTCGGACACGGACGATGTCGGTTCAAATATTGACCAAGGCTCGGTGAAAATCTTCCAGACGAAGATGACGATTTCGAAGGTCACCGCCGCGGACGGCGCGGTGGGCGACTACTTCGGCTTGAGCGTCGCGGTCTCGGGCGACACCGCGGTCGTCGGGGCGTACCTTGACGACGTCGGCTCGAACGCCGACCAGGGCTCGGCGTACGTCTTCACCCGCTCGGGCGGGACGTGGACCGAGCAGCAGAAACTTGTCGCCTCGGACGGCGCGGTGGGCGACTACTTCGGCTTCAGCGTCGCGGTCTCCGGCGACACCGCGGTCGTCGGGGCGTACCTTGAC
>Ga0315906_10004095_pt1 | contig 18925 bp, 12 predicted proteins | sample LakEriMetagenome_4_FD_203526 | JGI IMG/M metagenome (GOLD analysis project Ga0315906, IMG submission 203526) | Freshwater fungal communities from buoy surface, Lake Erie, Ohio, United States - Buoy 2 MA122 | ecosystem: Environmental > Aquatic > Freshwater > Lake > Lake biofilm | place: USA... | reverse complement strand
ATTAAATCCATTCCCCTGTCGGCAGTCTTCAGCAGATATGGCATCAAACAGATTGAAATACGCGGAGAAGTGCTGATGACCAAAAATGCATTCAAGGATTTCAATCGTCAGCTTGCAGAAGACAATCTTCCTCCGCTGGCCAACCCCCGGAATGCAGCAAGCGGCACGCTTCGGATGAAAGATCCTAAAGAAGTCGCAAGAAGAAACCTGGAAGCATTTCTTTACCATGTCGGCTATATCTCAGAAACGGACAACAAAACTTCAGATCAGAACCCTGCTCCTCAGTCTCACAGTGAATCCCTTTCAATGTTATGGGAGCTTGGGTTTCGCAGTCCGGAAAAAGAAAAACAGGTAATCAAAGGCATAGAAGGAGTCATTGGAGTATGCAAAGCTTATGAAGAGAAAAGAGACGAACTGCCTTATGAAATAGATGGTATGGTGATCAAAGTCAATAATCTGGAACAGCAGGAGTTAATGGGTATGACTTCTCACCATCCACGTTGGGCCATTGCGTTCAAATTCAAAGCAAGACAGGCAACTTCCCGTTTAATTGCGGTTGAATTTCAGGTTGGCCGTACAGGTGCCATTACACCTGTTGCAAAAATAGAACCGGTGCCCATCGGCGGTGTAATGGTGTCGAGTGTTTCCCTTCATAATGAAGATTTTATCAAAGAGAGAGACCTCTGCATCGGCGATCAGGTACTTGTTGAACGGGCAGGTGATGTTATTCCATACATTGTTAAATCATTCCCGGAACTAAGAACCGGCGATGAAAAGAAAATAAACTTCCCGCATCAATGTCCGGTCTGTAATGAGCCATTGCACAAATTTGAAGAAGAGGCCGCATGGCGTTGTAACAATATCAACTGTGAAGCTCAGATCATTGAACGGCTGATCCACTTCAATAGCAAAGACGCAATGGATATACGCGGGTTGGGTGAAGCCAGTGTTAAAAAGTTTTATCAGTTAGGGTTTCTGAAAGATATTCCCTCTCTTTACAACCTCCCTTACGACCAGATTGAAAAGCTGGAAGGTTACGGTAAAAAAAGTATTGACAACCTAAAAGCCGCCATTGAACAGTCGAAAAAACAACCTCTTTACCGCCTTATATATGCCCTGGGTATTCGCTTTGTTGGAGAAACAACAGCCAAAACACTAGCCTCTTCCGTTCTTCATCTGAAAGATTTAAAGGATAAAACCCTTGAGCAATTACAAGAAATGGAGGATATCGGTCCAAAAGTTGCTACCGCCATACAGGATTTTTTTCAGCATCATGAAAACATCCTTTTACTTGATAAACTGGAAGAACTAGGTTTACCGCTGGCAAATACACAGAAGGAATGGAAAAAGGGAAGCAGCCTCGAAGGAAAGACATTCTTGTTTACAGGCACCCTTCCCACCCTGAAAAGAAGCGAAGCTGAAGCTCTTGTTGAGGAACAGGGCGGCTCTTTATTAAGCGGCGTGAGTACTAAACTGCAATACCTTGTAGCCGGAGAAGAAGCCGGAAGTAAGCTGGAAAAGGCTAAAAAACTTGGAACAATACAGATCCTTAGCGAGGAGGATTTTTTAGGAATGGTGAAAAATAAAGAATAACTCTTTTAGGCAGACTTATCGGGTTTTGTATATTTAGAGTCCAAACTAACTGCTTATGATCAAGAAGCTTGCCGGCGAGCAATGGAAACAATTACAATTCTCCGGATGGAAACAGCTTAGAAAAAAATATGCTATTTCTAATATGGGACGCTGCGCCAGTTATTCTGAAAATATACTTGATGACGGAAAATTATTAGAAGGATCACTCACTACGGGTTACCGCACTTTAAATTTGCACAGACCGGATAACAAAGGCACTATTTATATTCATAGGGAAATCGCACGTGTCTTCTGTAAGAAAAACGGCCCTCGATATAAATTTGTTATTCATATAAATCATCAGAAAACAGATAACAGGGCTTCCAACTTAAAGTGGACTACGTTAGAAGAGATGTCTTCTCATCAGCAAAAAAGTCCGGCTAAAATTGCTTATAAAAAATTACAGAAAGAGAGAACCGGCACGCAAAAAGGGTTAAAACTAACGCCATCACAGGTACGTACCGTGAAAAAAATGATTGAAGATCCAAGAAGGAAGTTAACCTATAAACAAATAGCAAAAAAATACAACGTAAGCGAAATGACGATCTATCGCATTAAAAGCGGCGAAAACTGGGGAGCGGTGAAGTAAAAACACAAAGCTGCATTTATTCCGAAAAATCATACTAAAATAAAAACGGGATACATTCATCTGTACCCCGTTTTTATTTTAAACTGTTGACCTTATTTAAATCATCAGCTAGCTAAATCAAACCGATCCAGGTTCATCACTTTATCCCAGGCTGCAACAAAATCGTGCACAAATTTTTCTCTAGCATCATCACATCCATATACTTCTGCAAGTGCTCTTAATTCAGAGTTTGAACCGAAGATAAGATCAACCCTTGTTGCCGTCCATTTCTTCTCACCCGTTACACGATCACGTCCTTCAAATACCTGCTGTGTATCATCTGTTGCTTTCCAGGTAGTTGAAAAATCGAGCAGATTTACAAAAAAGTCATTTGAAAGTATGCCGGGTTTATCAGTAAAGATACCATGTTGCGAACCATCATAGTTGGCATTTAAAACACGTAAGCCACCAACAAGCGCTGTCAACTCAGGAGCATTTAAATTGAGCAACTGAGCTTTATCAACCAGTAAAGTTTCAGCAGCTGCTATATGTTTTTTTCTAAGATAGTTACGGAAACCATCTGCAGCCGGCTCGAGCACAGCAAAGGATTCAACATCGGTATGTTCCTGTGAAGCATCGGTCCGACCCGCCTTGAAAGGAACCCGCACATTGTAGCCGGCATCCTTTGCTGCTTTTTCAATTGCTGCACATCCTCCTAATACAATCAAATCAGCAATTGAAACCTGTTTGCCTGATTTCTGTTCAGCATTGAAAGATTGCTGAATCGCTTCAAGTGCAGAAAGCACCTCGCTTAATTTCGCAGGCTGGTTTACTTCCCAGTATTTCTGAGGCGCAAGGCGCAGACGACCACCATTGGCACCGCCACGCTTATCTGACCCCCTGAAAGTTGATGCAGAAGCCCAGGCTGTTGTAACAAGTTGAGAAACGGAAAGACCAGAAGAAAGAATTTTTCCTTTCAAAGAAGCAATGTCGTTGTCGTCAATTTGCTGATAATTTGCCGCTGGCACAGGATCCTGCCAGATCAAAACTTCTGCCGGAACTTCGGAACCAAGATAGCGGGCGCGAGGTCCCATATCGCGGTGAGTAAGCTTAAACCAGGCACGTGCAAACGCATCTGCAAACGCATCCGGGTTTTCATAAAAACGACGGGAAACTTTTTCATAAGCCGGATCTAAACGCAAAGCCAGATCCGTTGTAAGCATCATCGGCGCATGTTTCTTTGCAGCATTGTGCGCATCAGGAACAGTTCCGGCACCGGCATCACCTTTGGGTTTCCATTGATGAGCACCTGCCGGACTTTTTGTAAGCTCCCATTCGTAGCCAAACAGATTTTCAAAATAATTATTGCTCCACTTTGTTGGCGTGGTTGTCCATGCACCTTCTAATCCACTTGTAATAGTGTACTCACCATTGCCTGTTCCGAAAGTATTTTTCCAGCCCATGCTTTGCTCTTCGATACTTGCACCTGCAGGTTCTTTTCCCACATATTTAGAAGGATCTGCAGCACCATGTGATTTACCGAATGTATGTCCACCGGCAATCAAAGCCACTGTTTCTTCGTCGTTCATAGCCATTCTTCCAAAAGTTTCACGAATATCGCGGGCGGCTGCAATCGGATCAGGATTGCCGTTGGGCCCTTCAGGATTTACATAGATCAATCCCATTTGAACGGCAGCAAGTGGATTTTCAAGGTCGCGGTCACCGGTATAACGCTTATCGCCCAACCATTCTTTTTCAGAACCCCAGTAGATATCTTCTTCAGGCTCCCACACATCTTCTCTACCACCCGCAAAACCAAAAGTTTTAAAGCCCATGGATTCAAGCGCGCAATTACCGGCCAGAATCATCAGATCTGCCCAAGATATTTTTTTCCCGTATTTCTTTTTAATGGGCCAAAGTAAGAGACGAGCCTTATCAAGGTTTGTGTTGTCGGGCCAGCTGTTTAAAGGTGCAAAACGCTGGGTACCTGTTCCGCCGCCGCCTCTTCCATCAGCAATACGATATGTACCTGCACTGTGCCAGGCCATACGTATGAACAGAGGACCATAGTGACCATAATCCGCCGGCCACCAATCTTGCGAAGTTGTCATCAGTTCATAAATTTCTTTTTTAAGCTCCGCCAGATTGAGTGACTGAAACTCCTTCGCGTAATTAAAATCCTCTTCCATTGGGTTGGAAAGCGTTGAATGCTGACGAAGGATGTTGAGCTTTAGTTGATTCGGCCACCAATCAGTATTACGTGTTCCTGTTCCGGCACTCTGACGGAGGGAACCACCACTAAACGGGCATTTGCCCTGTGTTGAAATATCTTTTTCCATGCTTAAAAATAAATTTAGAGGTGTAAAATTACGAGTATAAGCATATCCGTTGGTGCTTTAAATCACATAAAATGATGATTGAAATGAAACATGAAATCAGATCACATAAATCGTTGAATATAATAACCCATTTTATCTTCAAATATTATACAGAAAGAGTCGGAAAACGGAGATCATTTCCATTTGAGAAAAACGAAAACAGCATTTGATCATTTGCCAAGGAGTAGTTTTTTACTTTCCGATACAAAAAGTAATCAATGCAAAATAATCCAATAAAAACCCCCTAAAAAAATATGCCTAAAATACTGTAAATGAAAATATTAATGGGAATTACACTTATACACATCAATACAAAGCTATCAGTGATATTAAGCGAGAAAAAATAATATCGTTCTACATCTTTATGTAGTGCTCAATTTTAGCATACATGTTCCGAGGTCAATAACTTGCGGGGAATTATTAAACGCAATCACTTGCGTGATCAGCATACTCAAAATATTTGTCATCGTCTTCATCATCTCATGTACACTACTGAATTACTCTTCTGAAGTAACCTGTTTAGTTGCGTGGGAGGATAAACAGCAGGGCAACAATTCATATATAGATTATGAAGATACTTATTAACGCCAAATAGGATAGATCAGGTTATATAAATAGGTTTCATCAGTATTATTTATAATGAATGCTCTTGGAGAATAAATAACTATCCGATACCTTATGAAAATTAAAGAAAAAATAGATAAGTATTTCGATAATGAATTAATTGAAACTTTATCTAATCAAAATGATATATCTGTAATCAATCTACGATTTTCTATATATTTCAGTGTATTAGCAACTATTCATCAAATAAAACTTCGTTCACAAGTTTCAGATGGCGCATTAATAACTTATAACATGGCAAAAGTGGCTGCCGGTAATAAAGTAACGCATAATCTACTTGCTTATTTCTACAAGCATTCTCCTTATCAGGGCATTATCAATTACACTCAAATATTATTTAATGATAATTTACCTCAAATAGAGAAAATGTTACAGGAACGTTTTAATTTATCCGAGTATGTTTCTAATCGTATTTTGATTATGACTTCATGCGGGACTTTTTCTCTTTTGGGAAAAAACATCCTTGAAAAGAAACTTAAGATGGATGGATTTCGAGAAATTCTTAATCTGAAACTACCGCTTTATAGAGAAGAGCTTTCTTGTGGTTTGAATTTCCCTTTTGAATATTGGGAGGCAAATAACTATAGGAATTAATTAATTTTTGTACCTTATTTGTAAATCAAAATTGTAAGTATTTAAAAATCAACACAAATTACTTTCCTATACAAAACTTACTGAAAATAAAATCCAGTCTGTCTTCATTCGTGATCTCTCCTGTGATCTCTCCTAAATAATGCAAACATCTGCGGATATCAAGTGCAAGTAAATCACCCGGGAGATTATTATTCATGCCGTTTAAAATATCAACAAGTGCATTGGAAACTTCCTGGAGCGATTGATAGTGCCGTGTATTGGTAACGATAGCGCTTTCTGTATTCAAACTTCCCTGCACAACTGTATCATATAATCTTCGTTTGAATAAATCAAGATGATAATTGGTTTTAGCTGAGATAAACAACGAATCCAGGCCTGCAAATTTTTCTGCAATTTTTTCAGGATCCGCTTCATCAAGCTTATTTCCAACTGCAACCACACGCGGGTTTTGTTCCTTAATCATGATCAATGCTGATTCAAGTTCGGCAGCAGTTAGTACAGACACATCGTATAAATAAACAACTAGGTCTGCTGTGCGCATCTTTTCCATGCTTTTCTCCACACCCATTGACTCTATGATGTCGGCACTTTCACGAATGCCTGCTGTATCAATTAATCTGAAAAGAATTCCATCAATATTTAAAACCTCTTCAATGGTATCTCTTGTCGTACCTGCAATATCACTTACAATGGCGCGATTTTCCTGAAGCAATGCATTCAGCAATGTTGATTTTCCTGCATTGGGCTTACCAACTATAGCAATACTAACTCCGTTTTTAATCACATTGCCAAGCTGAAATGAAGACAACAAAGCCCCAACTGTTTTTTGTGCACCGGTCAGTAGATCTCGAAGCTGCGTGCGATCTGCAAATTCAACATCCTCCTGAGAAAAATCAAGCTCCAACTCTATGAGAGAAGAAAATTTTATCAGCTGTTCTCTTAGTTGCTGAAGCACGAGAGAGAATCCGCCTCGTATATTATGCATTGCCGCATTCCTGCTTGCTTCGGTGTTGCTCGCAATCAGATCTGCAACAGCCTCTGCCTGTGTTAGATCAAGTTTTCCTTTTAAGAATGCACGCAATGTAAACTCACCGGGTCTTGCAAGTCTTGCCCCGCTATTGATGAGCGCATGTAATACCTGCTCAAGAATAAATGAAGAACCATGACAACTGATTTCAACCACATCTTCTCCGGTATAACTTCTCGGGGCTTTAAACAAAGCGACGACTACTTCATCCAATGCTTTTCCATTATCTCTGAACAACCCTACGTGTAAAGTATGAGAGGGTTGTTGATGAAGATTTTTTGACCTGAAGTGGGAATTTACATTATCAATAGCCTTTGAACCACTGACACGAATTACGCCAATCGCACCCATACCGTGTGGTGTTGCCAAAGCAACTATGGTATCATCCCATGAAGCAAGATGTCCGAACATATGGCAAAGGTAAAGTCATACGTAAGGCAAAAAAAATCCCCGCCGGAAACCCGGCAGGGACGTTGCTTGTATATTCCTTCATGATAAAGGGCTTGTTATTCGTCGGGCAGCACAAAAGTTACCTTTTGTATTCTCTTGGATGCAACAGGCTGACCAAGTGCATTCTTCCCGGGTTTCCATTTAGGACCTCTCTTTATGGCATCCACTGCCACGCGAGCGAGTACGCTTCCTTTCATTGTAAGTGCTTCCACATTGCTCACTGCTCCATCTTCCGCAACAATAAATAACACTTCACAAGTGCCCGCTACTCCATCATCAACGAGATCATCGATAGAACGTTCAATGGTACGTTGTACATAACTTCTCCAATCTCCGTTAAACTGTGCTTCCATTGAAGGATCCAGAAATCCGGGTTCCTGTACGGGAGCTACCACTGTATTTGCTTCTTCTACTTTTGGCGGAGCAACAAATTCTTCGTCTTTCACCCCTTCCTGGCTAACAGTACTTACATTGGTAATTTCTTCCTGCTCCTTCACCTCGTTTTTCTCTTCAAACTTTTCATCCTCTACAATTTTAGGAGGAGTGAATTTCTGCATTTCAATTTTAGGTGGCTCCTGTTTAGGGGGAGGAGGAGGAGGTGGTGGCTCAATCTTTTTCTCTTCTTCCTGTTTGATGTCAGTAAGCGTTACATCAGAAACTTTTACCTTATCCTTATCACCATTACCTATTTTATTGTAAATAAATGACAATAAAAAAATACCTACTGTGACACCTAGTGTTATTGCAAGAGCCAACTGAAGTCTTTTCTGATATGTTTTACGAAGTTCGTAAGCGCCGTAGCTCTTATTACGACCTTCAAAAAGGATATCCAGAAAATCTGAGCCTAATATTTTATTTGCGTCCATATCTTTCTGTTTTATGAAGATGAAATGCTGTTATTGCTTCTTCATTATTTAGAACCTTCCGTTACTTTTATCAGTTCATTTTCCTGGGGTGAAATGTCTATCATCGCATACCTTTTAATTTCTGTGATAGTCATTTCATCAAGCACATCCACTACATTTTTATAATTACTCGATTCATTTGGCTTGATGATAACAACCAGGTCTTTTTCCGGCGTACGTGCTTTTTTATCTAAGAGAATACCACGAAGATCTTTGAAGTTGGTAGACTTAAAATTCGAAGCATCCGGAAGAAGCTGCCCTTCATAATAGTAAACATGATTCTCTTTAGAAAGGAGAATTGTGAATGCTCCGGAAGCTTTTGCTTCTGTCTGCTCTTCTTCTTTTTCAGTATCAACGGGCACATTAAGCTTAAAGGCTTTGGGTGTGCTCATGGTAGTGGTAAAGATGAAGAAAGTAATCAGCAGAAATCCGAGATCCACCATTGGTGTCATATCCACCTTGGCTGATGCTTTTTTCTGTTTTTTGACGCCGGGACTTTTCTTACCATGGTCCTGCGAGCCACTGTCTATATCTGCTCCCATTTTAAATTATTTTAAAGTTTATGGCTTTTTGCGTGTCTGATCCAAAGGTGTTCCAGTAGGAACCTGTTCCTGTGCTGTGATAAGCTTAAAGGAATAAACCTTATTTCGCTTAAAGGCAGTCAGAATGTTTTTAAACTCAGGGTAATGTGCGGCATTGTCTCCGTTCAGCATCACATTTGCCGGTTTGCGGTTATCATTTCCAACAAGCAAAGCATTGATCCAATCGTATAATTGAATATCTGCTGTGTCTTTAATGGGGATACCGGGCTGCTGAAAAGACTTAAACTGATCTTCAGAAAGACTCAACAATGATTTAAGCTGGGTAAAAGGAACGCCGATACCACCAACAGAATAACTGATGAAACGGGCTTTTTCCTGCGGGCTTAAACTGATGCCTTTTTGGGATTCGACCACCCTGAGCATATTCAAAACTCTTCCTTTTGCTTCTTCATCTGTACTGAAACTAATGAAACAGCGACCTTGCTTATCGAAAGAGACTTTAAAAACATCTTTTTCAGCAACATTTTCAGAAGAAACAGATTTGGGATTCTCTACAGAAACTGTTTCCGGTGGCTTGAATTTTGTTGCCAGCATGAAGAAGGAAAGTATCAGGAAGGATACATCCACAAAAGCGGTCATATCCACCCAAGTACTTTTCTTTTGTATTTTAAGTTTGGGCATGTAAACTCAATTTAATATTAGATGCATGAACGAACCGATTTCCACAAATAATCGAAAAAATTATTTGTACTGAGCAGTAAAGCTCTGTGTCAAAGTGAAACTTGACTCGTCAATACCATAGGTAATTGAATCAATCTTGGTTGTAAATACATTGTACATAATCAGTGCAAAAGAAGAGGTTGCGATACCTAGGGCCGTATTATAAAGCGCCTCAGAGATACCAACCGCAAGTTGAGACGCATCTCCACCCGCACCTTCTTCGCCAAGAGCAGCAAATGAACGGATCATACCCAATACCGTACCAAGAAGGGCGATAAGTGTACCGAGTGATGTAATGGTCGATAAGAACACCATATTTTGCTGAAGCATAGGCAGTTCAAGAGCTGTTGCTTCTTCAACTTCTTTCTGGATTGATGCAACTTTCTGTTCAGTATCAAGACCTTGCGCAGTTGTCATTTCTTTGTATTTTAACAGACCGGCCTTCATTACATTTCCAACTGAACCTTTTTGCTTGTCGCATGAAGCAATGGCTGCATCAATATTTTTATTTGCAAGTTGGAATTGAACATTTCTTACAAAGTCTGATACATTACCTCCACCCAAAGCTTTCATGATTGTCATCAAGCGCTCAATAGAGAATGTAAGTACCATGAGGAAAAGTCCGATAAGGAAAGGTACAATGATACCACCCTCATAAACTCTGCTAAGTGCAGATGTAGGTTTTTTATGTGAAGGCCAGAATCCGCCAGCCAAATCGGGCTCCTTAAACCCTGAAGCACTACCAAGATAGAATCTCCAGATAAGATAACCGACAATGATACAAATGACAGGAGCCAGCCAGGAAATCATGTTGTTTCCTTTTTTTGCCTTAGCAGATGCAGTTGATTTGATTTCAGCCATGATACTTTAATTTTAAATGAATTTGGTTAACCGACAGATGAACTTCTGATCACCCGCCATTGGGAGGCACAATTTAGGAAATATTCTTTTTGTCGATAAAATTGAAAGGTTTTTTTTCTGAATTCTTTCCACCCAAACAATTTTTAAGCCTTTCTGTTAACATTTTGGTTTCTTTCAGATTACTTTTTCTTAACATCGCAGACTAATCATGTGTATCAGAAAGGGCAATTATCTATAAGTATCTCATAACTATCATAAAAAATAAACCGGTTCACTTTTATGCAATCACTCTTATTAAAAAATTTATTTGCTGCCATTTGTTTGTTGCTTGTTCTTGTTTCAACAGCTCAGAAAAAAACCGAATCCTCATCTTCAGGTCAAAACCCTGCCGTTAATTCGGGTAGTGGTAATAAAGCCGGTAGTGTTAAGCCCTATAAAGAAATCATCACCGATAAGGCGAAAAGTGATGCCGGACTTATCACCGCACATCAGGTAGATGACAAATGGTACTGGGAGGTTTCTGATTCTGTTATTGGAAGGGATCTGCTCATTGTAACACGTATTTCCAAGTCTGCAACCGGTTTAAACAACGGGTTTACCGGCTATGCAGGAGACATCGTAAACAACAACGTAATACGCCTGCAGAAGGGGCCGAACAACAAATTATTTATACAAAGAGTATCCTACGACCAACGTGGAAGTGATGATAATGGCATGTACAAGGCTGTTGTTAATTCAAACCTGCAGCCAATTGTACAGGCATTTGATGTGAAAGCCCTTGGCGGAGATTCAACAGCAACAAACAGATCATTGGTTGTTGAGGTTACTGATTTCCTGAATATAGAAAACGATATCCTTTTCTTTAATACAAGAGTGAGAACAGGTTTTCAGCTTGGGTTAAATCAGGGAGATAAATCCTATATCAAGGAAGTTCGTGCTTACCCGGTTAATATGGAAATCAAAACGGTAAAAACTTACAGCAGATCATCCCCTACTGAAGGACCTTCAAGCTTTACTATCGAGTTAAACAGCTCAGTTGTATTGCTTCCTGCAACACCTTCGAGACCGCGTTATTTTGATCCGAGAGTAGGCTTTTTTACCCGGGATTACACTGATTTTGATGCCAATCCGCAAGGTGTTAAAAGAATTCAGATGGCCGTTCGGTGGAAGCTGGAACCCAAACCGGAGGATGTTGAAAAATACAAAGCAGGAATTCTTGTAGAGCCTAAAAAGCCAATAATATTCTATATCGATCCTGCCACGCCAAAAAAATGGGTGCCTTATCTGATGCAAGGTGTAAATGACTGGCAAATTGCTTTTGAAAAAGCCGGCTTTAAAAATGCCATTCAGGGAAGAATCGCCCCCACACCAGAAGAAGACAGTACATGGAGCCTGGAAGATGCTAGGTTTAGTGCCATCGTTTACAAACCTTCTGAAACGCAAAATGCAAGTGGCCCCAATGTTCACGACCCGCGAAGTGGTGAAATCCTTGAAAGCCATATTAACTGGTATCACAATGTGATGCAATTGCTGCGTAACTGGTATTTTATTCAAGCATCGCCAAATGACAAGGGTGCCCAAAAAATGATTTTTGATGATGAATTAATGGGAAGGCTCATCCGTTTTGTTTCTGCTCATGAAGTTGGGCATACACTTGGACTTCGTCATAATTTCGGCTCTTCTTCTACAGTTCCTGTTGATAGCCTTCGCAACAAAAGCTGGCTCGAAAAAAACAGACACACTCCATCTATTATGGATTACGCCCGTTTTAACTACGTAGCACAGCCTGAGGATAAATTACCTCGTGAATTATTGATGCCCCAAATCGGAGATTATGACATGTGGGCCATTGAATGGGGGTACAAGTGGATGCCTCAATATTCTAACGCTGACGAGGAATCAATTGCGCTTAAAAAAATAACGACTGAGAAATTAAAAAACAAACGGCTGTGGTTCGGTACAGAAACCAACCCTGATGATCCCAGGTCACAAAGTGAAGACCTTGGAAATGATGCAATGAAAGCAAGCCTATATGGCATTAAAAATTTACAACGTATCGTTCCCAACCTGATAGAATGGAGCCGTCTGCCAAATGAAGATTATGAAAGTCTTACTGAGATGTATGGTCAGGTTGTGTCTCAATTCGGACGCTACCTCGGGCATGTTGCTAAAAACATCGGAGGCATCTACGAAACACCTGCCATGAACGAAACAAACACACCTGTTTATGAATACACGCCCAAGAAAACACAACAGGAAGCAGTGAAATTTCTAAATGAACAGTTATTCTCAACCCCAAAATGGTTGATTCAGCAAGATATATTTAACAAAACCGGTGATGATATCTTATATATCATTGGAAACAGACAGGAAAACATATTAAATCGTTTGCTGAACACAAGTACGCTTAACAAATTGTATCAGACAGAAACTGCACTTGGAATAAACGCTTATAAAGCAACTGATTTGATGAATGATCTCCGTAAATCTGTTTTCAGTGAAGTTTACAATCTCACTCCAACAGATATCTATCGGAGAAATCTTCAAAAAATTTACACTGAAAAGCTGATTTCTCTTTTGCCATCTCAAGGCTCATCAGGCATTTCCGTTTTCAATATTTTTTCATTCACTCCCGGATTAGCGGCAAAAAATCAGGATACGTACTCATTAATTAAAGGGAATCTGAGATTACTCAGAAACGATATCAAACAGGCGCTTCCATTAATAACAGATCAAATGACCAGACTGCATTTGCAGGATCTTGAAGACAGGATCAATCGGGCATTGGATCCGAAGTAAAAGTAGGTTAAGATTGAATTCTCTTACTCGTAGCGAAGTGCATTGATGGGATCGAGGCGAGAAGCTTTCATTGCAGGATATAAACCTGCTACAAGGCCGGTGATAAAACAAATCACCACACCTGTTATGATCCACAACCAGGGTATCACAAATCCTGTACTTAAATAAAGAGAAAAGAGGTTTCCAACAAGAATGCCTAGCAGAATACCAATGGCGGCACCAAGCAGGCTGATCAGAATACTTTCCCACAGGAACTGCTTTCTGATAACAGCAGATTGTGCCCCGATAGATTTTGACAAACCGATCTCTCTTGTTCTTTCGCTTACAGCTACAAGCATAATGTTGGTAAGCCCAATTGCAGCGCCCAACAAGGTGATAATTCCGATAATAATTGCTGCATAGCGAACATAACGCAGGGTGTTTTTGAGCGTTTCCACCAAACTGTCACTCCTGTCTATATAAAAATTATCGTTATCCCGAAAATCAAGTTTACGAACGATCCTGAAAACACCTGTAGCTTCTCCTACTGCTGCATCGATGGCCGAAAAATCCTGAGCACGAATTGAAATATTAAAACTTCCCGACTCTGAAAAAACCCTTCTTACATTGTTGTAAGTGGTGAGAACAAAGTTGTCCAGTGAAAGAAAGGAACTGGCACCTCTTGGCTCCATGGTACCGATCACCCTGTAACGCGTTGTGCCAATTCTTATCATTTTACCGACGGCCCATTCATCTTTGCCACGGAATAGTTTTTTCACTACATCGCTGCCAATGATCACAACATTACTTCCGGAGGCAACATCAGGCAAATTAAAATCTCTGCCTGCTTTAATCCGATAACCGCTATTGATCAGGTAATTCTCATCGCCCCCAATCATCCGTACATTCGGATTGGTTTTTTTATCATTAAAGAAAATGGTTGCGTTGGCGCTCGCAAATTTTGAAATACTCACTGATGCAGGGTAACGGTATTGTTTTTTAAAATTATTTGCCTCTTCGTATGTAATGATGCGGTCCAGCGTAGATCGTCTTTCTTTCTTGCTACCCTTTACCTTTTTTGTAAGATCACTTTTCGGAGGACCTCCCATTCGGATGGATCTTTCCTTAAAGCGAATGCTGAATGAATTGGCGCCCAGAATTGAAAAATTTTCATAGAGGCTCTGATTCATCGCTTCTATTGCAGTGATGATGCCTATAAGTGCCATAATCCCAAATGCAATTATGGATACAGTAATACCCGTTCTTAATTTATTAGAACGAACGGTTCGCCAGGATAAACTGATGATGTCTGCAATCTTCATAAATCTTTCAGCAACGAAGATAAGCTATGACGAGAGCAGGAACGCAGAAATTGGAAGAGCGGTGAATCTACGCGACCAGCCAGTTTAAAAGTAACTGATAAGGAAATACACCAAGCGCTATCAGAAGTATCGCACCTGCCAGTAATAACCACCTAAATGAAAGCGTTTCTGCTTTAAGAAACGACTCTTCTGAAGAAGCCGGTTTAAAGTACATCGCCTGAATCACTCTGAAATAATAATAAACGCTGATGGTTGCAAGCACTACAGCCGCAATGACGAGCCACAAGAATCCTCCTGTTTTAACTACAGATGCAAGCATAAAATATTTTGCAAAAAAACCGGCAGTAAGCGGGATACCAGCAAGCGATAATAAAAATACGGTCACACAAAAAGCAACCATCGGATGTCTGGACGCAAGTCCGTTAAACCCATCATAAGTGTAATCTTCCATTCTGATAAGAACAGCAAAAATCCCGATTGTCGCAATGCAATAGGCGGGCGTATATAATAAAAGCCCCTGCCTTGCAAGGTCATTACCAGAAAAGACTGCAAGCAACATAAATCCGGCTTGAGCAATGGAAGAATAAGCCAGCATACGTTTTACGCTTTGCTGGTAAACTGCAGTTATATTTCCAATCAGTAAAGTGGCAACTGTCATGAGTGCAAGAGGCAATTGCCATTTTGCACTCAAATCAGCAAAACCGAATAAAAACAAATTGGAGAAAGCAACGAAAGCGGCCAGTTTCACAATGGCTGCCATAAATGAAGTAAACACCGTCGGCGCTCCGTCATATGCATCCGGAGTCCAGAAGTGAAAGGGAGCTGCAGAAACTTTAAAACCCAGTGCCACAAGAACAAACACAAGCCCCAACGGAGTAAATACCCCTAAACCCGGTCTTGCTTCTGTAAGTAGTCTGTCTAGCTGAAAACTACCCGATGCGCCGTATAAAAAAGCAATACCAAGCAATAAAATACCGGTGGAAAACGCTCCTGTAAGAAAATATTTAAGGGAAGCTTCATTACTCTTTAAATTTCGTTTATCACTTCCCGTTAGTATAAACAATGGAATAGAAACGATTTCGATACCAATAAATAAAATGAGCAGATTATTGAAAAATGTAACCAGACCGATACCTGCCATCACAAAAAACATCAATGCAAAATATTCATACGGATGATTGCCAACCTCTGTCACCTGTTTTGCGCTGAGTAAAAGATAAAAAAGGAAAGAGATCAGCAAAAGTTCTAAAAAGATGTAGCCATAAAAATCGTATTGCAAAAGACCATTAAATGTGGAAGTAGTAATGGAAATTTCGTTAATATCAAGTGTATTTGCAACAAGCAACAGAATCGCACCGATGATTGCAATATTTACAGAAACTGATTTGCGCGGGAAGAATAATCCCGAAAACATCAGCACTATACCCCAGATTGAAGAAATAATAATCAAATTCATTGCGTATTCATTTTATCATCCTGCAAAACAGGAGTTATACTTTCTCTTTTATTGTTTTAATTAAAGATTTTCAATAAGAACGTAACCGAATTTTCTGTCAGCCGGAAAAAAATACCGGGGTACAATCCTCCGACAAAAATCAGTATACATATTAAAACTAAACTAAGTGTTGCTCCAACGGGAATTACACTAACCGAATCCGCACGTTCTGTTTTGTCGCCAAGAAAAACATGCTGAATCATTCTTAGCGTGTACACAGCCCCAAAGATGATACTTAATCCCGCAGCAACAGCGTACCACACTCCTGCTTTAAACAATGCATTGAACATCAGAAACTCTCCGATAAAAGCATTTGTAAGCGGCAAAGCAATATTTGCCAGTGCTACGATCAAAAGAAGAATTGCCAACATCGGTGAGCTTTGTGCCAGTCCGCCCAGCTCGCTGATTTTTCTTGTGCCGGTTTTTTGTTCGATGATGTCTGCCACAATCCACATACCGAGCACATTCACACCATGACTAAACATTTGAATCATAGCGCCATTGTATCCGCCTTCATTGCCGGCAAACAATGCAGCATTGATTAATCCGATATGCGCAATCGATGAATAAGCAATCAATCTTTTAAGATCATCCTGCTTCATCGCAATAAAGCTTGCATACAACATCCCTGCGATGCTCAGCCACATCACTATGGTGCTGTATTGTAATACTCCTCCAGGCAAAAGAGGGAATAACCATCTGATCACTGCAAACAATCCCATTTTCACCATCAGTGCACTCAATACCATTGTCACAGCAGTAGGCGATTGCTCATATGCATCGGGTTGCCACGTATGAAAGGGGAATACCGGCATCTTCACGGCAAATGCAACAAAGAACAACCAGAATAACCATGATTGCTGTGCAGACGACAATTTAACATCAGAGAGAGCTTGCAAAGAAAATGATCCTCCTGCCTGGTATGCCATGTATAACAATCCGGCAAGCATGAGAAGTGATCCAAAAAATGTGTAAATGAAAAATTTAAACGTAACGGCAATCCTTTTTTCTCCTCCCCAAATGGAACAGAGAAAATAAACAGGGATTAATGCCAGTTCCCAGAAAAAGTAAAACAACAAACCGTCAGCTGCGAGAAAAACACCATTCACCCCTGCTTGTGTTAGTAACAGCAATGCAAAAAAATTATTGGATGAACGAATGTCATTTTTCCAGATTGCGAGTGTAATTAGAACATAAACAACCGCAGAAAGCAAACACATTAAAGCAGCAGCTCCATCCATTTGAAGCGAAAAAGAAGCACCAATCAATGAAAGCCAGTCGGCCTGAAAAGAAGCATTGGCTGCCTCTCCGCAAAATAAATGACATAGAACTGCAGCCAGTGAAGAAAACGAAACCAGCAGGGTCCAGATACGTGCAACCTGATCCGAGCGGAGGAGAAAATTAAGTAAGCCGCCGGCTAAAGGAATCAGGATCAATAATAATGAGATCATATATAGTGATAAAGAATAATGAATTAAATCGTTTTAATTAATACAAGCAGCAGCAGCAATCCCAATACCATCCACAAAAGGTATCCTCCTACTTGTCCACTCTGAAGAAGTCTAAGTTGTCTTCCTCCCCATTGCACCAACTTACCTGAGCCGTTTACAAGTCCGTCAATCCCTTTCTTCTCTGCCACTGTATTCAACCAACCGGCTAAGTGACTGAGAGGACGGGCAATAATTGAATCATACAACTCATCAACCAACCATTTTCTCTCTAATAATTTTCCAACGCCAACGGCCTCATTTAAGTCAGGCTTAGATGAAAATCTCTTCCATGCATACACGATTACAGTAAGCAACAAAGCTATGCTGATGCCCAGCAACAAATATTCCGTTGAATGAGAAATAGTGTGCGCATGCTGAAGTGCAGTTGACTGTTCAAATACTGGTGACAAAAACCGCTGTAGCCAGTGAGCATCTTTAGCAAACAATTCAGGAATACCCATAAAGCCTGCTGCAACTGCAGCAATAGCGAGAATGATTAATGGTAAAGTCATTTGCCATGGACTTTCATGTAAATGATGAGCCTGCTCATCAGTACCTCTGAACGAGCCTCTGAAAGTAGTTGCATAAAGTCTGAACATATAGAATGCCGTCATCAATGCTCCGGCCAAACCAATAAAATATAAGATGGGGCTAAATGCATAGGCATTGATCAGGATTTCATCTTTAGAAAAGAACCCACTGAAAGGAGGTATGCCCGCAATGGCAATACATCCGATTAAAAATGTGAGATGTGTTTGCGGCAGTTTTTTTGCAAGCCCGCCCATCTTACGAATATCCTGTTCATGGTGCATCGCATGAATAACTGATCCGGCACCAAGGAATAACAAAGCTTTGAAAAAAGCATGGGTAATCACATGGAATACCGCCCCCGTATAAGCACCAACTCCAAGACCCAGAAACATATAACCCAGTTGGCTAACAGTTGAATATGCAAGTACTTTCTTTATGTCATTTTGTTTTAATGCAATCGTAGCTGCAAGAATTGCAGTACATAAACCGATGATTGCAATTACAAGTTGTGTAACGGGTGCAAGTGTATAAAGAATATTACTTCTTGCAATCATGTAGATGCCGGCTGTCACCATTGTTGCTGCATGTATCAGCGCAGAAACGGGGGTTGGACCGGCCATTGCATCAGGAAGCCAGGTAAACAAAGGTATTTGTGCACTCTTGCCGGTTGCACCAACAAAAAGGAATAAAGTAATCAGGGTGATGATTTCAGAAGGTGCACCAGCGGCTCCGGGAAATATTTGCGAAAATGTAAGAGAGCCAAACTGTTGAAGAATAAAAAACAATCCGAGTAAAAACCCAAGATCACCAATACGGTTCATCACAAATGCTTTACGCGCTGCTGCTCCGTAAGATTTGTTTTTAAACCAATACCCGATCAGCAAATAAGAACAAAGACCAACACCTTCCCATCCAATGAACATGATGAGATAGTTTGCTCCGAGCACAAGGAGCAACATATTAAAAACAAATAAATTAAGATAAGCGAAATAGCGCGCATAGTGAGGA
>Ga0315906_10004092_pt1 | contig 18942 bp, 16 predicted proteins | sample LakEriMetagenome_4_FD_203526 | JGI IMG/M metagenome (GOLD analysis project Ga0315906, IMG submission 203526) | Freshwater fungal communities from buoy surface, Lake Erie, Ohio, United States - Buoy 2 MA122 | ecosystem: Environmental > Aquatic > Freshwater > Lake > Lake biofilm | place: USA... | reverse complement strand
ATTATTTATGAGCCCCTCCAAGTCCTCATGAAAGATAGACTTTTCAACCTCATGGGGTACAAAACAGAGCGAGAGCGATTTACTCCGCTCTGTTTTTCTTTTATATTTCTCTATTTCCTTAAATATTCTCAAAGAAATCATTCCCTTTATTATCCGTAATAATGAATGCAGGGAAATTCTTCACACGGATCTTGCGAACGGCTTCCATGCCTAATTCTTCAAAATCGACTATTTCTACAGATTCGATATTTTCTTTCGCTAAAATAGCTGCCGGTCCTCCGATAGAACCCAAATAGAAACCACCGTATTTTGCGCAGGCATTTTTCACATCTTTCGATCGATTGCCTTTTGCCAACATAACCATGCTGCCACCGTGGCTTTGAAAGAGGTCTACATAACTGTCCATACGACCAGCTGTTGTTGGTCCAAACGATCCTGATGGCATTCCCTCAGGTGTTTTCGCGGGACCCGCATAGTAAATAGGGTGATTCTTGAAATATTCAGGCATCGCTTGTCCGCTGTCCAACAATTCCTTGATTTTTGCGTGGGCAATATCGCGTGCCACAATGAGCGTACCATTCAGTTTGAGCCTTGTCTTGATTGGGTATTTAGAAAGCTCCTCGAGCACTTCATTCATTGGACGGTCGAGATCTACCTCAACCGGGGGTTCAAGATGCGGAGCTGTAGCAGGCAATAACCTCGAAGGGTTTCGTTCCAATTGCTCAAGAAAGAGCCCTTCTTTTGTGATCTTAGCTTTAATATTTCGATCAGCCGAACAAGATACGCCAAGCCCAACAGGACAAGAAGCGGCATGTCTCGGCAGTCGGATCACGCGAACGTCGTGCGTAAAATATTTTCCGCCGAACTGCGCACCGATCTGACTCTCCTGACAAATGATCTGTACTCGTTTCTCCCAATCTAAATCCCGGAATGCTTGACCTGCTATGTTGCCTTCAGTTGGCAGGTTGTCATAATATCCTGCAGATGCTTTTTTAACAGCAGACAGCGTAGCTTCTGCAGAGGTCCCTCCAATCACTAAAGCAAGATGGTAGGGAGGACACGCTGATGTTCCGAGATCTTTAATCTTTTCTCGCACAAATTTTTCCAGTGAAGCTTCGTTTAGCAACGATTTTGTCTGCTGGTAAAGGAATGTTTTATTTGCGGAACCTCCGCCCTTTGCAAGGAAAAGAAACTCGTAAGAATCTCCTTTTTTCGAGTAGATATCTATTTGGGCAGGAAGATTTGAACCAGAGTTTTTTTCTTCAAACATGCTCAATGGAACAATTTGGGAATACCTTAAATTGCGTTCTTGGTAGGTGTTGAAAATTCCTTTCGACAGATACATGGCATCCTCGGCACCGGTATATACATTCTCGCCTTTCTTCGCTAAAACAATAGCTGTTCCGGTATCTTGGCAACCTGGTAATTGACCTTCTGCTGCAATCACTGCGTTTTGTAATAGTGTAAATGCAACAAAACGATCGTTTTCAGTTGCTTCAGGATCATCAAGAATCAGTTTTAATTTCTCGAGATGCGATGTCCTTAGAAGAAATGATACATCCTTCATGGCCTCTTGAGCGAGTACTTCTAATGCTGTTGGGTCAATGTGTAAGATTTCTCTTTCACCCAATTTCTCAACTTTAACAAAATTTGAAGAGATTTTTCGATACTCAGTGGTATCTTTCAAAATAGGATAGGGGTCTTGATAAAAGAATTCAGCCATACGGATTCAATTGATGGGTACAAATGTAAGCAACGGACAGATATCTTTAAATGATAATAGGATCTTATTGGAATTGAATTCCCTCATTTTAACTAAATTCGCGCTTCGATTTTAGTGGATGCCATGAACAAAAAATATCCTGAATATAAAGGTTTGAACCTCCCTGATGTTGCAAGTAAGGTGCTTGAGAAATGGGAACGGGATCGTGTGTTTGAACGTTCTGTGACAAGTAGGGAAGGACAAACACCATTTATATTTTTCGAAGGACCGCCGTCTGCGAATGGTTTACCGGGCATTCACCATGTCATGGCGCGTTCAATTAAGGATATATTTTGTCGGTACAAAACATTGAAAGGCTTTCAAGTAAAGCGAAAAGCTGGCTGGGATACACATGGATTGCCTGTTGAACTTGGCGTGGAAAAAGAATTGGGAATCACCAAAGAAGATATCGGGACGAAGATTTCTGTTGAGGATTATAACAGGGCTTGTAAAGAAGCTGTAATGCGCTATACAGATATTTGGAATGACCTTACCAAGCGCATGGGGTATTGGGTTGATATGTATGATCCCTATGTTACATACGAACCGAAATATATGGAGACCGTCTGGTGGTTGCTCGGTCAGTTGTATGATAAAAATTTACTATACAAAGGTTACACCATTCAGCCGTATTCACCAAAAGCAGGAACGGGACTATCCTCCCACGAGCTAAACCAACCCGGATGTTATAAAGATGTAACAGATACTACGGTGGTTGCTCAGTTCAAGATAAAACAATGGAATGAATCCTTCCCGTTTATCCCCCTCCAAAGTGGGAAAGTCACGTATTTCCTGGCATGGACGACTACCCCGTGGACGCTTCCATCCAATACAGCCCTCTGTGTTGGACCAAAGATCGAATATGTTCTGGTGCATTCCTTCAATCAATATACATTTCAACCTATTTCAGTTATTCTTGCCAAAAATCTCCTTAGATATCAATTCAGTAAAGGATTTCAGCACGTTGAATCAGAAGCAGATCTGAATACCTACAAGGCCGGTGACAAGATCATTCCTTATTTCGTTGCCGGGGAATGCACAGGCTCTGAGTTGGTGGGAATTCAGTATGAACAGTTGTTGCCTTACACACTTCCGGCTGAAAAACCTCACGAGGCATTTCGTGTCATCAGTGGAGATTTTGTTACTACTGAGGACGGTACGGGAATCGTACATATAGCTCCAACCTTCGGTGCCGATGATGCCAAAGTTGCTGCAGATGCAGGTGTTCCGGCAATGCTTGTAAAAGATGAACGTGGAAACCTTGTGCCTTTGGTAGATCTTCAGGGTAAGTTCCGTCCCGAATTAGATGAATTGGCTGGAGTTTACGTAAAGAACGAATATTATAATGAAGGTGAAGCCCCGGAGAAGTCTGCTGATGTTCAAATTGCGATCAAGTTGAAAACGGAGAATAAAGCCTTCAAGGTCGAGAAATATGTTCACAGCTATCCACATTGCTGGAGAACAGACAAGCCAGTATTGTATTATCCTTTGGACTCATGGTTTATTCGTGTCACGGATGTAAAACAGCGAATGATTGAGCTCAATCATTCGATCAACTGGAAGCCTGAATCTACCGGTTCCGGCCGTTTTGGGAAATGGTTGGAGAATGCCAATGACTGGAATCTCTCTCGATCAAGATATTGGGGAATTCCTATCCCAATCTGGTCGACTGAAGAGGGAGATGAACGCATCTGTATTTCTTCGGTGGAGCAATTGAAGTTGGAATGCGATAAGGCTGTAACGGCTGGTTTTATGAAGGAAAATCCATTGGCCTCCTTTATTCCGGGTGATATGTCTGATTCCAATTACTCAGTCATCGATTTACATAAGAATTACGTTGATAAAATTTGTTTGGTGTCTCCGAGTGGCAAACCGATGAACAGAGAATCAGATCTTATAGACGTTTGGTTTGATTCGGGAGCCATGCCGTATGCACAATGGCATTACCCTTTTGAGAATAAAGAATTGATAGCGCATGGTTCATCTTTCCCCGCTGATTTTATAGCCGAAGGTGTGGATCAGACCAGAGGATGGTTTTATACCCTTCATGCAATTGCTACGATGGTATTTGATACTGTGGCGTATAAAAATGTCGTATCCAATGGATTGGTATTGGACAAAGATGGGTTAAAGATGTCTAAAAGACTCGGCAATGCTGTTGATCCTTTTGAAACGCTGGCGACGTATGGTCCTGATGCTACACGATGGTACATGATCACAAATGCTCAGCCTTGGGATAATCTGAAGTTTAATCTTTCCGGAGTAACCGAAGTTCAGAGAAAATTCTTTGGTACGTTGTACAATACCTATTCGTTTTTTGCACTTTATGCGAATATTGACGGCTTTGACTTTAGTCAATCAGAGATAGCTTTAGATCAGCGTCCGGAAATTGACCGATGGATTATTTCGAAGCTTCATTCTCTCGTGAAGGACGTTGATACTTCTTATGCGGAATATGAGCCTACCCGGGCTGGACGTCTCATTCAGGATTTTGTGAACGATCAACTTTCCAATTGGTATGTTAGGCTATGTAGAAGAAGATTCTGGAAGAGTGACGATTCTCACGATAAACTGGCAGCGTACCAAACCTTGTATGCCTGTTTGGAGACCGTAGCGATATTGGGAGCGCCCATTGCGCCATTTTTTATGGATCAGCTATTCTCAGATCTGAATGGAGTTGCAAAAAAACATAACGCAGATTCCGTACATCTCGCAAATTTCCCGGAAGTAAATGAAGAAGCGATTTATCCAGAGCTTGAGGCGCAAATGGATATAGCTCAACGGATTTCTTCACTGGTTCTTGCCCTGCGCAAAAAGGAAAATATTCGCGTGCGACAGCCACTTTCACAAGTAATGGTTCCTTCCTTAAGTGACGCATTCTCAAAAAACATTTTACATGTTAAAGACTTGATTTTGTCCGAGGTGAATGTTAAAGAATTGCAAATACTTGAAGAAGGAAACAACGTTCTTGTCAAACGGATCAAACCTAATTTCAAAACCATTGGTCCGAAGTATGGAAAGCATATGAAGTCCATCGCGAACCTCGTTTCGCAAATGAAGGCGGAAGATATTGCCCAAATTGAAGCTACTGGTTCATGGAATGGTGTGGTTGATGGTGAATCAATTCTTCTTGATCTCGGTGATTTTGAAATTTCAGCGCAGGATATTCCTGGATGGCTCGTTGCCTCCGAAGGGAATTTAACGGTGGCGCTTGATATAACAATTACGGATAACCTTAGGTCAGAAGGAATAGCCAGAGAACTGGTCAATCGGGTTCAGAACCTGCGAAAAGATTCTGGTCTGGAAGTTACAGATCGGATAATTCTAAAGATAGATACCAATGCGGTTATTCAAAAAGCCATTGCCTCAAATATGGATTATGTCTGTTCAGAAGTGTTGGCCAATGCTATTTATTTCGAATCTTTAGAAGAAGTCTCGTTGATTACTGATCTTGAATCTGAATCAGATACAAAGATTTATCTTACAAAAGGCTGATAGCTCGTCAAGTGGAATTCTAAATTCCAGAATTACATTCGTTTATGTTATGGACTTCTTTCACATATGCGGTGAACTATCCATATTGTTTACATAAACTTTTCAGTTCAGACCTCAATGAACATAACTGTTAAACATCATGTTTGAATTTGATCTGGCTCAATGGAATGCCTACTCTGTCCATCTATCTTTGTAATGTCTTAATTGATAAAGTCGTTCTTTAAGTATTGGTTAGGTCAGAAATAAAAGAGTGTAAAAAGTCTTTGAAAACTGGCAGACACAAGGGAAGTGAGAGCTTATATCTTCAAGGTGTAATTCCTTGAACGATCAAATAAAGTTGTGTTGGTATGACTTTATTCGAAGTACGGCGAGTAGCTGTGGACTTTAGAGCGATTGAAATATAGTATATGCATGGAAACGTTAGTTTTTATGCCCGAAGACGGGGAGACTTGGATCATGTAAGCAAAATTTACATGACTGATTGAAGCAGAAATAGCCACTTTAAAAGGTGAGGTTAAACTGTCAAATCCGAAGCCGGCTAAATAAACCGGTTACTATTTTTTCGATATCTATTAGGATAGTTGAAATTTTGGGTGAGTGTACTTATTGGTACTACGACTTAGAATGTAAACGAAAAGCAGGCATGAGAGTGCCTGCTTTTTTATTGAATTACAAACTATTACAATTCGAATTTTATTCCTTGAGCGAGTGGAAGGCTGTCTGAATAATTAATGGTATTTGTCTGTCGTCGCATGTAGATCTTCCAGCTGTCCGAACCTGATTCTCGTCCACCACCCGTTTCTTTTTCACCACCGAAGGCTCCGCCGATCTCAGCGCCGGAAGTACCGATGTTTACGTTGGCAATTCCACAATCTGAACCCCAGTGGGAAAGAAAAGCTTCAGACTCTTTAAGGTTTGACGTCATTATAGCAGAAGATAGTCCTTGCGGAACACCATTTTGTAACTTAATCGCATTTTCAACTCCTCCAGAATATTTAATTAGGTATAGAATCGGAGCAAATGTTTCATGTTGAACCATTTTGTAATGGTTTTCGGCTTCAACGATGGCTGGTTTTACATAACATCCTGACTCATATCCCTCACCTTCAAGCACACCACCATCTACAACGATTTTTCCACCTTCAGTAACCACGTCTTTCAGCGCGCTTAGGTACATATCAACTGCCGCTTTGTCAATAAGTGGACCCACATGGTTGTTCTGATCTAGCGGATTCCCAATTCGTAGTTGTGAATATGCTTTGACAAGAGCTTCTTTCACTTTGTCGTAGATTTCCTCATGAATAATGAGTCGTCGTGTGGTAGTACAACGCTGTCCGGCTGTCCCTACTGCTCCAAATACAGCTCCGGGCACCACCATTTTCAAATCAGCTGAAGGAGCAATGATAATCGCATTGTTTCCTCCAAGCTCCAAAAGAGATCTACCTAATCGAGCGCCCACTGCTGCACCAACAGATTTTCCCATTCTGGTAGAGCCTGTTGCAGAAACTAGTGGAACCCGAACATCTTCGGCCATCAATTTACCGATGTCAGCACCACCTATGACAAGGCTGGATACCCCTTCAGGAACCCCGTTTGCATCAAACACTTCTTTGGTTATCTGTTGACATGCAATTGCTGTAATAGGCGTTTTTTCAGAAGGCTTCCAAACACAAACATCACCACAAACCCATGCTAGCGCTGTATTCCAGTTCCAAACGGCTACGGGAAAGTTGAATGCAGAAATTATTCCAACGATTCCAAGTGGGTGATATTGTTCATACATGCGGTGTCCGGGACGTTCTGAATGCATGGTCAGACCGTAGAGTTGACGAGATAACCCAACCGCAAAATCGCAGATATCGATCATTTCTTGTACTTCGCCTAAACCTTCCTGAAGAGATTTCCCCATTTCGTAAGAAACAAGTTTCCCTAGTGGCTCTTTATAAAAACGAATTTTCTCAGCCAGTTGACGCACGACTTCTCCGCGCTTTGGAGCTGGAATTTTTCTCCATTCTTTAAATGCTTCCTGAGCTTTGAGAATTACCGCTTCATAATCTACTTCCGTTGCTGAATTTACAGATGCGATCAACTTCCCATCAACAGGGGAGTAGGAGTCTATTTTTTCTCCTCTGGTTCTGAACCATTTTCCTCCTGATGTTGCACCATTATTAAGCTCATCGATCCCAAAAACAGAAAGAATTTCATTGATTTCTTTCACTGCAATTACCTCTGACATACGGTTGTAGATTTTGTTGTTATTTGTGGCGCAAATGTACGTTAAAATTGCGGCACATAAAAGCATTTTTCCAATAGATAAGGAACATTGCTTAATTTCGTGGAAAATTAATTCAATGATTAAGAGTTATTTATTTTTGACGATTGCCGTTGCACTCTCTTCGTGTTCGGTCTTAAAGCCAAAGAAGGATGGCAAAGTGGTTGTCATTCATGGAACAGTTCATAAACCCTATTGTGGGGGAGCAAAACCATCTCCGGATGTTGCGGCTGGATATTATGAGCCATTGAGCAACCAGAGTTTCAAAATCTTTTCAGGCGCTGAATATTCTGTTGATCTTCAAGAAGTATCTGAATTTTCTTTTGATCAAGAAGGGAATGTCTCGTTGAATTTGAAGCCGGGAAATTATGTCTTTATGCAATCTGATAAAATACTTCCTCTGGATGATTTTATGCTGAAGTATGGAGTAGCTCCTACTGATCAATTCGTGGTTCAGGATGCAGGTTGTTTCAATGAATGGAAAAATACAGTCGATCTTTATCTGAATGTAGAGAATGATACCCTAATTGAATTCAGGCAAAAAGCAAAATGTTGGGTGGGAACGAACCCTTGCCTCAAGTACATTGGTCCGCCGGCGCCCTAATTCCATTTAAGATTTTCTATATTTGTATAAATATTTTCCTATGTCCGAACAAGTCAGAGTTTCAACAGATCGCGCACCCAAACCAGTAGGCTTATATCCTCATGCCAGAAAGGTTGGAAATCTTTTATTTTTATCGGGAGTAGGACCTAGAGTGGCAGGTTCCGATGCGACTGATTCCGCTGTACCGGGACTTAAATTGGATAAGAACGGAAATTTCATCGAATTTGATTTTGAGGCTCAGTGCAGAAGCGTGTTTGACAATGTTCGTGTCATTCTGGAGGAGTCTGGTTCAAGTTGGGAAAATTTAGTAGATGTCACTGTGTTTCTTGTAAATATGAAGCGTGATTTTCATGTGTATAATCGCATTTATGCTGAATATTTCAAGGACAACTTACCCTGTCGAACGACGGTTGAGATCAATTCTCTGCCTACACCGATAGCCATTGAACTTAAATGTATTGCGACAATAGATTGATATGAAAGGGTTTATTATTCGCTGCATCCTGGCAGCTTCAGCAGTTTTTTTCAATACGTATCTTTTCACCAGTGGCCATTGGGGTTGGGGAATAACGTTTCTCTTTGTAACGGCGATTCTCATACTGTCTTTTTTTCGGAATGAAAATATGATTTTAGCGTTGAATCAAATGCGACTTGGAAATACCGATAAAGCCAAAACATACATCAACCGAATTACGCATCCTCAATTACTTCCTCGCAGACAGCATGCTTATGTTTTGTTTCTGCAGGCGGTAATGAATACTCAAGAGTTTGGCTTTACAAAAAGTGAGCAGTATTTGCGTCAGGCTCTTTCCTTGGGTCTTCGAACTGGTCAGGATAATGCGGTGGCGAGAATGCATTTAGCTGGTATCTGTATGCAAACGGGGCGGAAAAGTGAAGCTGAAAAATTATTGGCTGAGGCAAAAAAAATGGATTCCTCAGGAATGCTTCGTGATCAGATCAACATGATGCAGAACCAGATGAAAATGGCTCCATCGAAAAATCAGATGCGCATGGCACAGATGATGGGAGGGCGCAAGAAAATGCCCCGAATGAAGTAAGATGTCTGTCGAACGTCTGTATACCACCGGATGGAAAGATTATGAGCTGATCGATGCCGGTGGAGGTAAAAAACTGGAACGCTGGGGAAGTATTATAACCATTCGTCCAGAAGTTCAGGCTTATTTTAAAACCGAGAAAACCTTTAAGGAGTGGGAACAGATTGCTCATTGGGAATTTGTTCAAAAAGGAGGGCCATCAGGAGTCTGGAAGCCCTTAAAGAAAAACGTTCCGAAGAAATGGGCTATATCTTTCGAGCAGCTGACCTTTCAGCTTGAGCTGACCAAATTCAAACATGTTGGCTTGTTTCCGGAACAACGCATCAACTGGGATTTCATTAAATCACATCTTAGATCAGAAGATAAATTTTTGAATCTGTTCGCCTATACAGGTGCTGCTTCCTGTGTGGCTCGCTATCAGGGAGCAGAAACATTACACGTAGATTCTGTAAAACAATTGATTTCGTGGGCGCGCGAGAATATGGAATCCAGTCGTTTATTGAACATCAAATGGGTGTTGGAAGATGCCTTGAAATTTGCTGCGCGTGAACAGAAGCGAGGTAACAAATACAAGGGAATCATCATGGATCCACCCGCTTGGGGCCTAGGTGTCAAAGGGGAGAAGTGGAAGCTCGAAGACAAGATCGATGAGCTGATGGCGTCTACGGCTGAATTGCTCGAACCAGAAGGTTTCCTGATTATGAACACTTATTCACCGACCTTGGATGTGCCCATGATCCAATCCCTGGCTGAAATGTATTTTGTTGGTCGATCTTTCGAAGTCAACGAACTCTGGATGAAAACCACTACCGGAAAGGATCTTTATTTTGGAAATGTATTGAGGGTAGGAGCTATTTTGGAATAGAAATCACAAGATCTTCTCTATTCTTACTGATGTCCCTTTTTCAGTAGATGTTAAAACGAATTCAGCACCCATTTCTTCTGCACGTTGTTTCATGTTTTGAATTCCATAACCTGGCTTAAAATTTTGAATATCGAACCCATTTCCGTTATCTGATATTTCCATTGCTGTTGATTCAAATTTTATAAAGATTTGGCGAGCGTTTGAGTATTTTACAGAATTGTTAATTGCCTCTTGTGCAATGCGAAAGAGATGAAGTGCATTTGCTGATGGGATTTCTTGAGTGTGTTCACTTTCTAAATGTGTATTAATTTCCAATTGTTTTCCAGCTCTTTTACGTGCAAACTGATCAATTTTTTCGAGTAATTCACCTGTGTTTATAGAGTCTTGACGTATAGACCAGATAGTTTCACGTAATAAAATTGAAGCTTCTCTGCTTAACGATGCCAGTTCATTCAGTTCAAATTGTTCTTCCTCCCCCTTGGTAGTGGCTGCCTTAATGTCCAACTTGGAAGTGATAAGCGTAAGTTCTGCACCTATATTATCATGAAGATCTCGAGAAATACGCATCCGCTCAAATTCTAGATCTTTGAGATTTTGTAATTCAAGCCTTCTTTTTTCAGATGTTCTCTTGATTTGAATGGAGAATGCAGATAAAAGTATAACAATAGATAAAAGGCCAAGAACCCAAATCCAACTTTTGAAATTACTTGATTTCAGTCGTTCCGAAAGAAGCTCTTTTTCTTTTTCTTGGGTTTCGAAGTTTACCTGAAGTTCGGCAACTTTATCTCTAAGAGATTGTTGAGTCAGACTATCAGCGTAAACTCGACTTAAACGCTCGTCCTCTAATGCATTGAGCAAATCCCCCGACAATTCATGTATGGCCGCTCTTTTTTTCAGCCCATCAGAGAGCAAATTTGTTAACTCATGCCTTGTAGCATGATCAATAACAAAATTCAAGTTGTCTATTGCATATTTATAGTTCTCCTGCGAGCGATTTAAATCGGCCAAATAGAAGTAGGTTTCGCACATGCCGATGGAGTCACCGATTTGGCGCCTTAAATCAAGAGCCTCATTAAAAAAGGGAATAGCCTCATCGTATTTTTTCTCAAGGAGCATCAATCCCCCAAGGTTATTTAAACTATATGGAATTCCTGAAATGTCCTTGTATTTTCTTTTAAGTTGCAATGCACGGTTATAATAAACGAATGCGCTGTCGTACTGTGCCTTTATTTCCTTGATAACGCCGTAGTTGTCATAGATTCCCATTAAAGGTTTGATGAGTCCTTCTTTTTCAGCCATACTCATCCCTTTTTGCATGTAAAATTCAGCTTTCACCAAATCTGTTTTCTTCATACGATAACCCAATTCACCATATAATCGGGCTACTTTTTCCTTATTCTCCATTTTCATAAAACCTCGAATGGCGTACAATGCATATTTTAATTCGAGGTCATATTTGCCCAAATAGTAGTAGATCAAACTCACGTTTTCACAGGATTCCATTTCCCCCTTTAGATAACCCATGTTCTTTGCTGAGCGTGAAGCCTTGAGGTATTGATCGAGCTGTAATTTGGGGTTATTGATTTTCTGTTCAAAAGGAAGATTGTTCAGTGAATCGATTTTATTTTTTGTCTGAGAAAAAAGATTTTTTGAAGTCAGAATTAGCGTGAGAAAAAAAAGGATATAAACAGATATAGCACGAAATGAAAGTCTCATATTAGATTCGTTGGTTAAAGTATTCCGCCTTTCTGTGCGGTATCAATTGCCCCAGTACGATTATTCACTCCAAGTTTGCGATAGATGTTTTCGACGTGCTTACGAACCGTTCCGTAGCTTATGAATAAATTTTCAGCAATTTGATCATAAGTTAATCCTTTCGAAAGTTGTTCGAGCACTTCTGTTTCCCGCTCTGTCAAGTGATAGTCTATTGATGATTTTTCCTGCTCAATGGGAGCAGATCTTCGGATTAATTGAAGTGCTTTTTTGGCAATCATTGCACTCATGGGCATTCCTCCTTCTAAAGCTTCAAAGATGGAACGGTGAATCTTCTGTGGAACCTCATCTTTGAGCAAATAGCCGCATGCCCCAGCCATCATAGCGTCAAAAAGGTTTTGTTCGTCATCAAATACCGAAGACATAACAATTTTGATCTGTGGCCAGCGTTGACTGATCAGAGTGGTTGCTTCTATACCGTTCATTACAGGCATATTGATGTCCATAATGATCACATCCACATTGTGGTCCTGTTCAAGTAACTGAATTATTTCTGCCCCGTTTGGAGCAATGAATTTCAGTTTAAAATCGGGCGAAAGAAGGATCTTCGCTTTCAATGCTTCAGCTATGCGAGTAATGTCTTCGACTATGGCAATCTGTATCATTTAGATTCTTTTCGACAAAAGTAGTTCAGTATGCTATCTGTGAAAATACGCAACATTGCGTATTTCGCATCGATTGATGCACCGGTAATTTTGTCAAGTCTCATTCTATTGAGGATACTTATAAATTAAACAAGCAATATATGAAAAAGGTATTATTTTCTATAGGTGTTATCCTATTAGGTAATTTATGTTTTAGCCAATGGTCTCAGGTAAATAATGGTATACAAGATCTTTCATACGGTGTTTTAACAATATCCGGACATAATGGGAAAATGTATACGGGTACATTGGGGGGGTATAAATTGTACAAAAGTGATGATTACGGTAACAATTGGTCGGAAATTGCTCCACCAGTGGCTTTTGGCCTTCCTGTTTCAACTTTTTCCTATGGTAACCGGTTATTCTTTGGTCTTAATGTCGTATCTAACGATGTCTATTACACTGAAGATGATGGTGCAACATGGCAAGTGGCACTTGGAGGGCCACAAAGTTCGGTTGTTGACGGCTTTTATGCTTTTTCCGATAAGCTCTTTTGTTACACGACCAATTCAGGAGTTTACCGGTCCTCTGATGGAGGCACAAATTGGACTCAAATTAACAACGGACTTACGATACTGAATGTTGCGAAATTAGAGTCTATAGGCAACCGTCTCTTGGCATGCACTATTAATGGTGGGGTTTATGTATCCGATGATTATGGTGACACTTGGACGCAATCAAATACAGGGATTTCATCTGGTCATCTTGCAGGTTATCAATTATTTCGATTGGGATCTGATCTTTATTACATGGATCAATCCGCAGGAAGGTATAAAAGCACAGATCAAGGCAATAGCTGGAATTCGATCACCCAACCTTCATTCTGGGGCATTAAACCTAGAATTGTTTATCGGAATGCACAATCAGGCAATATCTATATGAAAAATGCTTTTGGAGTTTTTGGTGAAATAGATAGCCTTTTTGTCTCTTCTAATGAAGGCGTTAACTGGACAAACATTACCGAAAATCTTCCACAGGCATTTAATGAGGCAGAATTCACCGAATACAATGGATATGTTTTCTATGCGTTTGATATAAGTGTCCCAGGAGAAGGTGTTTATCGTAAGGGGGATTTTAATTCGCTTTCAGAAAAAGAGGAATACGATATCGAGATTTATCCAAACCCCGCAAGTGATAAAATCAATTTGAACTCTGATCAACCTCTGCAATCGGTCGCGATTATCGATATTTCAGGTAGAACGGTCCTTGTCAGAAGTTTGAATTTCAACAAAAGCTGTTCATTGGAACTTCCTGAACTCCCAAAAGGATATTATGTACTCAAGTTGACTACCTCAAATGGAAATCAAGTCAGTAGAAAAGTGATCATCGAGTAGTCGGGGACAACCTGAATTGAATACTAAGTCTTAGCTTCCGACGGGCACACGAATCAATTATTGGTCGTGTGCCCGTTTCATTTTTCATCAGAGAAGGTCCGGAATCTTACTCTGTACCTACATAGACGTATCTCGATTTCATTTTGGGCCTTCCGACACTTATTGTCGAACACTCTTCGAAGCAAGATGAGAAATATACGCAACTCTGCGTATTTCCCAAGGTTATCAAACTACAGACCTTTGTGATGTAATAAAAAATTAAAACAATGAAAACAATTTTAACTACCATCTTAATGCTTTCTGCAAGCTACCTGTTCAGTCAGGATCTGATCCAATACAAGGTTCTAAAGAACGATCCGGCCGAACCGAAAAATTCTCTGAACCTGGAATTCATGAACATGGATGTCAATACAAAATTTGTTGATAATCTCTCCTTTAATGTTGGGCTTTTTGGCTACTCCAAGGTCACAAATAATTTGAATGTGGCCTATCAGATCAATAAGAGTTACATGGTACTTGGAAGGTTACTGAATAAGCAGTTTCCAGGTAATTTGGATGTGAATGCAGGAATTCAACTCTTTCTTACCGATAACACCTCCAATAGAACAGTGGATGTTGTTCTGGATTCAAAAGACAAATCTGTTGGTAACACGACCTACACGTTGACGAAATCGGTGAGTGTTCCTGCGACTGTTCGCAAAAAAAGTGGCATTGAAGGAGGAGCGATTGTTAAGCGAAACGCATTTGAATTCCTTGATACTGATAATCTTCTTGCCCATACAAGCATCGGTATCTATGCAGGTATCCTATCACGTAAGATCACAAACATTGTAATATATGATGACAATTACGGAAATAGTTTCAGATCCTTCGGAAGTGATATATTCTTTGATGCCCTGATTCTTCCTGTTAACACCTTCAAAAGCGTTGAAACCGGACTAACAGAAAAGCATAAATCACAACCTTTTGGTTTTCGTTGCGGGTACCGTTTATATCAGGTAGAAAAGAAAGAATTTACAGGAAAGAAATTCGGGATCAGCGGTACGGCAAGTTTTGGCTACAGACCATTCCAAGGATGGAACTTGTCAGCAGGAATAGGAATTTCCATCTTAAAACATTAAAAATGAGAAAAACGTTCTTGTTTTTTCTATTGGTGAATACGGTTGTTTGTGCACAGACTTCTATTGAGAGTTTCACTTACTTGGGTGAGCAATATGGAGACAACGAATCCTACCTTGGTTTCAACCCTACTTTCACCATGCTTCGAAATAATGTAGCACCATATCCGGAAAGACATAAGGTAAATGCATTGTCCTTTGACTTTAATTACAAAAGTGTAAATACCGACAGGGGAGGAATTCGGTTGAATTTCAATAATAAGGGTATAGGTGATCTTGTTAGTTTAACCAGGTCTGTCGCGAAAGGGGAGAAAGATTCCTATGTGGAGGAAACCACTTATTTGGGGACATTGATAGCGCAGATCGATCTGGATATAAATGTGAATAAACCAGACGGACGAGTGCAATATTCGATTGGTATTTCGCATACGGATTATCTTTATGCGGGAAGATATACCCTCGACTCCTTGAATGGACAATTCACCCTGAATCCACAGGGCTGGTATCTGACAGTCGGGCCGCATTTAATGATCAATGCCGTTCTTTCCGATTTTTTGCAAGCTGAATTATCGGGCGGGTATGGATTCACATATGCGCGACCGATCAATGTGGAAGATGCCTATCAGCCTAATGCTTTTTATCCGGATCCGGATTTTGCAAATGTGAAATTAGAATTACAGTCGAAATGGGGGCTCTATGCCTGTAGCCATTACAGCTGGATAAATAATCGTGGTCCAATCCCGTCATCCGGTAAGCGGTTGGATTTGTTTTTGGGCTTTCGGTTCATGTTGGATAAGAAAAATTAATAGTCAACTTTTGTGACTTTAGTTTGTTACTCCCAAGATCTTATCCGCAAGCACATTGCTCAATTTGAAATAGCTTTCCTGTGTCCATCCGCCTACATGCGGAGTTAGAATGACCTTGTCTGATTGGAGTAGGTATTGAAAATCTTCGGGCAATTCTTGTTCAAAGAAGGATTCAAAGCTACTTTTTTCGTATTCAAGCACGTCAAGACCAGCACCAAGTACTCTTCCGATTTTCATTGCTTTTACTAATGCTTCCGTTTCAACAATCTTACCCCGAGAGAGATTCAGGAACCAAATGGGTTTTTGAACTTTCTGAAAAAACTGATCATTGATCATCCACATCGTTTCCTTGTTCTGTGGAATGTGCAACGAGATCACATCAGCATTTTTGAGGATCGCATTCAATGTACATTCCATGACGAAGTGGTCCCCGAACCCTTTTTTGTATTTGTCATAAGCCATCAGCTTGACATCAAAACCTCTTAGCTTTCGGGCAAAGGCAGCACCGTTATTCCCATAGCCAATGATTCCAACTGTTTTTCCGTCAAGCTCAACACCGCGATTGCCTTCGCGATCCCAAAGACCTCGTCGTACATCTCTGTCGGCGGAATGCAATTTATTCATTAGAGATAATAACATTCCAAGTGCATGTTCCCCAACCGCATTTCGATTCCCTTCAGGTGAGTTGTAAAGCGTTATTCCCCGTTTTTCGCAGTAGCTCACATCGATATTTTCCATCCCGGCTCCGGAACGCGCAATCCATTTTAAGTTGGGTGCAAACTGTAGGAACTCTTCGTTCATAGTAAATCGTGATCGGAGCACGATGCCATGGGCATCAGCTACTTCATTTACGCAGGCTTCTTTACTCATGTCCCAAGCCTCCATGCAGGTATATTCATTCGCTGTCAGTCGCTCAGCAAGGATTGGATGCACAGAATCTAGAAAAACGACTTTCATTTGCTTTATGCGAAGATACTAAAATGTAATGGCCTAATGCAGTTAGATATAATTCCTGTTTTCTTGTTGTTTGAATTAATAAAAATGATACTTTTAGGGAAACCATTTTACGTTATATGTTACCAATCATCCTACTAACTCTGGCGCCTTCCATTGCAATCTGTATTTATATTTATTGGCAGGATAAGTTTGACAAAGAACCAAAGCGTCTTTTAGTTGCCAGCTTTTTTCTTGGTGTTTTATCTGTGATTCCTACGTTGATCTTTTCCTACATTGGTCAATCGCTCGGATTTAATCATGAAAGTAACGATCTTTTATGGTCTGTAGTAAGTTGTATAATAGGCATAGGCTTAGTCGAGGAATATTCTAAGTTCATGTTTGTCAGATTTTATGGATACAACAAACCTGCATTTAACGAACCGTTTGATGGAATTACGTATTCGGTGATGGTAGCCATGGGTTTTGCCACTTTTGAGAATATTTTGTACGTATCATCAGGAGGCATGGGCACGGCCGTTGGGAGAATGTTTACCGCTGTTCCGGCACATGCGTCATTTGGAATCATTGCCGGCTATTTTCTTGGTTTGCAAAAGTCCAGAAACATACCTTATTACGGTCTGTTTGGGGTAGCCTTGGCTTCAATAAGTCATGGTCTTTATGATTTTTTTATTTTCAAAGCGAATCATGAAAATTTCATTCAGTATTGGTTAGTGGTCTTTGCGCTATGCATTTATTTCTCTTTTCGCGCAATTCGATTGCATCAGGCGAACTCGCCACACAAGTAATTGACGAGTTGGAAGTAAGAGGTTAAAAGTTAGAGGTTCAGATAGTTTTCTTTATATCGGCGAAGCATCTCCAAGGTGCTGAAACGTATGTTAACGTTCGGGGTTGAAACAGAGTTTTCGAGTGAATAATAAGCGAGCTTTTGATTTCTAAGCTCTCCTTTTGGATATGGTACCCCATCTGCCTTTACGATGAATACCTTGTGATAAAAACTTTGGCTTTCATGCTCGAAAAGAAATTTGATCTCATTTACCCTTAATCCCGTTTCCTCATACAATTCTCGGATGGCAGAAATGATGCGTGTTTCACCATTTTCTGCATGTCCACCCGGAAGCGTATACTTATTGTACTGGTCCGGGGCAAGTAAAATACCAAGCTCATTTTCGTAAATTACACTGGCGCGACGTTTTTTCAATACTTTATTATTTAGGATTTGATGAGAAAAGTAGACCTAAAATGTTTTGTACAGGCGACTTTAGACTATCAAGAATAGCATTTATCTTAAGATTCCTTGAATTTAATTCTTCGGCATCTTCGAGTGGAAATATGAAAAGAGTTTCGGATGATTCATTAAATCTTTTCATTGTGTTCAATTTCATTGAAATCTGAATAGCTTGTCAAATTGTATGGATCTATTTTGTAAAAAAGTGAGCAAGGCGATGCTCCATTCTTGCATTGAGGGTCTCTGCGATGGGAGGTCTGAGTCAAATGCCCGGATAAAAAGTTGTTGTAATTGAGGTGAAAGATTTCTAAAGTTTCCCCATCTGAAATCATTTTGAATTTTCGGGTCGAGAAATTTCCGATTTCTACCCCAAGGATAACATTTATGATTCCTGAAATAGCTCATTTCTGTTCCATCTCTAAATCTAGTGCCGCCTGCATTGGAAAAAGTAAAAGGGTGTAAATTTAAGATCAGCTGGTGAAAAATTACTGCAATACTGTAATAATCATAATATTTATTTTCAGGTCCCTCTGGCGCAAAGTATTCCGGAGTAACCTGCTTTTCAATGGGCTGAAGAATTTGTGAGTTGTTTTTGAGTGTTACATTATCAAGATCCAAGATATAAGGCACAATTTGATCTTTGCCTCCAAAATTATCAATCGAAACTAATATGTTCTGAGGTTTTATATCAAAGTTCCAAATCTCTAAGTTCATTTTTTCGCCATTTTTATTTTTGATATTGTAGATTTTATCAAAATAAAGTGACAAATAATATGCAAGAATGAATCGGTTCTTAATTCCTCTGCCTTGATAGATGAAATATTTTTGCCAAAGTGAATAATGCGGTTTATTTCTGTATTTGTAGAAAGCATTGTCATCACGAGCCATTATGATATTTGACAAGTCTATACCGTTTTTAACAGAATCCATTATGTAGCCAACGGTTTTACCTGTCCTATCTCTAACTATTTCTTTGGGCCAAGCTCCAATAGTTTTTTTTATTCCTCCACTGAACACATGGTCAAAATTGGC
>Ga0315906_10004091_pt1 | contig 18943 bp, 3 predicted proteins | sample LakEriMetagenome_4_FD_203526 | JGI IMG/M metagenome (GOLD analysis project Ga0315906, IMG submission 203526) | Freshwater fungal communities from buoy surface, Lake Erie, Ohio, United States - Buoy 2 MA122 | ecosystem: Environmental > Aquatic > Freshwater > Lake > Lake biofilm | place: USA: Lake... | reverse complement strand
TTTTTTAAATTTATCATTCATTAGTATTTTATAAAAGAAAGTATATCTTTAAATTAGAATTTAGATTTTTGTAAATCTAAATTCAACAGTTGGCACCCCAAAATATTTTTGCTTGTAAACCCATGTCATTCATATTTTTTTTGTAATCATCATAACTTATTTCTAAATCAAAATTGTCAATCATAAATTTTGCAAAATGTGTTTGATACTGATAAGATCCACTTATTTTACACATGTAATAAATAAGGTCACTAATAATTTTTCTATTTTCTTTACAAGATTGTTGAAGACTAGCTATTTTTTTCTCTGACTCTAATTTAAATTTTGTGCTTTCTTCACAACATTTTTCAAGATGTTCTAATCTTTCAGCAATCGTTTTGGTAGACGGAGTGTATTTTTTTTTCGAATCCATTTTTATTCTAAAATATTTTTAGAAATTTTTTAAAAAATTTCTAAAAATACAGATTTATTTCTAAAAATAATTTTAAATATGAAAATATTCAATATTAAAAACAATTTACATATTGAATATTTTTTAAAATTGTTTTAATAGTTTAATAATTTTATTATTTTTTTCTTTCGATTTGTAAAAAAATTGTGTGTGTGTAGAAAACAAAAATTAAAAAAAATATAATTATAAAAACGAATTTGATACTGAAAAGATAAATGAAATTTTATAATCTTATAACAAAAAGATTTAATAATTAAATTCTTTATAAACTTAAACTTTTTATATTAGCAGACATGTTTTTAAAACCTTGTTGATACACATCTGTTGTTATATCTAATTGATATGATTCATTTACACCTAAAGTCATTTGACTATCAAAAACAGGTATTCCTATTTCTGAATTTGTTGATATACCATATCCAGTTGTAAACATAATTAAACCTAAACCTGTCCATACAATTCCATCACTACTATAACCAATTGTATTTGAAGTACCGGAACCAACTACAATAAATATTTTTTTATTATATGCAACATTTGTTATACTTGTAGAAAATAATGAACTTGATGAAAACGTCCATTGTGTTCCATTCGTACTATATACTAAAGAACCTGTACCTCCTGTTGCGACGACTATTGTTCCATTAGTACATATACTATATCCAGTTGTAAAAATAGTAACACCAAGTCCAATCCAAGTTGTTCCTGAAAAACTATAAGCAACTGAATTTGTTCCAGAACCAACTGCTATTATATAAGGTCCAAAACGACAACCATTATATCCAACAGTTGAAAAAACAGTATTACTTAACCCAGTCCATCTCAAACCATCATAACTGTGTGCTATAGTATTAGAACCAGAACCAAATGAAATAAATATATTTCCTGCCCATAAACAACCATTACCAACAGTTGAAAATATTGTTGCACCTAAACCAAACCATTCAATACCATTAACAGAATTAGAAATTGTATTTGTACCTTGTCCTGTTGAAATAAACATACTGCCATTATAACAAATATTGAAACCAGCAGTTGTAAATATAGTAGATCCTAACCCAAACCAAGATATTCCATCTCTAGAATATGCAATTGTATTTGTACCTTGACCAGCTGCGATATAAATTGAACCATTCCAATAAATATTATTACATAATGTTGAGAAAATTGTTGAACCTAATCCAATCCAATTTAATCCATCATAAGAAAAAGCAAGTGTATTAGCACCAGAACCACCAGCGATACATGGATGAATTATATTAACATTTCCAGTATTTTGATTTCCATTCCATGATGTTTTATATCCAGATGTTCCAAATAAAGTTGTTCCTAATCCTGTCCAATTTATTCCATCATATGATTTAGCCAAAGTATTTACATTAGGTCTGTTTTCATTAGTACCGATACCATAAGCAGCTGTAGTTACAATAGTACTTCCTAAACCTACCCATTGTGTTCCATTTGTTGAGGATGCTATGTAATTACTTCCACCTTGACCTGCTGCATAAAATTTCCCTAGATAATTAACATACATAACAAAATTACCTTGTGATAAAATTGAATTACCTGCACCTGTCCATATAGTTCCATTGGTAGAATATATAATTGTATTTAAAGACCCTAAACCGACAGCTACCCATAATCCAAGAATAGTAGAATATGTAACACCCCTTGTATTTGTTTGAAGTATAGTAGCTCCTAAACCAATCCATTGAGTTCCATCTATAGAATAAGCTAATGTATCTGTAGAACCTGAACCACCAGCAACCCATAAATTATTACCATAATATACAGTAGAACATCTAGTAGTAAATATTATATTACCTAAACCAATCCATTGTGTACCGTTTGAAGAATAAGCAATTTTATTTGTACTTTCACCACCAGCAACCCATAAATTATTTGCGTAATGAATAGAATTACATTGACTATTAAATATTGTATTTCCTAAACCTGTCCATATAGTCCCGTTGGTAGAATAAGCCATGAAATTTGTACTACTACCTCCAGCTACAAATAAATTATTTCCAAATTCAATAAATTTTCCTTCTGTTGAAAAAATAGTTTTACCTAAACCAATCCATTGTGTTCCATTTGTAGAATATGCAATAGTATTAGTTGTACCATTTCCAACACCAACCCATACATTATTTCCATAATCTACACCATATCCATAATCAAATATAGTAGCACCCATATTTGTCCATGTTGTTCCATCAGAAGAATATGATATAGAATAACCCATTGCAACTATTAAATTTGAAGTAGAACCACCTGCAATAAAAGATGTACCAACCCATCCGACATTATTTCCAGTTGTAGAAAACATTGTCGAACCAATACCTGTCCAATTAATACCATTCTGACTATAAGCTAATGTATTAGTACCTTGTCCAGTCGCAACAAATCTATTTCCATTCCAAGAAATACCATATCCAGTAGTAGAAAAAATACTTGAACCTAATCCATACCAATTAATACCATCATAAGTATATACAAGAGTATTACTATTACCTAACATAGTACTTATATCACTTGGAGTTGTTGCACTTATTGTTGTACCCAAACCAGTCCATATTGTTCCATTTGTTGATGTAAATATAGTATTTAGACCGGATGTAAATCCATAAAATTTATTAACTGAAAATTTTAAAGTTATTTGTACATTTGAACCACCAACAGTTGTACCTAATCCTGTCCATTGAGTTCCATTAGTTGAATATGCTAAACTATTATTATTTCCGTTATGTGAAACTACCCAGATATTATTTCCATATGTTACATAAGCCATTACATTATCAAAAATAGAACTTAATGCTCCAAGACCTGTCCATTGAATTCCATTTGAAGAATAAATGATTCTATTATTATATCCCCCAACTGCTACCCATAACCCATTTCCATATTTTACTTTTCCAGAATTATTTGCAAAATAAGTATCTATTCCTGTACTTGTCCATGTAATTGCATCATATGAATAAATTATTTCATTTGCACCGGGACTTCCATTTGAACCAATTGCAACCCATATACCATTACCGTATTCTACATGACCTGTATTAATATTTATAAGCAATGTTTTACTTAAACCAGTCCATTGTATTCCATTGGTACTATAAGCAATTGTACTAGAACCTTGTCCGATAACAACCCATTTATTATTTCCATATGCTAAACTATATATACTTGACATTGCAGAAATTGAACCAGATAGAATCCAAGTAGTACCATTATATGAATAATATATTGATGTACTGGAAATCGCAATATAAACAAATCCATCATTTGTTATATATTGTATAGATGGATTTCCAGAAATAGTTAAAGTACTCCATGTTGTACCTAAATCGTAAGAAATTTTTTGATTACCTGATGAACCGACTAAAACTTTATTATTACTTGTTGTCGTTGTTGAAGCAATAACAATATTACTGTTATTTGAAATATTATTACAAATATAAGATGACAAACCTGTCCATGTTATTCCATCTAAACTATATGCTATTGAATTAGTTCCTGAACCAACTGCTATAAATTTATCTTTATACCATATGACATCATTTCCTGTTGCTGAAAAAACAGTGGTACCTAAACCTACCCACACATAACCACAACATGAAATCGCGATTGTATTAGTTCCTGTTCCTACTGCAACAAATATTGAACCGCTCCATGTAATACTATTTCCACTTGTTGAAAATATTAAAATATTTCTAACTACACCTGTCCATATTGTACCTGTTAAACTATATGCTATTGAATTTGTTCCTTGACCAACAGCAACCCATAATTTATTATTCCATATAGCGTTATAACATGCTGTTGAAAATATAGAATTACCGCAATTATACCAAGTAATACCGTCGTAAGAATAATTAATTGTACTTGTTCCACTTCCACATGAAACAATAATATTAGATAGATAAGTAATAGTATTTTGTCTTAAATTATTATAAGAAACTGTATTTCCCTGCTCATTAGTTAATGTATTATTATAAATTTGATTAATTTCAATATTAGATAATACTTTATTATATAGTCTTACGTCATCTAGTTTAGAACCATTCGATAAAAACCATCCACCGGAAGAGTAAAATACACTATTTCCAGATGTTGAAAATATTGAACTTGAATTTCCTGTCCATATTGTTCCATCGGTTGAAGTAGCAATTGTATCTAAACTTCCTATTCCCATTGCAACCCATAAATTATTTCCCCAGTAAATACCAGAACCTTGTGTAGTAAATATTGATTGCCCTACACCAGTCCAAACAGTTCCATTTGTCGAATATGCGAACGAATTAGTTCCGGAACCTACAGCGACAAATTGATTATAACCATTCCATGCAACATCGTTTCCGCTTGTAGAAAAAATTGTTACACCTAATCCAGTCCATTGTGTCCCATTTGTAGAATAAGCGATTGTGTTTGTTCCGGAACCGACCGCAATAAATAAACTATTACCCCAACATGATGAATTACCTTGTGTAGAAAAAATAGTAGCACCTAAACCGATCCATGTTGTTCCATTTGTTGTTGAATATGCTAATGTGTTTGTTCCTGAACCACAAGCAATTGTTATATTTAAATTAGAAACAATTCCTAAACCAGAAGTATTAAAAATAGTTATACCAATACCAGTCCAAGTTGTACCAAAAAGACTATAAGCTATTGTATTAGTTCCAGAACCAACTGCAAGATAATATGTACCATTCCAAGTAACATGATTACCTGATGTACTAAAAATAGTAATACCAACACCAATCCATGTAATTTTATCGTTAGAATATGCAATTGTGTTTGTTCCAGAACCAACAGCAACCCATCTATTATGAACATTATTATAAATAACCCCATTACCATTTGTAGAAAAAATAGTAGTTCCTAATCCAGTCCAAAATGTTCCATTTGCTGAATAAGAAATAGTATTTGTTCCTGTACCGACGGCTAACCAACCAGAATTTATAATATTTGAATTAGTTCCTGAACTATATGCTATACCTCTTCCAGCTGTTGTAAAAATAGTAGCACCTCTTCCAGTCCATGTTGCTATATTTGTAGAAGTTGATATAGTATTAGTTGTATTTCCAACAGCAACTAATAATTGATTACCACCAGATGCAACTCCATAACCATTTGTTGAAAATGCAGAATATCCATTCCAAGATGTTCCATCAGATGAATATCCTACTGTATTTGTACCTGTTCCAACTGATATATAATAATAATTGCTATATGTAATACCATATCCAGCAGTAGTAAAAATAGTAGAACCACTTCCAAACCATGTAATTCCATCATTCGAGTAAGCGATTGTATTTGTTCCTTGTCCGACAGCAACCCATCTATTCACATATGAACCAAAAACAACACCATTTGTTGCAGTAGAGAATCTTGTAGTACCTATTCCAGTCCAAGTTGTACCATTTCTACTATAAGCAAGTGTATTTGTTCCTTGTCCACCAGCTACCCATAAACCATTACCAAATGCAACACATAAACCAGCTGTTGTAAAAATAGTAGCACCAGAACCAGTCCATTGTGTTCCATTAGAAGAATAAGAAATTGTATTTGTTCCTTGTCCAACTGAAATCCAGAGATTTGTGCCATTATATGATATACCATTACCTTGTGTTGTAAAAATAAGACTACCTAAACCTATCCATCTAAAACCATCATTACTATAAGCAATAGTATTAGTTCCGGAACCAACAGCAACCCATAAATTTGAATTATTATTTGCAATACCATAACCAGATGTACTAAAAATAGTAGCACCAAGTCCAATCCATTGTGTTCCGTCATATGAATAAGCGATACTATTTGTTCCAGAACCAACAGCAACCCATAATGGTGAAGTGCTTTGGCTTACACCAAGAGTAAAATTATTACTCACATTATTGAAATAATAAGAAGCACTTGATGTTGAATATAATGTACCATTCAAATAAAAAGAAATTGAACCTGATTTATTCAAAGTAAATGATATATGAGACCATAAAGGTGAAGATAAAGCAATATTATTATATAAATTATTAATTATAAAAGATTTATTTACACCAACCCAAATTTCTAAATTATTATTATTTATAACTAAAGACCAACCAATTTGTGAATTATTCATACAAGATGCAATAGTCTGATACCCGATAAATTGATTTGGTTTAATCCATGCTGTAAAAGTTAAATTTTCAGGAGAAAAAATATTAGCGTTTGTTATACTGAAATTACTTACTCCATTAAATATAACAGAACTTGTACCTACTTTATAATCTGAACTATCATATGTTAATGTATTATTTGAAGTTAAATTTTGAGACAAGTATCCACTATCATTACTATTATTATCAAAATCATATTTAATATAATTTGCATTATATATTCTCCCTAAACCAGTCCATTGTGTACCATTTTGACTATATGCCATGCTATTCACACTTCCTTTTCCAGTTGCATAAAATCTATTTCCATTCCAATAAATTCCATATCCTGAAATAGAGAATATTGAATTACTTAAACCTGTCCATGTTATACCATTCGAACTATAAGCTATTGTATTAGAACCAGTTCCGACTGCAATATAAATTATACCATTATGAGCAACATTTTGACCATTTGAAGAAAATATAGTTGTTCCTAAACCAATCCAAGTCGTTCCATTTAAACTATAAGCCAAACTATTTGTTCCTTGTCCAGTTGCAATAAATTTATTTCCACTCCAACACATACCATTCCCTTGTGTTGAAAATATAGTAGAACCCATACCAGTCCATTGTGTAACATTAGTAGAATATATCAAACTATTATTATTTGTTAATGAACTAACTGTTCCATATGAAACATCATTTCCTTGCGCTGTAAAAACAGAATTTATAAATGTTCTCACCCATTGTGTACCGTTTGATGAATACGCAATATAAACTTGACCAATAGTCATCCAAGACGAACCATTGTATGTTATACTCAAAGCACCCGAAGTCATAATAATAGCACCTAAACCAGTCCATTGTGAACCATTTGAAGAATAAGCAATACTATTTGTTCCAGAACCGACAGCAACCCATACACTATTTCCAAATGAAACATCATTTCCTTGTGTAGAAAATATAGTAACACCAATACCTGTCCATTGTGTTCCATTAGAAGAATAAGCAATTGTATTAGTTCCTGTTCCAACAGCAACCCACAAATTAGAACCATTATATTCGACACCTAATCCGGATGTTGAGAAAATAGTAGCGCCAACACCAGTCCATGATGTACCATTAGATGAATAAGCGATAGTATTTGTTCCTTGACCAACAGCAACCCATAAGATAGAACCATTATATGCAACTCTATTACCTTGCGTTGTAAAAATAAGAGCACCTCTACCTGTCCATTGTGTTCCATTAGTAGAAGAAGCAAATGTATTAGTTCCTGAACCAACAGCAACCCATAAACTTGAACCATTATAAACAACATTTCTAGCTGTAGAAGTAAAAATAGTAGCACCAGCACCAGTCCATGATATTCCATCTAAAGAATAAGCAATTGTATTAGTTCCTGAACCAACAGCAACCCATAAATTATTTCCACAAGTAACACCATAACCAATAGAAGTAAAAATAGTAGTTCCTAAACCAACCCATTGTGTTCCATTAGTAGAATAAGCAATTGTATTAGTACTTGAACCAACAGATACCCATGAATCACGAGAAAAAGTACCAGCTGTTCCAGAAATAATAGTTATATTTTTATTTGTAACGATACCGTTACCAGAATATAATATTGTCGTACCAAGACCGATCCAATTAATTCCATCTCTACTATATGAAATTGAATTAATTCCGCTTCCAGTAGAAATAAAATAATTATTATCCCATGTAATTGAATTACCTATCATGCAAACTGATGATGTCATTCCTACACCAGTCCAATTTAAACCGTTATATGAATAAGCAATTGTGTTTGATAACCCTTCTCCAACAGCAACCCATAAATTTCCATTCCAAATAATAGAATTACAACTTGCAGAAAAAATTGTAGTACCTAATCCAAACCATGAATTATTACTTTGTGAAATGTTTATAGTATTTAATCCTTTACCCCCAGAAATCCATAATGGTTCAATAGATGGTCCGAATGTATATATTTGATTGGGATTTACTGAAACATTTTTACTTATTGTTGAATTAATACTGCTTGTTTTGATTGCGACTTTTGAATTATAAGGAATAGAATTTAATTTTTCAGTTTCTTTAAACGTATTTTCAATAATTATTGAATTTGCATTATTATTATATACAAATTCTTTATTTGTTGAATAAGAAATATTAGATAAAGATTTGCCATCAAATCTTATTGGATTTATAAATGTACCTATTGATGTTCCATCTAAATTTGTTTGAGATGAATTTATTACAACTGAACTTGGTGCTTGTATTCCAATATAACTACCTATTGATACTGAACCAGCACCTTGATTTGTCATACTTGTTTGATATCCGATTGCTATTGCACCAGAACCTTGAGTATTTTGTCCTGTCTGATATCCTAATGAAATTGCAAATATTCCTTGATTTATTTGACCTGCTTGATAACCTAATGCAATTGCTCCTGTTCGTTGATTTGATTGTCCAGCTTGATAACCTATTGAAATAGCTCTTATACCTTGACTTGACTGTCCAGCTTGATATCCGATTGCAATCGTTGAATTATTTTGATTTGATTGTCCAGCTTGATATCCAATAGCTATACCACCTTGTATATATTGACCTGCTTGATTACCGATTGCTATAGATTGAGCTGATTGATTTGATTGCCCAGCTTGATATCCTATTGCAAGTGCATAAGAACCTTGATTTGTTTGACCAGATTGATATCCCATTGCTATTGAACCCGTTCTTTGAAATATTGAACCAGCTTGATATCCTATCGCAATAGTGTAATCACCTTGATTTGTTTTTCCAGATTGATATCCTATCGCTATTGAACTATTTGCTTGTGTAATTTGTCCTGCTTGATAACCAATTGCTATTGAATATGTTGATTGATTAGTTTGTCCAGATTGATATCCTATCGATATTGAACCAGTACCTTGTGAATAATTTCCTGCTTGATAACCGATCCCTATTGTATATAAATTTTGATTAAAATTACCACTTTGATAACCAATTGCAATTGAACCAGTTCCTTGATTTGTGTAACCACATTGATATCCAATTGCAGTAGAATATAATTTCTGTCCAGAATATCCTGCTTGATAACCTATTGCTATTGCACCTGTATTTTGATTAGTAAATCCAGCTTGATAGCCTATCGCTATTGAACCAGTACCTTGTAAATATTGTCCTGCTTGATAACCTATAGCAATTGCATTGTTTGATTGTCCACTTTGACCGGATTGATAACCGATAGATATAGAATTACTTCCTTGATTTGTTTGACCTGCTTGATAACCAATTGTAGTAGAATATATTTTTTGACCTGAATAACCAGATTGATATCCTATTGCTAATTTATTTGTTTCTGTAACTAATGAAGTGTATCCTGCCTGATAACCAATTGCAATTGAACCTGTCGGATTTCCTCCTGCTTGATATCCAATAGATAAACTATAACTTCCTTGATTTGTTTGACCTGATTGAAAACCAATGGCAATCGAATATGTTCCTTGATTATTATGACCTGCTTGCGATCCAATTGCAATAGCAGATAATGGTGATTTATTTATAAATGCAAAACCATAAGCATTAGTAATATTAGTTTGTCCGATTCCTGACCATGTTTGCCCGTCTCTAGAAGAAACAATAACATTTGTTCCGGTTCCCATCGCATAATAATTTCTTCCTGAATAATATACATTATTTGCAATTGTTGAAAATATAGTTGTTCCTAAACTTGTCCATTGTGTTAAGTTACTACTATATGCAAGTGTATTGGTTGGATTAGAACCGGAAATAACATAATTAGAACCATTTGTTGCTATACCAGATACAGTATTTGTAATAACAGTTGTAGAAACACCAGTCCACCCAGTTGTATTATTAGAATATGCAATAGTATAACTTTGTTTATTTATAGTAGATGACACACTTTTTGAAATAGCTGTTAAGGTCGTTGAACTTGAAGTCCAAACTGTTCCGTTAGATGAATAATAATTACCTGTATACCATAAATTAGTAGTTGAATTATATGTAATAGTTTGCCCAGTTGAAATTGTTGCACCTATACCAGTCCATGTATTACCATCAGAAGAATAAGCAATAGCATTTGTTCCTGTTCCAACAGCAATCCATAAATTATTTGCATATTCTACACCATAACCTTGACCACCGCTAAAAATAGAACTAGTACGTATAGACCATGAAGTTCCACTACCAGAACCTGATATTCCACCTAAACCAACAGCAATAAATAAATTAGAACCATTATAAGCGATACCGTTTGCATAGGTTATACCACCATTTCCACCACCACTCCAACTTATTCCGTTTGAAGAATAAGCAAAACTATTAGAAGTTGAAGGACCGTAACCAGCAATTACAAATATACTATTTCCATATACAATATCATAAGAACTGGAATTTAAAATATTAGTAACACTAACACCAGTCCATTGTGTTCCGTTTGATGAATATGCTATCCATGAAGAAGAAGCGACAGCGACCCATAAATTAGAACCATTATATGCAACACTTGTACCTGTACCTGAATTTACAATAGTATTACTTACACCGGTCCATTGTGTACCATTTGTTGAATAAGCAATTGAATTTGAACCACCACCAGCAGCAACCCATAGACTAGAACCATTATATACAATTCTTTTTCCACCTGAAATTATAGATGATACAAGTTTCCATGAATTACCATAATTTGTTGATGCTAATATTCCAGAACTTGACATAGCAATTAAATAATTATATGAATAACTATTTTCTGTTGTACTAACTACATCATAAGATATACCACTAATCGAAACATTTACCAAAGTCCAGACTAATCCATACACAGAATAAGCAAATTGGACAAATTGGGTACTACCACTCGCAACAAAATAATTTCCATTACAATAAATACCATATCCTCCTATTGTTCCAAAAACTGTAGTACCTAAACCAATCCATTGTGTTCCGTTATTACTATATGCAATTGTATTAGTTCCATATCCAACAGCAACATATCTTGATATATAAGAATTATAATCAACATCATAACCAACAACAGAAAAAATAGTTGAACCAAGACCAGTCCATTGACTACCATTTGTACTATAAGCAATTGTATTTATTGAATCGTTACCAGTACCGATAAATTTTGTTCCATCCCAAATAAAACCATTACATTTATATGCAAAAATTGTATTAGCACCAGACCATTGTGTAATATTAGAACTATAAGAAAGTGTACTACTACTATTAACTTGAATATTAAATGTAGCAAAAGATAAATAAGAACAATTTGTATATATAGTAACACCTAATCCAGTCCATTGTGTTCCATTAGATGAATAAGCAATTGAATTAGTTCCGTTTCCAACAGCAACCCATAAATTAGAACCATAGTCAATATCAATACCGTTTGATGTAAAAATGGTACTACCTAAACCAATCCATTGTGTTCCATTAGAAGAATAAGCAATTGTATTTGTACCGGTAGCGACAGCAATCCATAAATTTGAACCATTATAAGCAACATTTCTACCAGTTGAATTAAAAATGGTACTACCTAAACCTATCCATTGTGTTCCATTAGAAGAATAAGAAATTGTATTAGTTCCGTTTCCAACAGCAACCCATAAATTTGAACCATTATATGCAATTCCAATACCAAATGTAAAAATAGTAGCACCAAGTCCAATCCATTGTGTTCCATTAGAAGAATAAGCAATTGTATTAGTTCCAGAACCAACTGAAACCCATAAATTTGAACCATTATATGCAATTCCATAACCTTGTGATGTAAAAATCGTAATACCTAAACCAATCCATGATGTACCATCAGAAGAATAACCAATTGTATTAGTTCCTGAACCAACAGCAACCCATAAATTAGAACCATTCCAAGTTATTCCATTACCACTAGTACTAAAAATAGTTTTACCTAAACCTATCCATTGTAAACCATTTAATGAATAAGAAATGGTATTATTTCCACCACCAACACCAATAAGTAAATTTGAATTAGAAGCAACAGAATACAATATAATAGTACTATTATCAGCATTTGTCCATCCTGATATTCCATTAACACTTGATTTGCTAACTGCACCATCAGATGTAAACCATAATGATTGTTGTGGATTTGATAATGAATTTGTTGTTGTAAAATATCCTAAACTATTTACTGAACTTAAAGTAGATGTTCCCATTCCAGTCCATATAAGTCCATTAGATGAATAAGCAATACTATTAGTTCCAGAACCAACAGCAACAAAATAAATACCATTCCATTTGAGACCTCTTCCAACAGTAGAAAAAATAGTTAGACCTAACCCAGTCCATTGTGTACCATTTAATGAATAAGCAATGGTATTAGTTCCATCACCAACAGATACCCAATAATATCCATTATATATTCCATCTCTACCATTACTTGTAAAAATGGTTGCACCTAAACCAGTCCATTGTGTTCCATTTGTTGAATAAGCAATTGTATTAGATCCTTGACCAAAAGCAATCCATAAAAAATTTCCGTATGCAATACCTAATCCACTAGTAAAAATAATTGGACCTAATCCAAACCATTGTGTACCATTTATTGAATAAGCTATTGTATTAGTTCCGGAACCAACAGCAACCCATAAAGAATTATTATATTTTATACCATAACCAATTGAAGCAAAAATAGTAAGACCAATACCAGTCCATTGTGTTCCATTAGAAGAATAAGCTATTGTATTAGTTCCATTACCAACAGCAACCCATAAATTAGAACCATTATATTCAATACCGTAACCATTAGTACTAAAAATAGTAGTTCCTAAACCTGTCCATGTATGTGGGATACTATTAGATGAATAAGCAATTGTATTTGTACCGGTACCAACAGCAACCCATAAAAATGATGATAAATTATTATTATTAACAATTGAAAAACAATTAGAAGAAAATACGGATGTACCCAAACCTATCCATGTTGTTGATGTTATATCATATGAATAAGCAATTGTTGTATTAGAACCAGAACCACAACATGCAACATAAATAGTATTTGTAAAACCACCTGCAACATTAATAGAAGAATTATTACTTCCAATTTTATTACCAATATTAAATACAATATTACCTAAACCAGTCCATTGTGTACCATTTGATGAATAAGCAATAGTATTTTTTCCAGTACCGACAGCGATAAAATATGTACCATTCCACGTTATTCCATTACCACTAATACTAAAAATTGTTATCCCTAAACCAGTCCAATTTAAAATATTTGAAGGGAAAGCATAAGCAATAGTATTTGTTCCTTTACCAACAGCAACAAAAATAGTATTATTATATGCAATATTATATGCTTCTGAAGAAAAAATAGTTGTTCCTAATCCAGTCCATGAACTTAAATTATAAGTATAATATAAAGTATTAGTACTTGTTGAACTAACAGCGACATATAAATTTCTATATGTTCCACCAGCGACAAGAGTTGAAGTATTTTGATTCCATGTAATACAATTAGCAATATATAATAAATCATTTCCAATATTTGTCCAAACGGATGCATTGGATGAATAATTTATTGTCGATAATAAATCATCACCAACGGCAACATAAAATACGCCTGTCCATGTTATTCCATTTCCACTATTACTAAAAATAGTTGTTCCTAAACCAATCCAAGATGTACCATTAGTAGTTGAATATATAACAGTGTTAGTACCTTTACCTACAGCAACCCATGTATTATTCGTTCCATAAACAGCAGCATTACCAGATGTAGAAAACAAAGTCGTACCTAAACCTGTAAAATTAAATTCATTTAATGCATAAGAAATGGTATTACTTCCACTACTAGCCGAACCAACTGCAATATATATGTTATTATAAAAATAAACGTTATTGCAAATTAAATTAATAGTTGAATCTACACTAAACCATGTAGTAGCATTCGTAGAATAAGATAATCTAGCCACACCAGAACCAGATAATAAATAATATAAAGTTGAACCGCCTAAATAATTACCTGATCTGTACCCAATTGAAATAGAATTTGTTGAAAAATTATTAAATCCAGCTTGATAACCAATAGCGACATTATTGTTACCAAATCCAGTAAATGATGTTTGATAACCAATATTTATAGAATTATCAGAACTCTCAAATTTATCTGTTTGATTTCCAATAGAAATAAAATTAGAAGATATAGGATTCTGACTAACTTGATATCCAATAGAAACATTATTATTAGAATTTGATGAATTAATAAAACTACTACTACCTAAATGAACATTTAATCCATCAGTTTGCCAGTTATTAAAAGAAGACCAGTAAGCATAATCTGAATAATTTGTAGAAAATAAACTAGCACCTCCATTTCCTGTGGGTCCTAGTGAACCTGTTGGACTATTTCCAAAATAACCTAAATAACCATCAGGTCCCGTATATCCCGTGTATCCCGTATATCCAGTATACCCAGTATATCCTGTTGAACCACTATGTCCAGTGTATCCTTTTACACCAGTTTCACCAACATATCCTGTTCTACCTGTATATCCTGTGAATCCAGTATATCCAGTATACCCAGTGTATCCAGTTCTACCCGTGTATCCAGTATGTCCGGTGTATCCCGTATATCCAGTGTATCCAGTATATCCAGTGTATCCAGTTCTTCCAGTATTACCAGTGTATCCACTGTATCCAGTATATCCAGTATATCCAGTATATCCAGTTCTTCCAGTGTATCCAGTATTACCAATATATCCCGAATAACCAGTATAACCTGTTCTACCGGTTAAGCCAGTATATCCAGTATAACCAGTGTATCCGGTAAATCCTGTTACACCTGTAAATCCTGTTCTTCCAGTTGAACCATCATAACCAGTTGAACCAGTATAACCGAGAATACCTGTATGTCCAGTAAATCCAGTAGAAGATGAAAAACCAGTTGGACCAGTAATACCCATAAAACCAGTATATCCAGTATATCCAGTATATCCGCTATATCCTATATATCCTATGAAACCGGTGCACCCAGTGTATCCACTGTATCCAGTATATCCTGTATATCCTGTTACTCCTAAATATCCTGTGTAGCCAGTGAACCCAGTATATCCAGTATATCCAGTATATCCGGTATAGCCTATGTATCCTGTAAATCCTGTATATCCAGTAAATCCCGTATGTCCAGTATATCCAGTACATCCAGTATATCCCGTATATCCAGTATATCCCGTATATCCCGTATATCCCGTATATCCCGTATATCCAGTGTATCCAGTATATCCAGTATATCCAGTATATCCTGTAAATCCTGTGTAGCCTGTATAACCTGTAAATCCTGTGTACCCTGTAACCCCTAAATATCCAGTGTATCCGGTGTATCCAGTATATCCAGTACATCCAGTATATCCAGTATATCCAGTATAACCGGTATTTCCGAATTGACTATATCCTGTATGTCCAGTTACACCTGAATATCCAGTAAATCCGGTTGCACCGGTAGTTCCAAAAATATTAATACCAGTATAACCAATTTTACCATCTGGACCTTGAATTGGACCAACATTTATAAATGTACTTGGAGCAACAGAACAAGCATAAATGCAATTATCAATAATATATGAATCGCCTAAATTAGCATTAGTAGGTAATAAAGAAATATCATTTAATGACCCAAGAATATTAATAAGAGTTACATCGAAATTATTAAATTTAGTACCAGACGGTAAAAATATAGACGATGTTCCTGTACTTGAAATAATTTTTGGATAAAATGTAAAATTTTGAGATAAATAAAGATTGTTAAAAGCATAACCAGTAATACCTAAATCATATGTATTTGAAAGATTCGGAATTATATTTCTAAATAATTTACCTCCAAAATATCCTGTTGATCCAGTTGGTCCTTTATTAGAACCAATAGGACCTGTTGGACCTGTTTTACCGTAATATCCTGTTATATTTGACGTTCCTCTAATTCCAGTTGGTCCACCAGGTCCAGTATATCCTGATGATCCTGTGTATCCGGTATAACCTGAATATCCTGTGTAGCCAGTATATCCTGTTGTTCCAGAATATCCAGAATATCCAGTATATCCAGTATAACTTGTATAACCGGTATATCCTGTGTATCCTGTGTCACCCTGTTTCCCTTGTAATCCAGTGTACCCAGTATAACCAGTATAACCTGTATATCCAAAATAACCATCAAACCCAGTATATCCTGTATATCCTGTATATCCAGTATAACCTAAATATCCTAAATAACCTGTGTATCCAGTGAATCCTGTATTTCCGTAAACATATGTAGATATAACTTCACCTGTTATAATATTATAACCAACATTAGAAAAATTATCAATATAAGGATAATAATTTAAATTTAATATTTCAACTGAATCAAGTGCTGTAATATATAAATTTTCTTGTATATTTTCTAAATAAACTTTATTATTAATATTATAAGTTCCAGTATTTGAAAATGGAGAACCTTGTGAGCCTGTAATACCATTTATACCTGTTCTACCATTTACACCTGTTATTCCAGTATACCCAGTGTATCCTGTAAACCCAGCATACCCTAAAAATCCAATCGGTCCTAAAACACCCGTATAACCTGATTCACCGATAATTGAACCAATATTAACCCAACCATCATTTTGTGTATAAATCCATAAATTAGAACTGATAACATATGAATCACCATTATTTGATGAGGGAGGTAAATCAGAAATATTAGGTAAAACACCTTTTATAATTATAGAACTCTCAATATCTCCAATAATATTAGTATTATAAGGAAAAACTATGTTTCCTTGTTGAGATGAATTAATTTCATTATTATCGATATTTAATTTGTGCGTATATAAAGAATTTAAATTTAAACCAGTTTGACCTAAATTAATAGTATTGTCGTTTACAGGTATTATATTAGATGTAAGAATTCCATTATTATCAATGATACTTTCTTCAACTGAACTACCTGTTGCACCAGTTGATAAATTTAATCTGCTAATAACTGTATAAACAATATTTTCAATTAAACGATCATTTATTGTATTAACTGTTTTTTGATTAGTATTCATTTTACTTTATAAAAATAAATAAATTTGTAAATTTATCTTAATTATTATGTAAAAACTATTTAAAGAATAGTAGATAATTTTCAAAGACTAAAATCAAGATTATACGTTCTAACATTTTACAAAAAAAATTGAATTATCATTTTAGCATTGAATTAAATTTTCACCCGACATATATTTTACCATGCAAGCATACGCAAAAACTTTAAAATATGACGGAGTCGTAGTCATTCCTATTAAAAGATCTTTCGTCGATAATAGAAACATGTTTATTCACTCTAAACACGTAGAATTTAGAGAAATCAACCCCGAATTATTCGTGATAGGTCACTACGGAGCTTTAGGTCATCCGACTTCTTTCCATCACGAAGAAATAAGAGAAATACGTAAAAAGGTCTACTTAGAACTAAAAGAATTCTGGAAAATAGTTTGTGACGACTCCGATAGTAACCTAGAGCTCTTACTAGATCGTTTTTCTATAAGAAAAAAAGGAACGAAAGTATCGGCTGAATCATGGCATAGAGATGTCTGCTCGGTAAGAATAAAGGACGACTTTATTTACGGAGGCTGGATAAATCTAGACGATAAAGATTCTGAACCTCAATATTTCTCATGTGTGCCTAAGACACATTTAGAAAGTTCAAACGACGAGGGATTCGCCAAGATAGGTAAAGATGATAGTAAAAAATACAAGGACCTGAGAGTAAGATATAAAATACCCGCAGGACATATCATAATTTTTTCACAAAACATAGTCCACGAGGTTATAAGTAAGGCTTATAAAACAGATACATACAAGTTATATATAGGTTGGAGAGTCACTAAGCAAACGGAGTCGTTATTCAAGGAAAATATCACTGAGGCTATACCAAATCAGGGATTAATAAGGATTCCAAGCGGACAAATACCTGAAATGTTCACAAAAAATCATAGACGATTTTTTCCAGATAAAGTCAAGGAATTTTCAGACCTTCTAATACCAGAATATTTAGACAAAGTAGGATATGTCAAACAACGTCTACCAAGTTTGAAAGAAACTGGTTTAGAATTATGTTCAAGGTATTCAGAAGAAGATATCGAGATATTAGTGCCTACTAAACCGTAACATAAACGAATATAGAGTAAATATAATATTAATTATTTTTTACAGCCGTTTATTTTAAAATGGGACACTCAATTTTTAACTTAATAATAGCACTTGAATAAATTTTATATTTTTTTAAATTTTAAACTTTTATTCAGTTTAAAATTTGTTTTCAGTTTTAAGT
>Ga0315906_10004090_pt1 | contig 18945 bp, 16 predicted proteins | sample LakEriMetagenome_4_FD_203526 | JGI IMG/M metagenome (GOLD analysis project Ga0315906, IMG submission 203526) | Freshwater fungal communities from buoy surface, Lake Erie, Ohio, United States - Buoy 2 MA122 | ecosystem: Environmental > Aquatic > Freshwater > Lake > Lake biofilm | place: USA... | reverse complement strand
GTACAGCACACATTTCCTCCATTGGAAGGCACAGGATTCATGGGATCGTAGGTGAAGGTGTCTTTGGACTCCACTTTTGGAGCTTTTGTAAGCAATTTTCCATCTCCATGGCGGGAATTAGCACTTCCCTTGGAGTCCAAAAAGAAGGGCGTCATCACTGCCTCTTTAGGGGGCCACACCTCGGAAGACTGCCAGATATTTTTACCCATGGTGAAATAGGTGACTTTGGGAAGTTTTGCGATTACTTCAGATTTCTCTCCTTTGAGCCATTGATCAAACCAGGCAGTTATCACTTCATCGTAGTTCCAGCGGGCATCACCCATGCTTCGCTGTCCAACCACGGTATTTTCGGTAGCTCGGGTAAATGAGCAGTGGAGGACAGGAGCGATGATCAAGTATTGGTTTTCCCGTGCCATCTGGCTGATAGCATTGTTGCGGGCGTGATTGTACAAGGCAATGTTGGGAGAGGAGGAGACGTCATACCAGGAAACAAACCACATGCTGGGCGTGTCAAAAGGCATGTTGTCGTGGTAAAGTCCACCCTGGTACCAGCGTGGGTCGTTGGGTTTGCGGGTAATCATCTCCTCATAGATTCCTTTCGGGCCATTCACATTTTTCAAGATGTCTTGAACCGGTAGGTGGGATAGGGCAGCTTTCCAGTCTACTTTTGGGTACTCTGGAGCCATATCATAAAACCGCTGCAAGCGAAGTAAATCTTCTTGCGCAATGCCTGCTTGAAGTCTCGGGGCTAAGGGATCGTGCTGGGTGCCATAAAGCCAAGAGGTAAAGAGCATCTGTCCTGCACCTCCTCGGTACCAATTCCCTTGTTCCATAAATTTTCCGATTCGGCCTACTCCCGCACCATAGGCTTGCGGAACCAAGGCAGCCAGGGCTGGATGCTGAAGGGAGGCTGCGGCCATTTGCCATTCGGCAGTGGAGGAGCATCCGAGCAAACCAATTTTACCATTGCTCCAAGCTTGCTTGCTCATCCAGTCGAAGGCATCGTAACTATCGGTAAGGGGTGTGCCTAGAATGTCCCAGTTGCCTTCTGAGAAAAAACGGCCTCGCTCATTTTGTACCACGTAGGCATAGCCTTTTTTAACCCATTCCAAGGCCGTTTGCATGGTGCGGGAATTGAGCTCTCCGTTGCCATAGGTGTTGAAATTGTAAGGCGTTCGAGAAAAAACGATGGGCACAGGCTGATCTCCTTTTGGACGATAAATGTCTGTAGCCAACCGGGTGCCGTCGCGCATGGGCATCATCACTTTTTGGTCGATGATGGCTATTTCGTCCAGTTGAACTAGGACTGGAATTTCTTGGGTAAATCCTTGAAAAGGGTTTCCTGCAATAAGTAGGAAGACAAGTAGGTAAAGAATTTTTTTCATAAGGCTGTTGCAGAGTTGGTTCTAGGCAACTTCTATTTTCCTTTATCCTTAAAAAAGAATCAAGGAATTGGAAGTATTACTTCTAGAAAGATAAGGTAAAGGAAAAGTAAAAACGGAATGGAATACAATTTTTTAAAGCAACAAAACCAAATTATTCTAGTTTAAATCAGGTAGTTGCTAAGGAAGATTTTTGATTTCAGGGGATATGTCTACCTTGCATCACTTTATTTGTACACCATGAACACCAGTCCAATTCCACAGCTTACTACTTGGGTGGAAGTACCTAAAAACACTGATTTTTCTATTTACAACCTTCCCTTTGGGGTTTTCACCAGCAAAAAATTAAGCCCAAGGATTGGCATAGCCATTGGGGATCAAGTCATTGATTTGAGTATCTTGGACCAGGAGGGTTTTTTTGCCAACTTGTTTCTTCCGGAGGGTATTTTTCTTCAAGATAGTCTCAACGAATTGATTGGTTTAGGTAAGGTAAAAACAAAAAAAATTCGCGAGCGGGTACAGCAACTTCTTTTGCAAGAAAATGAGGAGCTTCGAACCCATTCCATTCGAGGTAAGGTCTTGATTAAGATCCAAGAGGTCGAGATGCTTTTACCGGTTAAAATTGGAGATTACACGGACTTCTACAGTAGTATGGAGCATGCGACCAATGTAGGCAAGATGTTTCGTGACCCTGAAAACGCGCTTTTGCCCAATTGGAAGCATTTGCCGGTAGGCTATCATGGCCGAGCTTCCTCCATTGTGGTCTCTGGCACCCCAATTCGTAGACCGAAAGGGCAGTTTAAAGACGCAGGAATGGACAAACCCGCATTTGGACCCAGTAAAAGCATGGACTTTGAATTGGAGCTAGCTTTTATCACTGGTAAATCCACCCAACTTGGAGAATCAGTATCCACCAAAGAAGCAGAAGACTATATTTTTGGGATGGTCTTGTTTAATGACTGGTCGGCAAGAGATATTCAAGCTTGGGAATACGTGCCATTAGGTCCATTTTTAGGAAAAAATTTCGGTTCTTCCATTTCTCCCTGGGTGGTACCTTTGGAGGCTTTGGAGCCTTTCCGGGTACCTGGACCGGTACAAGATCCAGAAGTATTGCCCTACCTAAGTTGCAGCAAGGATCATAACTTTGATATTTTGTTGGAGGTGGGACTGCAGCCAGAGGGCCAGAAGGAAACAAAGATCTGTACCTCCAACTTCAAGTACATGTATTGGAATATGGCCCAGCAACTGGCCCATCATACCGTGAATGGATGTAATATTCAGGTAGGGGATGTAATGGCCTCGGGTACCATCTCAGGACCTACTCCGGATTCCTTTGGATCCATGCTGGAATTAAGTTGGCGAGGCACCAAACCTTTGGTGCTCGAATCTGGACAAGAGCGTAGCTTCTTGCAGGATGGGGATACCGTTGTGATGCGTGGCTTCTGCGAAAAAGATGGAATTCGCGTAGGCTTCGGCGAAGTTCGCGGCAAGCTTTTGCCTGCTAATTAATCTAAAAAGGTCTCTTTCAAAGAGACCTTTTTATCCTTACTTACTTTTTGGATTGAATGAGGGAAAGTAATTTTTCCGGTTCGTCGGTAGTGATAAAGTCTACCCCTTGATCAAGTAGCCAAAGCATATCGTCTTCCAGGTTGATCGTCCAGGAGTTGGTCGTCAGTCCTAGGGCTTTGGCTTCAGTGATCCATTGGGGCATACGGCGAAGTAGGGAAATGTGGTAGTCAAAACCATAAAATCCTGCCTCTTTTAGCTCCTGAGGAGATTTGTCTCCGTTCAGGTAGGCTACTTTGGCCTTGGGATCGGTTGCGATGGCTTTGACTCCTCCTTCGTAGCTGAAGGTGATGTAGTCCACCCAGTCCTGGGCTCCGAGTTCTTGTACCGTTTTTACTGCTAATTCTCCCAATCGTTCGCTTCTTGCAATACTAATTCGGGAAGGTTTAAATTCCAGGATCAGTTTGGTGCTTTTTTGTTGCATGCCTTCGCTGAGGTAAGCTTTGAGCGTCGGGATTTTTTCCCCATTGGGTAGGGATTGGGCGAGTAGTTCCTCGTAAGTCGAGGTTTCTATAGACATGCCTTGAAAATCATGATCGTGGTTGACAACTAAGACCTCATCGGCGGTCATCCATACGTCAAATTCACTGCCTTGGCATCTCAACCTGATGGCTTCTTGAAGAGAGGCGATAGAGTTTTGCGGGAAGGACTGTGTTTTCCACGCTCCGCGATGGGCAATCACTTTATTTTGAATAAATGAAGACTGAGCCAGGCTTATTTGGGTAAAAATGGTCATCAATAAAAAAGAGAAGATGATATGTTGCATGGTAGGGAATAACTAAATTCTGAAATTAAATGTAATAAAATTCTCAAGAGGGCAGTGAAGTTGGAGGTAAACTTCACCAAAACTTCATCCCAAGTATTTTCTTGGTTTTGGTCAAAAAAAAGCACCCCAAATTTTCGGGGCGCTTGGTACTACTCATCGGTCCTAATCGATTACTTAAATCCTAAATCAACCAGGCCTTTGTGACTGATTTTGATGGCTTCGAATGGAGGCAGATCAAAGGTTTGGTCTTGCTCCACCAAATAGAATTTCATGCCGGATTTTTCCTTCTGGGCAAGGATGGATTTAAAGTCTATTGTACCCGTACCTACTGGGGCAAATTTTCCTTCCGTATCCATGTCTTTCACATGCCAAGCCTTAAATCTCCCGGGGTACTTTTCAAAATAGGATAAAGCATCAGCATTCCCTTTTTTTACCCAGTAGAGGTCCATTTGAAAATTTACCCACTCTGGGTTGCACTTCTCGAGCAGTACATCTTCAATAACGGTGCCGTCAGCGAGGGGTATAAACTCAAAATCATGGTTATGGTACAATAACTTCAAGCCAGCTTTATGACATTTTTCACCAATCGTATTCATGATAGTTACCAGTTCGTCTGCAGTACCTTTCATGCCAAGTTTATTCGAAGCGGGATCAACGGTAAACATGCCCATTGGAGGAACAGGAATCACAAAATAGGTAATACCTGCAGCTTTCACATCAGCAATCAGTTGGTCTGCATTTTCCAAGGTCACCATACCCATATGGGCTGACATGGCTTGGAGACCTAAGGAGTCCAAGGTAGATTTGAATACTTCAGGACTCATTCCATAAAATTTCCCATCGGCATAGTCGGCCGCTTCTACATAGGCATATCCTGCTTCAGACACTACCTTTAGGGTAGCTAGGGGGTCTTTGGCCATGGAATCTCTCAACGTGTAAAGCGCTAGGCCTCCAAATTTTTCTGAGCTATTCTCCGTTTCCGTGGAGGTTTGGCTGCCTGTTCCGCAGGATAAAGTCACAAAAACTAGAAGAAGTGCAACTAGGTGAATAAGGGGTGAATTTTTCATAGAGCATTAAGGGATGAGTGGTGATTCAATATACCTAGTTACATGAAAATTAGCTACACTTTTTTTAGTAAAGGAGAGATTTCAAGCTCATAGGCCCTGTCTTACTTGAACCCAAAGAGCACAGGGAAAAGAAAGATCACGATTGCCGTCCAAACCAAGTAGATGGGTAGGTAACGAACTAAAGTAAGGCCCACTTCTTCCAATTTACTTTTTCCCCTCACCGTCAAGATTAATTGACGGGAAACAAGAATCAAGTGGATCATCATGACTAGGTTTACACCAAGCACTGCAAGTCTATTGGGTGTGATTCCCCATTCTGAAATTCGGAAAGCAATGGCGGATAGGGCAATTCCATTGACCACAGCGGTAATAACTGAAAGAAATACCAGGACCCAAGTCATCAACCCATTTTTTTTCTCCTGATAAGATTCTGCTACTGAAAAGAAAATCAAGGCCATAACACCCATCAATAACATATTGAAAAGCAAAAGAAACTCTCGGTCGTTATAGGGATCTTTTCCTGCATAGACAATACCACCTAGGTAAAACACCAACATAAGGAGCACCAGCGGACTAAAAATCTTAGCAACAATGGGGGGTACTTTGCTGACTAGTTCTGGGTTGGTTTGGGTAATCAAGGTGGCCAATAGGGGAGCAGTGGCTAGACCATAGACCACGATATAATCGAAATAAAACTCTTCAATACTGATACCAATTAAGCTAAACAAGGGAATAGTAATTCCAGTAAGAATTCCAGCCGCTAGGAGTAAAATATTTCCTACAATGATAGTCTCCCCGTTGTAATTGAGGTAGGCTAAGCGCTTGCCAAGATCAGATAGTTTAGAACCAGAAAAGACCAAGCCTAACATTCCCCAAAGGAATAAAGGAAGATGGATGCACGCCAAGACAAGAGTGTCGCTAGTATCGCTGTCTGGCAATAAATTAATGTAAACCGCAGCCATAAGGATACTCAAAAAAGGGAAAAGCTGTGCTTTCAGAGGTAATTTGTTTTTACGAATAAAGTAGGCACAAAGAAAAGGGAAGACTACAAAGCCTAAATTTCTTGAAAAAAAGAAATCCTCTCTGATATCAAAGAAAACGGGGAATTTTGCCAGCGTACCAGCTATTCCACCTGCAACGATTATAAATAGCCAATCGTTTTTACTGCCCCAGCGCGTACCTTCTGATTCGTAGGTAAGTCTTTCGTACCAGGTATCTGCAACGGGGTTTCCTTGGATTTCTGGATATAGTTCTTTGAAACTTTTCGTAAAGGAAGACTTACTTTTTCTATAGAGTTTTTCGAGTTCTGCGGGTTGTGTAATTGCCGCTAAGAGTTGTTCTTTCATAGCTAAGGTAGTTCAGTGTTTTCTGCTTTTTTATTCGTTATGGAGCTTTTAAAAGATTTATTCTGAAGGATAAGGTTTTCTAGAAATTCTAAATGGGATTGGAAGGCTTTTCTCCCTTGTTCGGTCAGGCTATAAGTAGTCAAAGGCTTTCTCCCAGAAAAGGATTTCTCTACCCGTAGGTAGGTTGCTAATTCCAACTGCCTCAGGTGTGAAGCCAGATTTCCATCGGTAACCTGTAGCAGTGATTTTAAGGAAGTAAAATCGTAGGTAGGATTGACCATCAAAATAGACATGATCCGCAAGCGAAGCACATGGTCAAAGGCCTTATCGTATCCCAGCTTGGAATCAACGCTCATGACGATAATACATCAAAGCCCCATAAATCAAATGAAATACTCCAAACCCTAGGGTCCAGCAAAGAAGGCCTATGGATGGGAAAAAGGCAGCCAAAATTCCCATAAAGAGGAGAGTAAAACCTAAATTTTTTATTTCACCGAGGGTATATGAAGACGCTTGTACCAATCCTAATCCGTAAAAAATAAGCATGGCAGCAGGAATCAATTCAAAGGCTCTCTCGTGAATCAAAGCGAAGCAAAAAAGTCCACCTAGAGCCACAGGAAGAAAGAGTGCAAGTAAAAATCGTTTGCTTGCCGGGGACCAAAAAACTTGAGTCTGCGAAGCACTTTTCCTTCTACTTAGAAGGTAGGCAGAACTCACTGCGGCAACTAAAGTGCCTAGCCCAAGGAGAAGCATGCGATTTAAAAGCTCCTTGAAGGAAAGAGGTGCAACGTCGGATCCCCAGGAGCTGCCTGGAAAATAAATCCAAAACCAGGCCAGGCCAGAAGCGACCAAAGCATATAAGCCAGCAAGTACTCCCGCAAGTCCACTTAAGGAAAGGAAGCGTGTACTTTTCTCCATCATGGATTTTATTTCAGCTAATTCTTCTTCAGGTGTTTTCATTTTAAAAGTACTTTGAAATTCAAAGTAAATAAATGAAAAGATAAGAGTCAAAAATTTCTTTGTAAAAATTGGTTAAAAGAAAGAAGCTCCCACAGGAGCTTCTTTTAGATGATATAAAATCAGTTGAATAGTTGAGGTGCAAACTGGCTTAAGTACACCCTCCAGTTTCTCCAAGTATGGCCACCTTCGCTTTCCACATAGGTGTAGGGCATTTTCATACCATCCAATTTGGCCAAGTATTCTTGGTTGGCTTTGTAAAGAAAGTCTGTTTTGCCTATGGCGATCCAATAGAGCTTGTAGCCATTGTCTTGCTGGGTTTTCAAGGTTTGGTCAAAATTGCTGTAAACGCGTCCTGTGGCATCTTCTCGGGGCATGATGGCTGCTGAAAATAATCCGATGTAATCAAAGGTATTGGGATAGTAGCGTGAAACGTGCATGGTATGAAAACCACCCATGGAGAGGCCAGCAATGGCCCTATACTTCTTTTCGGCCTTGACCCGGTAATTACTTTCCACAAAGCGAATGATATCTTCAAATGCCCCTTCGTAGGTGCCGTCCATGGTTTTGGGGATCATAAACTGGGGTTTGTAGTAGTTTTGACTTCCTTCTCCAGGAGCTGCATCTTGAATTACATTGCCATTGGGCATGACCACAATCATGGGTTTGGCCTTGCCTTCTGCTATCAAGTTGTCCAGAATCTGAGCTGTACGACCCAGGTTAATCCAAGCCTCTTCATCTCCTCCTGCACCATGCAAAAGGTAAAGCACGGGATAGCTTTCTTGGGATGACTCGTATCCAGGAGGAGTGTAAACGGTGATGCGTCGATCCATACCCAAGCCTGGAGAATCGTACCATCTCCGGCTGACAGTTCCGTGAGCGATATCGTTGGTTTTGTACAAGTCTCCTTGTCCACCTCCTACCAAAAAGAAGTTGGTGGCAGAAGCTACATCACGGATCAAAAAAGGATTGCTGGGATCTGAAGTGGTAAATCCGTCGATTACAAAGGAATAATTGTAAAGTTCAGGACTCAAGGCAGTGCTGGTAAAAGTCCAAACGCCCTTAGCGTCCTTGCTCATTTCTACTTTACCGGGGCCGTCCATTTGCCCCATCGGGGTATCCATTTTGATAGGAGGTAGAAAATCTCCCGTGACCCACACGGAGGACGCTTTGGGCGCTAGGAGACGAAAAGTCACCGTATGGTCTTCGTGTACTTCTGGAGAAATGATGCTTTGGGCTTGAAAAAGGGCTTCTTGAGCCAATGAGGTGAAACCTAAGAAAAGACTGCTTATGAGCAGGGTGAATATTTTTTTCATAGTGGGTTTGTGTTTGAGCTTGGGTTCAAGTTAACCAATGCTGCAGGAAGTGCAAGGGAAATTTGTTTGAGTGGTTTTAGTCTAAGGCAAAAAAACTTTGTAAAGATTTTATCACTCTCTCCCTTTCCGAAAAAACTTCATTTGTCAATCCCCACAGTCCAAGGTATCTTTGCACTACATGAAAAAAATAAGCTGTGGCAAATAAAACGGTCAACGTAGGTTTGGTTCAACTCTCTTGTACTGGAGATCTGACCGAAAATATGCAAAAAACACTAGCAGGCATACGCTCAGCGGCCCAAAAAGGTGCCCAAGTGGTGGTCTTGCAAGAGCTATTTCGCTCCCTTTATTTTTGTGATGTAGAGGATCACGACAACTTCCAACTTGCCGAAGCTATCCCTGGACCTACCACCTCACTTTTGGGTGATTTGGCTAAGGAACTGGGAATAGTCCTCGTAGCATCCCTTTTTGAAAAAAGAGCAGAAGGCCTTTACCACAATACCACCGCAGTGCTGGATGCAGACGGAAGCTACTTAGGGAAGTATAGAAAAATGCATATTCCTGATGATCCAGGCTATTTTGAAAAATTTTATTTCACCCCAGGAGATTTGGGGTACAAGGTATTTTCGACTCGATATGGAAAAATTGGGGTGTTGATTTGCTGGGACCAATGGTACCCCGAAGCAGCGCGAATTACGGCCCTAATGGGGGCAGATTTTTTGGTGTATCCTACTGCCATCGGGTGGGCTAAATCCCAGGATGCAGCTACCAACAAGGAACAGTATGGAGCTTGGCAGACCATTCAGCGTTCCCATGCTGTTGCCAACGGAATTCCCGTGATATCGGTTAACCGGACCGGAGTGGAGGGTGAAATGCAATTCTGGGGCGGATCTTTTGTAGCCAATCCTTTTGGTCGTGTGCTGTACCAGGCGCCACATTTGGAAGAAGAAATCCACGTAGAGGTTTTGGACCTCAGTGCATCGGATCGTTACCGTACGCACTGGCCTTTTTTGAGGGACAGACGCATCGATTCATACGAGCCCATTTCCAAGAGGTTTCTTGACGAAGCATAAGCCATGCAGCAGTCCATAGACTTATCTAAGGGAGGGCTAGTAACTCCTGCAGCATTAGGTTATTATTTTCCTGCGGAATTTGCACCCCAACAAGCCATGTGGCTGAGCTGGCCGCACAAGGAGGAAAGTTGGCCTGGAAAAATCCAGACCATTTACTCCCCTTATGCGCAATTCGTCAAAGAAGTAGCCTTAGGGCAAGAAGTCCACATCAACATAGCCGATGCGGCCATGCAAGATTTTGCTACCCTACACTTGGTGCAAGCAGGGGTAGCCATGGATAAGATCCACTTTCACTTTTTTCCAACCAACGATGCTTGGTGCCGGGATCACGGCCCTGCTTTCTTGATCAACCCCAAAGCCGACATTCCCAAGGTATTAGTGAAATGGAACTACAATGCTTGGGGTGAAAAATACCCTCCACACAATCTGGACAACCAAATTCCTGTTCGAATCGCGAAGGAGTTGGGAATTCCCTACTTCACACCGGGCATCGTGATGGAAGGGGGATCGGTAGAGTTCAATGGCAATGGTACTTTGCTTACCTCCAGGGCCTGTCTTTTGAATCCCAATCGAAACCCGCATCTCAGCCAAGCGCAGATTGAGAAATTTCTCTGCGACTACTACGGGGTAAAGCATATCCTCTGGGTAGGGGACGGTATCTTGGGAGACGATACCGATGGACACATCGACGACATCACCCGTTTTGTGAACGCAGATACCGTAGTCACTGTGGTGGAAGAACGTAAGTCGGATGGGAATTACGAGATCTTACAGGAAAATCTTCATCTGCTCAAGGAGATGCGCTTGGAAGATGGAAAGCAACTGAATGTGGTAGAACTCCCCATGCCTAGCCCCGTGATTTGGGAGGGACAGCGACTGCCTGCTTCCTATGCCAATTTCTATATTGCCAACGAGGTAGTGGTGGTTCCTACTTTCCGTGACAAAAACGACCAAAAGGCCTTGGATATTTTGGAGGAATGTTTTCCAAGCCGTAGGGTAATAGGTATAGATAGTACCGACATCATTTGGGGTTTGGGATCTTTTCATTGCTTGAGTCAGCAAGAGCCAGCGGTGTAGTGAATGGTTTTTTTATTTTGTAATAATCCAGCAAATTCTAATCGATTTTTATATTTCTAAAGGTTAGTAAAACAAACGGCCTTTAATTTTGATTTTATATGAAACAAATGGGTATGAAACCGTCTCTTATCTTTCTCTTGGTAGTGGTCTTGGCCTCATCTTGCGGGGTATTGCAAACTTCCAGAACCAAAAATATTTCTTACCTGTCGGCCTCAGCTACGCTTCCAGCAAAGACATTAAATGTGTTTGCACCCAAAAAAGCAAGCCATGCTCCCGTATTGATTTTTATTCATGGAGGAAGTTGGCACAGTGGAAGAAAGGAGATCTATGATTTTATGGGCAATCGACTTGCGGCAAAAGGAGTCGTGTCGGTCATTATCGATTACCCTTTGGCGCCTGATTACCAGCTTCCTGCCATGGAACAAGCTAGTGCCTTGGCGATCAAGTGGGTCAAGGAAAACATTGCAAGGTATGGGGGAGATCCGACCAATCTGTATGTTTCAGGGCACTCGGCAGGGGGGCATTTGGCAGCATTGGTCGCGGTCAAGGATGAGCCATGGAAGGAATTAGGCATATCAAATCCCTTGAAAGGTGCTATTTTGAATGATCCTGCCGGGTTGGATTGGTATTGGTTTCTGACCGAAAGGAAAGAAAAATACAATGCAGAGGACAATTACGATGCATTCACCAGTGATCCAGATGTTTGGAAAGCCTATTCCCCTATTTACTTTTTGGATGAAAAAGAGATTCCTCTACTAATTTTAGAAGGAGAGCGAACCTATCCAGGCATCAAATTGACGGTAGAAAGATTTAGAAATTCTGCAGCAGAAAAGGGAATAAATCTTGAGTATTCCCTGTATCCAAAAGCCAAACATATTCCTATGGTAACCCAATTCTATTTTCCCTGGAGCAAGGGATACAAGGACGTGTTGGAATTTATGGAGGTGGGTAAATAATCTTACAGTAAGACGTTTATATATTCTCTAAATAGAGGCCCAAGCTTTTTCTATTTGTTGACTAATTTCCCTTAAACATAATTTTCAAATTTAATTTAAAAGAATCATTTTAAATCAGGGTAAGAGATTAGTAGAATTACATAACTCAAAAGGTCTATTCGATAAATTTTAATTCCACCCGTCTATTTTTTGCTCTTCCGTTTTCCGTGTCATTTGAGGCGACAGGTTTATTTCTGCCGTATCCTACAGTAGTCAATAGACTAGGAGTGCAACCCTCGCTAATCAAAAATTCCTTCACTGAATTAGCTCTTTGCTCTGAAAGCGATTGGTTACTCTCATCGGCCCCTACATTATCGGTATGCCCTTCGATGACTACCTTTAAATTATTGTCTTTAATGATTTTTGCTATTCGTTTTAATTCAGGTTTAGAATATGGGAGCAAGGAGTATTTGCCAAAGTCAAAGAATAAATTGTTGATTGGAACAGTAATCCCATCTTCAATCATTTCTTGAAAAGTCACTAAGTCGATGTCAGAATCAATCGAAATGGGTTTTGAATTATTCTTGAGGTCTATATTGTTTGAAATTGGGAAATAACCATCTTTATCCACGTAATACCCGTAAATTTTACCTAAGGGAAGTACGATAAAAAAACTACCGTCCTTTGGATCGCTTTTAGATTGCCCTACACTTTTCCCTGTTTGCAAGTCTTCCCATCTTATTTCAGCAGATACAGGTTGGTTATTTCTGTCAAGTAAACTTCCGGAAATGGTCGCCACATAATCAGGGCGTAAGTGTTTGGGTAAATTGAGCCAAAAAACATCATCGTATGAAGATTGAGCTACTGATTTAGAAAAATAAGCCTTATCTCCATCGGTAGAAATTCTATATCCCCAGTCAGTTTCTGAAGTATTTATTTCCTTGCCCATATTAACCGGCTCAGACCAGCAATCCCAGCAGGATTCATCCAGTCTGGTGGATTTGTAAACATCCAATTCCCCTAAACCCCCATGTCCACTTGAACTGAAATATAGGGTTTTCATGTCAGGATGAAGAAAGGGGCTTCGGTCGGTGTAAATAGTATTTATGGTTTTTCCTAAGTTGATGGGTTCTCCCCATTCTCCCCATTCATTTTTAAGACTTACGTAAATGTCGGATGGATAATTATTATCCCCATGATAATTTGGAACTTTATTCTTTTCATAATAGTCCAAGTTTTCTTCTCTGACAGAGCTAAACAAAAGAGCATTTCCATCACTTGAAACCATTGCATCAGCCTGCCAACTGCCCGCATTGATACCGGAAGGTAGTTCGTAGGGATTTCCCCATCCATTCTCCGTTTTTTCTGAATTCAGTAGTTTTCCATTTCGGAAAATCATTAAGGAAGTTCCATCTGTAGAAACGCTTACGGGGGCATCGTTTGATGAATAATCGGATAGGTCTGTTAAAATCTGTGCAGGGGATCGGGTTTTCAATCGAGCAAAATAGATGTCTTCCGAACTATTACCATCAGATCTAAATCTTCCACAGAAATAGATATATCTCTCATCTGCTGAAATGACTGGTGTATATTCTCCTCCTTCTTTGGTATTTATTTCTGGACCAAAAGCTTGAATTTTTATGCTTGCATCCCATTTAGCACTTAAAATAGAAATCAAATCATTTATTTTTTTATTCTTCTCCCCAAAGAAGGGTTTGTATTCATTGATTACATTGAGCGCTCCTTGCCAATTTTTATTATTGATATCCTGTGATATCATCCGCTGTAGCGCAACAAAAGCTTTCTCTTTAGGGGCAGCTCTCCGAATGTATTCGTCGTAATTGGTGGCCTTTTCTTCTGAATAGGATAGGTGTAGCTGCAAAGTTTCACCCATTTCTGCTACTTCGTAATCAGCTTCCTTAATTTCTTTTAAGGAGGGGTCATCAAATTCTTTATAAAATTCATCAAGGGTAATTTTTTCCCCATCACTTGTTACCAAATCATGAAGGAAAACTAAAGCAGTTTTTTTCTTTCCACCCGAATATTTTTTAGCCACATATTTTAAAGCCATCAAATCCTGGCTTTCTTGACCATAAATAAAAATGCTATCCTTAGCTTGTTCAATCCACGGATTACCAGAAAAATTTTCAATAAAATTCTTAAAACTTACCCAATTACCTTCAGTGATGTTTTCATAAAATTGTCTTTCGTAGTATAATTTTTTACTTTCTGAAAACTGTAAGCTGTTGGGATAGGTATCCATAAAAGCTTTGTAAGTTTTGGATGAGTTTTCTTTTTTTGCTGATGCAAAGGCTAATTCATGTATGAGCTTCCATGCTTCTGCAACTTCTGTGGCAGAGGGGTAGGTAGAGATGAATTTTTCATACTCTTTAATTGAATTTTTCTTCTTTGCTTCATTAAATGCCAATGCGTTTCGATTTGCTGTTGCCAAACTTACTTGTTGAGCATCTGGATATGTACTTATAAATTCCTGATAAGATGCTATTGTATTGATTTTTGAAGCTATTTTAAAAGCGGCAATATTTCTATTTTCAATAGCCTCGTTTTGAAATTCTTCAGGGCTATTTTCATAGTAGTTTAAATATTCTTCAAATCCTTCTACTGTATTCAGGATGTTTGCATCTTTAAGTGCTTCTTTGCAGATCATTAGATTTGCAGCATCAAAATAATCTTGATTTAAAGGGATTTTTGTCAAATTCTTAATTTCTTTCTCATCCGTAAGAATGACGTATTCGTAAATTGCCTTAGTCACAAAAGCATATGCTTTTGGAGCATTATAATTTGGATATCCTCGGTTAATGTGTAATAGAGCCATAGTGTACAAGGCTGCCACATCATTTGGGTTTTTTTCTAAATCCTTGGTCAAGTTTTTTTCTGCCTTTGCAAAATCACCTTTATCAATATGTTTTTGATCGTTGGTTTGACCGAAAGCATTTATAAAGAAACTTCCTGTTAAAAAAATAAAAATAAGTATAAAAATCTTCATATTTATTATTAAATAAATTTAATATTATATTAATTTTGTATTAAAAAGAATTTTTATTATTATAAAAATAATATTTTATGGTACATTTTGATTTTTAATCTGTTATAAAGTTCAAAAGATTTTTACTTTTTCCTATACTGAAATTAATGATTCGAAGTTGTTTAATGGATTTTCAAATTTAACAGACCAAATTTAATTTTTATTGAAAAATGCTTTAGTAAAAGTCAACTTTTAACCTAAATCAATTAATAATCATTTAAAACAAATTTAAAGTAGCATTGCCAGATGAGATTCCTATTAATCATTTTCATTCTTAGCCTTTTCCAAAATGAAGTTTTTGCTCAACAATTGAATGAGGAAGAAAAGAAATTATATTCACTTTTAATGGACTATAGAAAAGAAAAAGGGCTGCCTATTATTCCTCTGTCTCAATCCTTGACCTTTGTTGCTCAGACCCATGCTAAAGATCTAAATGATAACCATCCAGATGTTTTTCCTTGCAATATGCATAGTTGGTCTAGTAAAGGCCCTTGGATTCCCTGTTGCTATACTTCAGATCATGCCAAAGCAGAATGTATGTGGTCTAAACCTAAGGAATTAACGAGTTACACGGGTAATGGTTTTGAAATTTCTTATGGCTCTTTCGGATCAATGGCTACAGCCTTAGGAGCAATCGGAGGATGGAAAAAAAGTGCTAGACATAATGCGGTAATAATCAATCAAGGGGTTTGGAAGGAGCCTTGGAATGCAATAGGCCTGGGGATTTATCAAGGATATGCTGTGGTTTGGTTTGGGAATGAAAAGGATAAATAATTGATAAAATTTAATATCTTTTTTTCAGTTAATAATTGCGGGTAAAATTCAAAAAATAGTCTTATTCTGAAAATTAAAATCGTTTTATTACTGTATTCCTTTTAATTTATCTTTAACACAGAGTAAAACTTTAATTTTTCATCAGAAGAATTATTTTAGAAAATCAATTTCAATAATAGAATAAGTTCCTGATTCTAATTTTTTCTGCAATTTTTTAAAATCTTCCTCCATAAATTCTGAAGAATAATCCATAGTTGAAAAATTGCGTTCGTACTCGACTTTGGAACTATAATTATCAATCAGTTGCTTATATTTTGAGTAAATTTTTTGATATGCAGAGGTGAAAGCAATTGAGTTTTTCAAATAATTATAGGTTTCAGGAGAATTTTTCTTTGCAAATAACAGGTACTCCTTTATAAAAAAATCAAACTCGAAAAATGCTGTCATCTCACTAGCACTATGCATTACCCATTGGTTGAGGTAATCTGAACCGTAGAGCTCTTTATACACGGGCAGCATTTCAAAGGTATACTTGGATCCCAAATAGTAGGCATTAAATTCATCCAATAACCCAATCACCCCACCTCCTTGCGTAGAGCTTGTTCCTTCAATGTAGGTATCGTACCTAAAGGTTCGAAGGGAGTAAGGAATGCTTGCAGCTAGTTCTTGTGAAGGAAAGATATATTCCTGTTTTATTTCAATCCAGAATTCTTCTGTTTGACTATGATAAAACCCTTGTTGAATATCTCCAAACTGTATTGTTTGCTCGCAATTGCAATTCATCAGCTCAGCAAAATGCAAAAGTCCACCGTAGGCATGCCCGATTTCATGTATATTGGTTGACATGCTCTCTAGGGCATTATTATAATCCTCTGTTTCTAAAAATTCAAAAGTTTCAATTGATTTTGAAGTAGAAATTATTCCATTTACTCGCTCTATAACCAATTCTGTCGGAAGTTGGTCGTAAGATTTTAAAAGATGGAGAGAAGAAGGAGAATGGGCTTGCATCCGGTCCAAAATCCAAGAAGTAGCAGCCTGCTGACCATATGCAGGTAAAGTAAAGAAAACTCCTACAATAAAAAGAATTCGCATGGGGAGGCTCATGTTTGGATGAGGGATATGGAATAGGTAATGGAGCTTAGTCGAGCTTGGTATTAATAAACATAGTTATAAACGTGCCAAATCGCAACAAATTCTTCCAGGCGTACCAATTGGTCCAAGGTGAATAAAATGTCACCTGAATAACTTGAATTGCCCTTATAGACTTTTCCCTCTTTTCTATTAGCCAACACATCGCCACTGTAGGTAGAGGTGCCTTCGTAAATCTTCCCATCGGAAAGGGTCCAACGGATATCTCCGCTGTAGGATGAATTACCTGCATAAACTTTACCTTCCCGAATGGTATATAAGACATCCCCGCTGTAGGTTGAGGAGCCGGAATAGATTTTTCCATCCCTAACGCTTACTAGAATGTCACCGCTGTAGCTGGAAGTATTTTTGAAGACTTTTCCTTGGTTTAGTGTGCAAAAGATATCTCCTGAATAGGTAGAAGAGCCTTTATATACCTTGATTTGGGCATGCAGAGAGGAGGTAGTCCATACTAAATTTAAACTTATGGCAAGTAGAAGGATCAAGTACCTCATCAGGGAAAGGAATGAATTTTATACAAGTTAGCTCTAAACGATCTCATCAAATCTAAAAAAAAACAGGTGAAAAAAGTTATGCCTAGTTTTAGAGACATATTCCTTGCATGAAAATTAATCCTGTTTTTCATAAGCTAATTGACTGCCCTTCCAAGTATTTAGATCAACCAAATTAATTATAAAAAAAAGACTATTTTTGAAAAGGACTCACCCTCCTTCCTAAAGTATCTCACTGCCCTCCGATGACTTTGCAGCATTCAATTAGCTTGGTCTTTTTTCTTTTTTTTAGTTCCTGTACCCAGCAGGAACCTCAGCCACGTTTGGGTGCAGAAGTGGTGGCCTATACCCCAAAAGTTGCCCAAGGGTACTTGATAGAACATTCCTATTATACCCTCTCGTATTCAAGTACTCATAGGCAGGCCGAATTTGCCTATTATTTTCTAAGTCCTGCGAGTATTCAAGGTGGACAAGCGCGAACGGACGATTTCCGAATAGATCCTAAGGTTAAGTCAAACCCAGTAAAAAGTACCGATTACCAGGGAAGTGGCTACGACAGAGGTCATCTTTGCCCCGCTGCGGACATGGCTTTGAACTTGACCTCCATGTCTGAGACCTTTTTTATGTCCAATATGTCCCCTATGGTTCCCTCCTTTAATCGAGGCATTTGGTCCAAGTTGGAGGATTGGGTGAGAGACTCTGCACTACAAGAGGGAGGCTTGTTTGTGGTCACTGGGCCTGTGCTTTCTAAATCTTGTGGATCCATTAATAATCAGTCCATTACCATACCTTGTTCCTATTACAAGATTGTGTTTACCGGGGGCTCAAGCCCCAAGATGCTGGGATTTCTTCTATCCAATGCAGGTGCTTCTGGTTCGGTACAGCAGTTTACGGTGACTGTAGATGCCCTTGAGCAACAAACAGGAATTGATTTTTTTCCTCAGCTAGATGATTCCCAAGAACAAAGCCTAGAGAGTAAGGTGAGTTTATCAGGATGGAATTTTTAATAAAAACAATATCGATTGAATACATCTGAAACTTTAAATCAAAAAGGAAAAAATGAAAAATCTGTTAGTCATCCTACTCTTTATTATTCCAACTTTTTGTATTGGACAATCCTCTAATTTATTACTTACCAGTAAGTATGCTGGTGTATATCGTTGGAAATCTAAAGTAACTGAAGATCGGGGAGGTGTTGTATATGTATATCCTGAATCAGATACTGCCATTTTATTTTTTCTGGGCTTAAATGGCGGTGCCCCCTCGTATAATAGTGGTGAATTGTACGGAAGAATAAATATCAGTAACGATACGGGAGTATTTTTTAACAGTTCTTATCCAGGAGCTGATTGCAAATTCAGGTTTACTTTTATTGGGGGGAACCTTAACGTAAAAACCATGGAAGACAAGTACGACTGTGGTTTTGGTGCCGGAATAGGCGCAGATGGGGAATTTAAAAGAGAGTCTACCATAATTCCTGAGTATTTCGAAGGAAATGATGGTAGGGTCTACTTTAAAACAACTAAACCACAACAATTTTATAAGTAACTTAAACCTTTCAAAGTTTAATTTTAATGCCCAAAATAGTTCATGAAAATTAGCTTAATCTTTATTTTTCTCTTCGTCACGTGTAGCAAGCAAGCTCCAAATCAATTAACTCAAGAAGAGAAAAAATTGTACTCCCTAATTATGGAATACAGAAAGGAAAAAGGTTTACCAACTATTCCAATTTCTACTTCGTTGACGAAGGTGGCTCAAGCACATGTGAAAGATTTGTATATAAACAAGCCAAATCAAAATGCTTGCAATTTGCACAGTTGGTCTTCTAATGGCGCATGGTCTTCTTGCTGCTACACCAGTGATCATGCAAAGGCAGAATGTATGTGGGCCAAGCCAAGAGAGATGACCAACTACACAGGAAATGGTTATGAAATTGCGTATGGAGCTTACGGCATGGATGCCACAGCCTCTGGGGCATTAGCAGGATGGATTGGAAGCCCTGG
>Ga0315906_10004088_pt1 | contig 18946 bp, 13 predicted proteins | sample LakEriMetagenome_4_FD_203526 | JGI IMG/M metagenome (GOLD analysis project Ga0315906, IMG submission 203526) | Freshwater fungal communities from buoy surface, Lake Erie, Ohio, United States - Buoy 2 MA122 | ecosystem: Environmental > Aquatic > Freshwater > Lake > Lake biofilm | place: USA... | reverse complement strand
TTACAATCATGAGCGCCCACATGAAGCTCTCGGTTTTGTTCCACCTGCCGAATATGCTTGAAAACACAATGTACCTTTTACTCACTTTCTCTACTTTTGGGTGGTACTAAAATAGGGGGAGCGTACAGAAAAAGATGGACAACAATTGATTATTCAAGTTAAGTCAATCTATAGGAAGAAAAATGTAGGATGGCCAATCATGAAAGATTCTGTAAAGAATAACTGCTTCTACATATTTGTTAACCTCAATGCAGACAAAATGATCTCACCAGAATACTACATATGTACTTCGCCTGAAGCCAAAGAAAAAGTGAAACAATATGCTACTTGTGGTATCATCGATTTAAGTACATTAAACAATGAAAAGTATTTAAATAATTGTAATAAATTGGAATTGACTAATGGCTAAACAAGATATTTCTATAAGAAGATTAGTAGATAAAGTATCAGAAGGTGAACTAACGCTTCCTGAAATGCAAAGAAGATACGTATGGACTTCGGTTAAGGTTAGAGATTTATTAGATTCTCTCTATAGAGGGTATCCTTCTGGAACTATACTTGTTTGGGAAACCGATGATCCTGGTAACTTTAGAAAACTACAAGTAGGTGGGGTTAAAGAAAGTCCATTAAGTACTAGTTTACTTCTACTAGATGGTCAACAGAGAATTACGTCATTAAGTGCAGTCATAAATGGTGAACCAGTAGAAGTTAGAAACAAACAAAGGCCTATTGACATATTGTTCAATCTTGAGCATCCTGATACCCTCGAGGAGGAATTGTCACTGATTGAGCAACAGGATAATGAGTTCATGATTGAAGATGACGATGACGACGATGATGATGATGAAACATCAGAAGGTTATCTAGGAGAGATTAAAAACCGCACTTTTGTTGTTGAAAGTAAAAGTCTATTGAGTGATTTAAGATGGGTAAAAGTCTCTGATATCTTCAAAATGAATGATAGTCAGATATTAAGACAGAAAGGCATCAATTCCGATGATGAAAGATGGGATAAGTACTCAGCAAGGCTTTCCAAGGTAAGGCAAATACAAGAATATCAATATTCTATGGTAATCCTTGATAAGAAAATGTCCTATGAAGAAGTAACCGAGATATTTGTCCGGGTTAATTCATTGGGTGCAAAACTAAGGGGATCAGATCTTGCTTTAGCTCAACTTACTTCCAGATGGAAAGGTTTTATGGTCGAGCTTGATATGTTTTCGAAAGAATTTAAATCAAATGAAGATTACTTTGAAGAAACTGGCTTGATGGTGAAAACACTTGTATCTATCGTAACTGGTCAATCCAAGTACAAGACTATAAATAGATATAGTCTTGATCAGTATCAAGAAGGTTGGAAAAGTACACAACAGTCACTGAGATTTGCTTATAACTTTCTTCAGACTAATGCAAGAATTGACAATTTACGATTATTGAGCTCACCATATCTACTTATACCAATTGCCTATTATGCAAATCTTAAGAATGAGAATCTTACAAATAAAGAAGTAAAGCAACTGCTTCTCTGGTTTTATGTTGCACAGATGAAAGGAAGGTATAGCTTTGGTTCCTCTGAAAGTATATTGAATAGTGATTTAAACAAGCTAAAAGATACGCAAGACCTTAGTGATTTATTAGATCATCTACTTCTACAAGTGAAAGACTACTTCGTTACAGAACAAGAATTGAAGCTAAAAAATAGACGAAGCCCTTACTTTAGTATGCTATTCATGATAGCAAAGCAAAAAGGGGTCAAAGATTGGTTTACGGGACTTGGAATCTCTGAAAAAACGACAGGGAAGACACACGCTGTTCAATTCCATCACATAATGCCAAAGTCATTGTTAAAAAATCATGGGTATGACAATCGATTGATTAATGATATGGCAAATCTGACATTTATAGGAGGCAGAACAAATAAAAGTCTAGGAAATAAACCCCTTAAGGATTATTTATCAGAGATTATCAATAAACAAGGTGAAATAGTTTACGACCATAATCTAATCCCTAGAGATGAACATATGTTAGAAATTGAGAATTTCGAAGCTTTTTTGAATTATCGCCGAAGTGCAATTGCCAATGAAATTAATTCATTTATTAAACAGCTGATAGACGAGTAGAAACTTGCAATTGAATTCATTCCTCGATTTTTGTTTTTTATCACCCAGGGCACCACATGAACAAACCACATATCTCCATCCCAAAACCATGTCATGAGAATTGGGATGCCATGCATCCGCGGGAGAAAGGGAGGCATTGCGATGCATGCGATAAGACCGTGATTGATTTCACAGAAAAAAGTGAGAAAGAAATCGGTGAATACTTTGCCGGGCATGCTGATCAGCGCATCTGCGGACATTTCCGCAAAAGTCAATTGCATGAAAAACCATCTCGCTTGCATGCATTCCTTCTTCAACTCCATGCTTCTGCTTCTCGCAATATCAAAAGACATGCGCTTCGGGCAGTTGCTCTCTTCTTCATCGGCATGATGATGTCCATGACCGGGTGCTCACCAAAAGAAATAGAACCTGCAGATGCACAAATGCTTGGTAGTGTTAAAAAACCTGTCTTCAAGATTCGTGATTCGAATGATTATATGCTGGAAGGAGAAGCGCGGGTTGAGTATGGCTCCTCGGCTTCGCTCGGAGTACACACCTCGGTTCCGCTCGGAGTACACACCTCGGCTACGCTCGGTGTACAGGAAAGCTCCGGAGGAGCGGCATCAAAATAACGCCCTCGGCACAGCTCGGAATACAGGAAAGCTCCGGAGGAGCGACATCAAAATAACGCCCTCGGCTACGCTTGGTGTACAGTCCTCAAGATCATTCCCCTCGTGCAGAGGGGTGCCCGAAGGGCGGGGTGAGCTCTTTATATGCCTCTTGAAAATAAATTATCGAATACTGATAAAACATTATTCACTTTACACCAAATCTCTCGATCATCTTCATTTCAAGATATCTGATAGCAATATCAGGATTTGTGATTACTAGTTTCGATTCAATATGAATGATATATATTCCCATGGCTATGAGATATTCATCTCTTTTCCTATCATATTCAAATTTACCTATGTGACTTGCCCCATCTAATTCAATTGCCACTCCAAATGATCGGATAAAAAAATCAACTATGAATGGTCCTATACATCTTTGCCGGTCTATTTGAATACCATGGAATTTATTCTTTTTTACAAGTCTCCAAAATACAACTTCAGACAGTATACCATTCTTTCTTAACTCCCTTGCTCTCATTCTTGATTCAAAAGATGCTTCCGGAATATGTATTGGTCTTGGCGACAGTATGATGTCATGAATTGAATATTGTGATTTTTTTCCCATGAGACTTTTTCACAGAATCTAAGTTTTTGAATATAGTTCTGCTTACTTCATTTGTTACTGAATCTGACTTCAAATTGTCTGAGTAAATGTGAAGCCTAAGAGCTCACCCCGCCCTTCGGGCACCCCTCTGCACGAGGGGAATGAGCTTACCTCGTCATGCCGCGAATGTCATCTCTCTCACGAGGGGAATGAAGAAAGCTCACCCCGCCCTTCGGGCACCCCTCTGCACGAGGGGAATGAAGAATAGAGCAGTTGTAACATTGCATTCAGTGTAATGAGCATTCCCCTCGTGCAGAGGGGTGGCACGCGGAGCGTGACGGGGTGAGTTAAGAGTCCCACCCCCGCCTTCGGCGACCCCTCATCTGAGGGGAATGCAGAGAGCCACATATTCGGTATCTTTGCATTCACATTACTTGAAGCCAACATGAAAAAGAGAGATTCGCAAGGAAAGAAAATACGCACACCGAAGAAGACGGCAGGAAATACGCCATTTTATGTTGGACTCAAAAGCAAAGGAAAGCCTGTTAAAAAGAAAGCGGTGAAGCAAGAGCGCTTTGTTGAACATGAAGATGAACAACCGCGATTTCATAAGCCGATCAAACGTAAATCAATGCTGGATGATGCCTTCTCGCGCTCGATTTTGATGGCACTTCCTGAAAGACCCGATAATGATACCGTGCATCATGGACTCGAACCGCTTGCGGAATATCCATATATGACAGAACAAATGGTGAAGGTGTCTGCATTTACGGAGTTCTGGACAAAACATAATCTGCAGGGTGAAATATTACCGCTGATTCCATCGCCAAAACCTCGCGCTTATCGAGCAACTACACGCAGAAAAGTATTTTTTAATGGTCATTCATTGATGCTGGGATTCGGTGATCAACAATCTCTGACATTCCCCAAGAAAGGCGTGATGTCCATCGCGAAATCCTCCATTGAACCCGAAGATCATTATACGGTCTATGAACTTATCGGTAAGAAACTTCTCACAAAACCCTATCAAGAATTGAGCAATGCCCTGAATTTTCTCATCATTCGTGATACAGGTGAAAAAGCGGTGATCTTCAATGTTGCGGAATTGAATGGTGAAATCGTTCGCAAATTGAAAATGCTCGGTGAAATGCTCGCAAAAACCACCCACAAAATCGTTTCGGCTTGGGTCTATCATGATCCCACGCGATCAGAGTATTATCTCGATCAAAAATCGCTCGAACCGGGTACGATGCGCATCAAAAAATTATTCGGCTTCGATGAATTATCACTCACCATCAATGATATCAAATTCCGCGTGAGCCCATTCACATTTTCACAAGTGAATGTGCCGATGATGAAAATGATGGTGGGCCGGATGCGTTTCTTCTCCAGCCCAGGGATTAATCCCGGTGGTAAAGTTAAGCCCGGGGTTAGGTTAATCGACCTCTACTGCGGCTATGGACTCTTTTCTCATTCCCTTGCTGACATGTTCAGTGAAGTGCATGGAATTGATTCGTCAAAAGCAGGAATTGAGTCGGCTAAGCAATTAGTTGAGCGTAGAAAGAAAATCGGACATGATATTGGATCGATGCATTTCAAAGAAGCATTCATTACGAAAAGTACAATGCTCTCGCATCTTCCTCATGCTGATGAAACGCCTGAAGTGATTCTGCTCGATCCGCCCCGACAAGGTACGGCAGAGGGCGTGATCGCGGCAATCGCAAAACGCAATCCCATGCTCGTGATACATGTGTTTTGCGCGATCAATGAAATTGAAAAAGCTATGCGTGAATGGAAGAAGAATGGATATGTACCCGTTTCAGCTCAAGCGCTCGATATGTTCCCCGGAACTCCAACGCTTGAAACAATCGTGGTGCTGAAACCACTGCCTTCGAAATATCAATAAGTAAGTATCGGCGCAAGCCAACGCTCGCATTCTTCGATGCTCATATTCTTTCTTTGGGCATATTCTCTGACTTGGTCCTTCTCGATCTTACCGACCGTGAAATACTGCGCCTTGGGATGCGCAAAATACCAACCGCAAACGGATGCAGCCGGCATCATGGCAAGTGATTCGGTGAGCGAAACGCCGATCTCTTCGCCATTCAATAGGGAAAAAAGAGTAAGCTTTTCTGTATGATCAGGACATGCAGGATAACCTGGTGCAGGACGTATTCCTTGATATTTTTCAGCGATGAGATCAGTATTCTCGAGTGTTTCATCAGCGATATATCCCCAAATTTCCTTGCGCACTTTCTGATGCAAATATTCAGCTGATGCCTCGGCGAGTCTATCCGCAATTGCCTTTACCATGATCGAAGAATATTCATCATGCTGCGATTCATATTCCTTGCAAATCGCATCACATCCTATTCCTGCCGTCACGATGAATGCACCCATATAATCAGCAATGCCGGAATCCTTCGGCGCAATGAAATCCGATAAACAGATATTGGGAAGCGTGGATGCTTTTTGTGATTGCTGACGGAGAAAATGCAGTGTTGCCAAAACTTGCTTGCGGGAATCATCGGTATATAATTCCACATCATCATCATTCACGGATTGAGCGGGAAAGACTTGACATATAGCATGGGCATGCAATGTGCCTGACTCAATGATGCGATCAAGAATCGCATGAGCATCATTGAACAGATTCGTGGCTTCTTTGCCATAGACGACATCATCGAGAATACCGGGATAAGAACCCTTCATTTCCCATGAAATGAAAAATGGTGTCCAATCGATATAGTTCGACAATTCTCTCAAGGATATATCCTTGAAAATATGTCTGCCAGGCTTTTGAGGTGCTTGTGGACGATACGACATTATCTCATTTCCATCTTAAACATTCCACCGCCCGGAGGTGTTGGTGGAGGTGTACCAAATGCACGAAGATTATAAGTGAAATTCAGGAGGAAATAGCGTTGCAATACATTTGTGCGTGAATCCTCGATATAATTCGCCTGCACTGCACGATTGATGCTTTGATTCTGATTGAGCGCATCATAGACAGACAATTTCACTTCTGCATTATCATCAAAGAAACGCTTTCCAATACCCAAACTGAGTAGTGGAATCGTACGATTCAAATCGCCTTGCAAACCATCATTGATCGTATAATTGAAATCACCTGAAAGCACGAAACCACCGAGGAAAATCCAATTGAATCTGGCGAACATAGTATGAATCGCAAAGTTATTATCCAATTCACTGCGAATCGAATTCTGCACAATCGTATATGCCGTTCTCCATGAAATTGAGAAATCAAGATCGGAACTGATATTGCTCACAAGCGCGAGTGATGGTGTGATTGCAAGATTGTCCGCATCATTGCGCAAACCATTGATGAGCGTCGGCGTGCGTGAGAAGAAACCACCAAGATTGGAATTCACATTCATTTTGAAACCACTGAATGGCTCAAACGGGAATGTATAGGTTATGAATGTGCTCGCATTGAATGCGCCGCTGATATTGATTGGTCTCGTGAGTTGTGCGCCATTTCGGAGAAGAATATTGCCGGGAAGCATCGTGTCTTTTGTCGCGATGAATGATTCCGTTGAAAGCTTATCGTCAATCAATGTCAATGATGCCATCGTGAAAAATGCGCGACCACTCATCATGGAAAATGTTCCATAATTTCCGCGAATCTCATGATTTAGTTCTTGCACCAATGCGGAATTACCGGCATTCAAACGAACGGGATCTGTATTATCAACAACATCCTGCAATTGTGAAAGCGATGGTTGTTGTGTCGAAACACGATAGCTGAGTCTCGCATTGCTTGACATTCCATCACGCATTTGATAGGAAAGATTCGGGAGCACATTGTAGAATGTTTTTGTAGAATTAAATGCATTCGGGAATGATTGATCCACGGTCAATTGTGCGATTTGATAATCCACGCCGAGCGAGAGATTCGAAGATTGGGAGAGATTATACTTATACATCAAACCTGGTCTCTGCGTTGCATAGGTGGTAAGTGCATTGTTTGACAGGAGGGAATTCAGTGCTGAATATTCTCCTGTATTCACATTATAATCAAAAATCTTTTTGTCATTCGTGCTTTGATTGATTGCATAATTATAGCTCAATTGTAATTGACCATCTTTATGCAGATTCTCTGTGAATGAAAGATTCGTCGATGCATTATATCCATCACCTTCAGTCGGCATGTCTTGTCTCAATGTATCTGAAACAGATTGATTGAGTGTGCGGAAAAATTCATTCACCGCATTGTTCTTTCCTGAGCCGATATTATTGTTTCCGGACAAGCGGGCTGATGCCGAAAATGTACGACCTTCGGTTTCAAAACGATGTCTATAAGACATGTCAAGACTTCCATTATATCCGGTATTTTCGGTATTTGTTGAAGTATTCGAAGAGTTGATTGGAATCGAACTCTCGGTAAGCGTGATATTTTCTGAAATATAATCTCGCTCTGTTGATTGCAAAGTCAAGCGCGGCTCGATGGAAATCGAATTCATGGAATCGATTGTCCAATCCATTCTCACATTGAAACGATGATTGCCGGTGAGTGAACTATTATTATTCGTCTGGAAATTGTTTTGCGTTGTTGTATCATCAATGAAATAGAGTCGATTCACATCTTGAGTTGCTGAGTTATCACTGTAATTCATAAAGTAACTGCTCGTGACGCTGAGTCCTTTGGCCCATGAATCTGTATAATTCACGCCAAGACCATGTGATTGTGTGATCCCATCACTTTGTCCAACCATGAAATCACTCACGCCACCGCCTGTCATCCAGCGAGAACCTCTTCCACCCATTCCGCCCATATTTCCACTGAATGCACGCATCATCGAACCCATGCGTTGCATCATTGGATTGCCACCGCCACCCATCACACCGAGAATATCTTGAATGGAGAAATTCTGTTGATTGATATTATTCGACATTCCGATGATGGAAATTCTTGAATCTTTATTGAAGATATTGATGGTTCCGCCACCGGTATAGCGATCATCTGTGCCATAACCGGCATAGAGTTTACCGAATTGACCATTCTTCTTATCGGCCTTCATTACGATGTTCAATGTCTTGGTTCTATCACCATCATCAAATCTCGTAAATGCGGATTGATCACTCATTGCATCAAAAGTTTGCACTTTGTCAATCACTTCTGCAGGGAGATTCTTGAGTGCCGCTGCGGGATCATTCCCGAAAAATGGTTTTCCATCAACGAGTACTCTACGAACTTGCTCGCCCTGAGATTTCACAGAACCGGAGGCATCCACTTCCATTCCGGGAAGTTTACGCACGAGATCTTCCGCTGAAGCATTTTTGTCTGTTTTATAACTATCAGCAGTAAACTCAGTGGTATCGCCCTTCATTTCAATGCGATTAGCAACTGCGGTTACTTCCACTTCATCGGTTAAATATCCGGATTCACCCAAACGAATCGTTCCGATTTTGACGGTGTCTTTTCCGGCGGAAATGGAAATTGCTTTCGCATATTTCGCATAGCCGATGGATTGCACGCTGAGGGTATATGTGCCCGGTGAGACATTTTTGATGAAGAAGATACCGGATCTTTCGCTTACTCCTCCTGCGACGGGTTTGCTTTCTCCGTCTTTTAGAAGAGCGGCACGCACGCCGGGAATTGGTGCTTTTGAGGAACTGTCAATCACGATACCACGAATGATCGTGTTTTGAGCAGATAGAGAAATGGATGTAAAAAGTACAAATGCCGTGAAAATGAGCTTTGAGAAATTCATGATTGACTGTTTTTACGATGAAAGAAATTTTGGACCGCGAAAAGACGGTTAACGCCCATGATTAGTGAAAAGTTGCGTTAAAAAAACAAAAAAGCCGTCACGGGGACGGCTTTGAATCACAATTTATGGAAGATGTCTTGATTGATTCCCGTTGTTCTGAGAATGATGTCTTTCGGCACACCCTCAGCTTTCAGTCTGGCAGCTATGGATTCCTGAATATTTCGAGGCTCATAGTCATTCTCCAATAGTCTTTCAATATCGGGAGATCTTTCTTGTTTTTTGGAGCCTTGACCTTTCAATATGGATTGCACCGCAGAACCCGCTCTGCTGAGTCCTTTCTCCGGTTCAAAAGCAGGACGCTCTTGGCGTTCTTTCTTCTGTGAAGGATATTGATGTTCACCACCTTGAAAATCGGGTACTCGTTTGAATGCCTCTTCGACTGACATCGATTTGATGGCATCTTTTCCGACGATTTTCTTGATTTGTCTGAACACATCTTGCTGATCATTCGAGCAGAAGGAAATCGCAACGCCTGTAAGACCCGCTCTTCCTGTACGACCAATTCTATGGACATAGGTTTCGGCGGCATCGGGCAAATCATAATTCACCACATATGGCAATTGTTCAACATCAATACCGCGAGCGGCGATATCAGTTGCAACAAGAACGCGTGAGCGTTTTTCTTTGAAGCGATTAAGCGCGCGCTGACGAGCTGTTTGTGTTTTGTCACCATGAATCACTTCGCTTGGAACACCTTCTTTATTGAGGTCCTTCGCTATGCGATCGGCGCCATGCTTTGTGCGTGAAAAGACAAGAACCGAAGTCATCGGCAATGTGTCCATCAAACGCAGAAGCAAATCGATTTTCTTTTTTCTGTCAACAAAATACACCAATTGCTCAACGGGTTTTGCACTCGATGATACGGGATCAACCGCGATACGCTTGGCATCATGCAACATGTCATTGGCCAATCGTTGAATCTCTTGAGGCATTGTTGCACTGAAGAGCAATGATTGTCTCTTTGTGGGCAATGTATCAATGATACTACGGATATCATGGATGAAACCCATGTCGAGCATGTGATCTGCCTCATCGAGTACCACGATGGATACTGATGAGAGTGATACTATGCGTTGATTCATCAAGTCGAGCAAGCGACCAGGTGTTGCGACCAAAATGTCCACGCCATTACGCATTGCTTGTTGTTGTTTGCTTTGTGCAACACCACCATATATGACGGTATTGGTAAGCCCTGTATAGCGACCATAAGCAGTGAAACTATCGCCAATTTGCTGTGCAAGTTCTCTCGTTGGAGAGAGAATCAATGCGCGAATTGGTTTTTTTCTGCCTTTGTCTTTTTTGTCTTGTCTGTCAATGATGGGTTCTGAGCCCAGCAATTCTAAAATCGGCAATGCAAATGCCGCTGTTTTTCCTGTGCCCGTTTGAGCGCATCCGATGATGTCGCTACCCTGTAAAATCGAGGGAATGGCTTCCGCCTGAATGGGTGTGGGCGCGGAATATCCCTCTGCCTTGATAGCCTTTTGAAGGCCTTCACTCAAAGGCAAGTCTGTAAAGTTCATTCGTTCCTTGTAACGGATAAAAAAGAATCATGCGCGAAGCATGGCAGGAGGAACATGAGGAGAGGATACAGCAGTTAATCGGCCGAACTAGCATTCCAAAGCAATGAATCGCAGTGCAAAACTACGGTTATTTGAGGGAAGAGCAATGCAATTGAAGAAATAACAATGAGATAGGAAATCTTCTGCATGCTTTTTGAGTTATGCAGAACTTCACTCATCAAGCGCATCAATTTCTTAATTTTGCACACATGAATTCAATCTATACCACCCTTCAATCAGCTCTCAAAGAACGCATCCTGATCATCGATGGCGCCATGGGCACCATGATTCAGCGACATGCATTGCAAGAAGAGGATTTTCGCGGAAGCAGTGAAAGTGCCGGCGAATTTCATTCAATGCTCTGCAATCATCATCATGATGTGCGTGGAGACAATGATCTCTTGGTGCTTTCTCAGCCACATATCATTCTCGATATTCATAGACAATATCTCGCCGCGGGCGCTGATATCATCGAAACAAATACATTCAGTTCAACCTCTATAGCACAAGCCGATTATGGTCTGCAATCCCTTGCCTATCAATTGAATTATCATGCCGCGAAGCTGGCTAAGCAAGCATGCGTGGAATATTCAACACCTGAAAAACCTCGTTTTGCGGCTGGTGCGATCGGACCTCTCAATACCTCGCTCTCGCTTTCTCCTGATGTAAATGATCCGGGATATCGCGCAACGACATGGCAAAAAGTCGTGGATGCATATACCGAACAATTGCGTGGATTGATTGCCGGTGGTATTGACATCATACTCGTTGAAACCGTTTTCGACACCTTGAATTGCAAAGCCGCGATCTATGCAATCGATGCCTTATTCGAAGAATTGAATATTTCACTTCCCGTGATGATATCGGGCACGATTGTCGATATGAGCGGTCGAACATTGTCGGGACAAACCACCGAGGCATTTTGGCACTCCATCAGACATTGTCCGAATCTCATCAGCGTGGGCTTGAATTGCGCTTTGGGTGCCGATCAAATGCGACCTTTCCTCGCGGAATTATCACGCATCGCGGACTGCTTCATCAGCGTATATCCAAATGCCGGACTCCCCAATGAAATGGGTGGCTATGATGAATCACCGGACTCAATGGCAAATGTATTGAAAGAATTTGCGGAAGCAGGTTTCATCAATATCGTCGGTGGATGCTGCGGAACCACACCTGATCATATTGGGAAGATTGCCGATGCGGTGAAGACAATGTCGCCACGCATACCGACTCCAAAAGAGCCACTGATGCGCCTTTCGGGCATGGAGCCATTCATTCTTAGACCCGAAACGAATTTTGTGAATGTTGGCGAAAGAACGAATGTAACGGGATCCGCAAAATTCGCAAGACTCATTCGCGAAAACAATTATGATGAAGCGCTTGGAATCGCAAGACAGCAAGTGGAAGCGGGCGCGCAAATCATTGATGTGAACATGGATGAAGGCATGCTGGATTCCGAGCAAGCAATGCGCACGCTATTGAATCTCATCGCTGCAGAACCAGATATCGCGCGCGTTCCAATCATGATTGATTCATCGAAATGGTCTGTGATTGAGGCAGGACTTCAATGCGTGCAAGGCAAAAGCATCGTAAATTCGATTTCACTCAAAGAAGGCGAAGAAGCATTCATCGCGCTTGCAAAACAAGTGCGTCGCTATGGAGCAGCTGTCATCGTGATGGCTTTTGATGAGAAAGGTCAGGCAGATTCTTATGAAAGAAAAATCGAGATTTGCTCTCGAGCATATCGCATCTTGACAGAAGTGGTGCATTTTCCGGCGGAAGACATCATTTTTGATCCGAATATCTTTGCCGTTGCAACCGGCATCGAAGAACATGCGAATTATGCATTGGATTATATCAATGCAACGGAATATATCAAGCAGAATCTACCGCTTGCGAAAATTTCAGGCGGTGTATCGAATCTCTCATTCTCATTCCGCGGTAATGAACCCGTTCGTAAAGCGATGCATTCAGCCTTTTTATATCATGCCATCAAAGTCGGCATGGACATGGGAATCGTGAATGCCGGACAAATCGACATCTATGATGATATTCCCAAGATGCTCTTGGAACTTGTGGAAGATGTGATTTTGAATCGCAGAACTGATTCCACTGAAAGACTAGTGGACTATGCCGAAAAACTCAAAGCGGAATCTTCCGGTGAAAGTGCTCAAGCCCAAGAAGTGCAGGCATGGCGATCATTACCGATTGCCGAGCGCATACATCATGCGCTTGTGAAAGGACTCGATGCGCATGTGAATGAAGACATGGAAGAGGCAAGACAATCTCTTGGTTCACCACTTGCCGTGATTGAAGGTCCGCTCATGGATGGCATGAATATCGTCGGCGAATTATTTGGTGCCGGCAAGATGTTCTTGCCACAAGTCGTGAAATCCGCCCGCGTGATGAAAAAAGCCGTGGCATATCTCACGCCATTCATGGAAGCCGAAAAAGAATTGGCAGGAATTGCATCCGCGCCGAATGGAACGATACTCATGGCAACAGTCAAAGGCGATGTGCATGATATCGGTAAAAATATCGTAGGCGTCGTGCTTGGTTGCAATAATTATCGCGTCGTGGATCTCGGCGTGATGGTACCTGCAGAACGCATACTCGATGAAGCAATCGCCTGTAATGCAGATATCATTGGTCTTTCAGGACTCATCACTCCATCACTCGATGAAATGGTGCATGTCGCAAAAGAAATGCACAGAAGAAATCTGAATATCCCACTTATGATTGGTGGCGCAACGACATCTCGCGTGCATACTTCCGTGAAGATTGCTCCTGGATATTCCGGAACCGTCATTCATGTTCTGGATGCATCAAGAGCCGTGCCCGTCGCAGGACAACTCATTTCAACCGAACATAAAGATGCATTCATGCAAGAGAATAAGAATGAGCAAGAACGCATCAGACTCGACTATGCCCGCAGAACTTCGGAAAAGAAACTACTATCACTAGAAAAAGCACGCTCAAATAAATTATCCTTATTCAATTGATTCTCATGATTCACTGTATCCTTTTTTTGATATTCGCAACTATGACCATGAATGCTCAACAATTCACGCCTCCAGCAAATACTCCAAAACTCGTCAAAGAACAATTGCATGGCGTGATGCTCACGGATCCATATAGACATTTGGAAGATAAAGAGAATCCGGAAGTCATTGCATGGACAAAACAGCAACATGATGCAACGATGGAGTATCTCAAGAAAACCGCACCGGATGTGCCTGGTTTGAATGATGAGATTCGCACATTATTTGATCGCGATGTAACTTCACCGCCAAGAATCAAAAAAGGGAAAGTGTTTTTCTCGCGCAGAAAAAAAGGTGAATTGCAATTCAAGTATTATGCATTGATCAATGGGAAAGAGAAATTACTTTTCGATCCCGTAGCGCTTGATCCATCCGGAAAAACAGCGATCTCCGGTGTGGTGCTTAATAAAGATGCATCGAAACTTGCAGTGGCCACACAAACCAAAGGCGCTGAGATAACGGATTATCGCATCATTGATGCAAAGACGGGAGAGCAAATCGGTGAGACACTTCCCGGCGTGAGTAATTTCACATGGAAACAAGATGAATCAAAAGTCTTCATCACTCCTCGCACAAAAGAATTGATTGAAAATCAAATACCTCTTGGGGTATATGAGCATACACTTGGCAAACCACTTACTGATGCCATAAAATTATTGGCACCGGCAGATGCTAAAGATTTTGCTTCGATTTATGAACCAGAAGATGAGCAAGTCCAAGTGTGGAGCACGGGTGATTTTTATAGTAATACGATTTCAATTCGGAAGATTGGAAGTTCGGAAAAACCACGCATGATCTACTCAAGTGAGAAGTATAAATCCTATCCTGAATTCCGTGGGAATACCATCTATTGGTTCACTAATCATGAAGCACCCAATTTTTACATCGCAACATCAACACTCGAAAATCCGGAATTCGAAAAAGCGAAAGTGCTCGTGCCTGAAGGAAAAACCGTTATTGAAGGATTTGATGTGACGAGTACATATTTACTCGTGCAGGATAAAAAAGATGTGATGTCACGCATCATGGTGCATGATTTAAATGGTTCATTCATCAAGGAATTAACATTGCCTGAATTCGGTAATGTTGCTTCCATGAGCTATGATCGCGATGAAGATATTGTATATGTCTCCATCTCATCATTCACATCAACGCAAAAAATCTATAAACTCGATGGTAAAAAACTCACTTGGGAATTCTATTATCAAGATGAAATCCCAATGGATCTCTCAGATATACATGCATCACTTGAATTCGTGGAATCCAAAGACGGCGTGAAAATTCCAATGTTCATCGTGCATAAAAAAGACATCAAGAAAGATGGTAATAATCCCGTTTTGATCACCGGTTATGGTGGATTCAATATCGGGATGAGTCCTGAATTCGTGGGATATAATGCATCATTCTTGAAGCGTGGTGGAATCTATGTTCGAGTTGGACTTCGCGGTGGCAATGAATATGGCGAAGCTTGGCATTTGGATGGCATGCTCAAGAAAAAACAACATACATTCGATGATATGATCGCCGCAACCGAATGGCTCATCACGAATAAATATTCAAATGCGAATCGGATTGTCGCAAGAGGCGGCTCCAATGGCGGTTTGCTGATGGGTGCGATTGCAAACCAAAGACCCGATCTCTATCGAGCGATTATTTGTCAGGTGCCTCTGCTCGACATGATTCGCTATCACAAATTCCGCATCGCGAGATATTGGATTCCTGAATATGGTGATCCCGACAAAGCGGAAGATTTTGGAACGCTATTGCAATATTCACCCTATCACAATATCAAAGCAGGCGTGCCACTTCCCGAGATGCTCGTCAGTGTAGGTGAATTCGATATGCGCGTGGATCCACTTCATGGAAAGAAATTCGTCGCAATCGCGCAATCAAGACCCGAGCAAGACAAACCGGTTATGCTCCATGTGGATTTCGATGCAGGACATGGAACCGGAAAATCCATTGAGCAAACCATCGAAGATCAAGCATTCTTCTGGCGTTATATTTTTAGTCGTTTGAACATGAATTGAGAATCATCATGACAAGATTTATCTATATCATAATCTGTGCTTTATTTGTTTCTTTCAATGCTTCGGCGCAGAAACCAAAGAAGAGCAAAAAACAAGTTCCTGTGCAGAAGGAAATACCCAAACGCTATGAATTGCGTTCAGGTGAACTCTTGCTATTTTCTGAAATGGATGGCATGCGCACCAAGATCACCGTGGCATTTGATAATCATGGAGCGCGTGAAGTGACCGAATCTGTGGGATATCGTATGGTTGAACAGGATCTCAATTTGAAAGTTCACTCAAAGAGCATTGTGATGAATGGCGTACTCACAACTCTCGATTTACAAGAGAGAACCGGAACTAAACTGTCGCTCGGTCAATATGCAGATGCTGGTGGAATCAATTTTGCTACGATTTCCGATAGCATGAAAAAAGAGATCGGACTTGTGAAGACAAATGCTATAGATACCGTTCTTGGCTATGCATGTGATATTTGGACAATCACGCATCCAACGATTCCTTTTTCCGGAACATATTCCGTTTGGGGCAATTTGGTCATGAGAAGTGAAACCATGACAAATGGCGTGAAGATGAGAACCTATGCGGTGAAGATTGAAGCCAATAAACCGCTCGATGAATCCATGTTGATCATCCCTGAAGATATTGTCTTCAAAAAACCCGGCGAATGATCATTTCTTATTGAGATGTTTGGGGTGCACGAAGAGAAAACCAAATTCCTCGGCATTGTCTTTCGTAATTGTCTTATGATGTAAGAGATGCGCTTTTCTAAGTGCCTCGGCATAGCGACCCCGCATGCGCATGCCGAGTTTCACGCGACGATGCACGATGATGTCATGTGCAAAGAAGTATAGCACGCCATAGACACTGATGCCGATGCCAATCCAAAAGAGGGGAGAAAATGTATCAATGCCCGCAATGATGCATAGAATTGAGGCAATTCCGAATATGATTCCAAATACATCATTCAATTCAAATCTGCAATGTGTTGGCGTATGATGCGTTTTGTGAATGAACCACAGCGGACCATGCATAAGAAATTTATGCGAGGACCATGCAATCACTTCCATTCCAATCACGGTTGCGAGAATGATGCCGAATATTTCAAGAATATGCATCAGATGAAATCAATGATATCATGTCTGGAAAGCACGCCTGACAAAGAACCATAATCCGAAACCAAAATTGCATGATGCGTCTTGAGAAGGTTAATCGCGCTTTGCACATCTTCAGTGGCATCGAGAATCGGCATAGGCTCTTCTTGGACTTGTTTGACCAATGCTGAGAGAACCGTTCTATCTGCAATGACTTTTGCCATGAGTTTATTCTCGCGCAAAGTACCAACGGAAATTCCATTATCAATCACGGGCATTTCTGAAATCTCATATTCCTGCATGAGTTGCAATGCCTGCTCGACGGTTGCATCTGATGATATGCTGAGCAGCTTGGGAATGGCTTTGGAATTGGATTTCACGGCTAATGCTGTTTTCACGGTTAGGCGTTCATCATCCAATAAATGTTGTTCCTTTAGCCATTCATCTGAATGATGTTTTGTGAGATATCGCTCGCCTGTATCGCATACGATGGCAACGACGATATCATCTTTTGTGAGTGTTTTGCCGAGTTTGAGGGCTGCTGCGATATTCATTCCACTTGATCCACCGCAGAAGATGCCTTCCTCGCGAGCCAGTCTGCGAGCCGTATTGAAGGATTCTTTATCATTGATATTCATCACATCATCAATCAGCGAGATATCGAGATTGCCCGGAATGCGCTCTTGTCCAACTCCTTCGACGAGATAGGGAAGAGCTTCTACAATGCGACCCGTTTCTTTAAATGTTTTGATACAAGAACCAACAGGATCTGCGGCAACCACTTTGATATTCGGATTTTGTTGTTTGAGATAGCGTGCTGTTCCTGTGATCGTACCACCCGTTCCAATCCCCGCTATGAAATGTGTTACTTTACCATCTGTATCATTCCAAATTTCGGGTCCGGTGGTGACTTCATGTATCGCAGGATTCGCATAAAAATCATATTGATTCAGCATCACTGCATTCGGGATTTCCTGAGCGAGTCTTTGCGCGGTATTGAAATAGTATTCCGGCGAACTTGCCTTTGCTGCACTTGAAACGATGAGCACATCCGCGCCGAGTGCTTTGAGATAACGCACGCGTTCTTGGGAAGCTTTGTCTGTCATCACGAATAAACATTTATACCCTTTCAATGTTGCCGCAAGCGCGAGACCGATTCCGGTATTTCCGCTTGTGGGTTCAATGATGATGCCACCCGGTTTGAGAAGTCCATCTCTTTCAGCTGCTTCGAGCATTGCAATGCCGATGCGATCTTTCACGGAGCCACCGGGATTGCGACTTTCCAGCTTCACATAGATGGTCGCAGGAATATCATGCGCAATCGCATTGAGTTTAACAAGCGGTGTTTTGCCGATCAGGCCGAGTACTGAGGAATGGACATTCATAGTGGATTTCATGCATTTGTGAATGCACAAAGATAGGAATTCTGTCTTGATGCATAAGGCAAGTAATCAGAAGGAAATCCCGACGCTGGAGCGAAGACCGATGAATATGGTATTCCATTCATGGCTTTTTAGGATGGAATTCAGTGGCATGAGCACATATCCCTCAAAACCGAGATGTATTGGTCCGAAGCCGAATTCCCAGCCGAGTCCTGTCTCGATTGACATCCGAATGCGCTCAATTTCCTGCATGAATGATCGCTTTTGTAGGGTGAGTATATTCGATCCGCTTGGATATCGGATTTCATCTCGACCCTGCATAATGATGGATTGATGAGTGAGATTGGATTCAAGCACATAATTGAGATTCATTCCGCCGAAAAGCGAGTAAAATGAATAGGATTGTTGTCCAAGAAGATCGAGCGATGCACCATAGAAGGGTAATTCGAATGATACATGACTCATCAATTCGGTTTCATCAAGACTGATTGCATGCAATTCATGTAATGGAGCAAGTGAGTTCTGAAGATTGAGATAGGATTTCGAATTGTCCTCGGCGAAGAGCATGCTATTGACAAATCGAATACCGAGTCCTATGCGCAAAAGCATACCCAATTCAGGAATGGAAAATCTTGTTCGTAGATATTGCGTGGAATATTCTTGTTCGATGAAATTTTCATCTGTTTCTTCTGAGGAAAAAGGTTGAAGAGGAATGCGATCATCAATGG
>Ga0315906_10004087_pt1 | contig 18948 bp, 10 predicted proteins | sample LakEriMetagenome_4_FD_203526 | JGI IMG/M metagenome (GOLD analysis project Ga0315906, IMG submission 203526) | Freshwater fungal communities from buoy surface, Lake Erie, Ohio, United States - Buoy 2 MA122 | ecosystem: Environmental > Aquatic > Freshwater > Lake > Lake biofilm | place: USA... | reverse complement strand
ACACATGAAAACACTAGAGATTATAGGGTTTAAAAGAGCAAATCTCGACAGTGCTGCTTTGAATGAAATCAGAGATGCCGGCAATGTTCCCTGCGTGGTTTACGGCCCAGGTATTCCTGAGCAAATTCATTTCTATTCCCCAGCAATCCTTTTCAGAAATTTGATTTATACTCCAGAAGTTCACCTGGTAGAATTAAACATAGAAGGAAAAATCGTAAAGGCTGTCCTTAAAGAAGCGCAGTTTCATCCCGTAAGTGATGTATTGCTTCATGCGGACTTCATGGCATACACCGAAGACAAGTCTATCAAATTTGAAATTCCTGTAAAGATTGAAGGAAGTTCACCAGGACTAGCACAAGGTGGTAAATTAGAGTTTAAGACTAGAAAATTGAAAGTGAAGGGCACAGCCAAGTCCCTCCCTGATTACATCACTGTGGATATCAGTGGCCTAGATTTGGGTAAATCGTTTAGAGTAGGTGAGTTGAAGCCTCAAGGATTTGAAATCCTCACCTCTCCCAACGTAACCATCGTGACCGTGGGAATTCCGAGAGCTCTCCGTGGAAAGAAAGCGGAATAATCTTGGAGGATATCTCTTACAAATCCTGCTCTTTACCGAGCAGGATTTTTTATTTTTGTACCAGTCAACAAAGATCTCATGAATTACCTGCTGGTAGGTTTGGGAAATATTGGTCCCGCCTACGAACTCACACGCCACAACATTGGATTCCTTACCCTTGACCGCTTGGCAGACCAACAGGGTATTTTTTGGAAAAGTGAGCGCTTAGCTTTTAAAACTGAGTTTAAGCATAAAGGAAGGAGCATTCACCTGATCAAACCTACCACATTTATGAACTTAAGTGGGAAAGCTGTCAATTACTGGATGCAGGCCCTGCGTATTCCCAAAGAAAATGTGCTCGTGATTGTAGATGACGTGGCGCTACCCTTTGAAAAATTAAGGATGCGGCCCAAGGGAAGTTCGGCAGGACACAATGGATTAAAAAATATTGAAGAGTGCTTCGGAGGACAAGATTACCCAAGGCTAAGGATGGGAATTGGAGATCATTATCCCAAAGGAGGTCAGGTAAATTATGTTTTGGGAAAGTTTACAGAAGAAGAGCTACAAGCTCTACCCGGAATCCTGGATAAGGCCATAGCCATGACACTAGCCTTTTGCACCCAAGGGATAGCTCCTACCATGACCCAGTACAACGATTGATTTCCAAAGGAATTTGGAATTGACGCTGCCACCTTATTTCTTTGTACTCGTTCAAAACACTGATTTTATAAAGAAGAGGCGAGAGACTAGGCTCCCTGACCCTCTGGCAACCCTCCCCCTTGGGGAGTAAGGTGCCAAATCCTACCCGAGGCGGGAACTATAAATGGAAGATACCTCTCTACCAATTTGTTGTTTCTTTACCCTTCTCTGGAAAATTTCTTTTTCTTCAGGTAGTCTTGGATAAATGCTAACTCAACACCTCACCATGCCTCATTTCGAAACCGACTCCATTCGCATCCAGCAACGCTCCAACCAACGGGAACATGCTACTGCATTGTACCTAAGTTCTAGCTTTACTTTTGAATCAGCAGAAGAGGCACGAGCCATGTTTGCAGAGGAAATCCCAGGCAATATCTATTCTAGGTATTCCAATCCTAATACCGCAGAACTTATAGAAAAAGTATGTGCTGCAGAAGGTACGGAGGCAGGCATTGCTACCGCCTCGGGGATGGCTGCCATGTTTGGGAGTATTGCTTCCTTACTGCAACAGGGGGACCATATCCTGGCCTCTAGGTCCTTGTTTGGATCTACCCACCAGTTGCTCACACGCGTTTTTCCCAAGTGGGGTATTAGCTCTACGTACGGGGACATATCCGATTACAAAAACTGGGAGAAGCTCTTGCAGCCCAATACCAAAATGCTTTTTTTAGAAACCCCCTCTAATCCAGGCTTGGAAATCATAGACTTGGAATGGGCAGGAGAATTTGCAAAAGCGCATCACTTAATTTTAGTGGTCGATAACTGTTTTGCTACCCCTTACCTGCAGCAGCCAGCCAAATGGGGGGCTCACCTGGTAACCCACAGCGCCACCAAATACATGGATGGACAGGGTCGCGTCTTAGGAGGATTGATTCTAGGAAAAAAAGAACTTATCCAGGAGGTACAATTTTTCACCCGGCATACAGGCCCCTCCCTATCCCCGTTCAATGCCTGGATCCTTTCCAAAAGCCTGGAGACCCTAGCGCTAAGAATGGATAGACATTGTGAAAGTGCCCTCACCCTAGCTAAAACTTTGGAAGGACATCCCGAAATAGAAAGCGTGAAATATCCCTTTTTAAAATCCCATCCCCAGCACGAATTGGCTCTCAAGCAAATGAAAGCTGGAGGAGGAATTTTGACCCTAAGCCTAAAAGGAGGTCTAGCAAGAGCGAAACGCTTTATAGATCACCTTCAAATGATCTCTGTTACTCCCAATCTGGGAGACAGTCGAAGTATCGTCACCCATCCAGCTTCTACTACACATAGCAAATTGACCCAAGAGGAAAGGCAAAAAGTAGGCATTACAGATGGATTGGTTAGAATTTCTGTAGGATTAGAACATCCCGAGGATATCCTCCAAGACATACTTCAGGCAATAGAGTCTTCTACCAAAGCCTAAATCATGGCTTCAGGGTATTTCTAAAGATGATAAAGGGCTTCCAACGCTCTTTAGGTGCCTGGTAGAGCTGATCAAAAGCAAATGCCCCTACCACTACATCTTGGTCTCCATCTAGGTCCAAATCCCCCTGAGTGAGGGTCAGCCAATGTCCATCTACCTGCTTATCCAGGGCAAAAGGTGTAAATGCCAAGGTCTTCGTCTGCTTAAAAAAGAGCAAATTTTGACTAGGAACTTGGTTTTTGTCTGGAAAAAAAGAAATGACAAATAGGTCCTTTTTCCCATCCTGATCAAAATCTCCAAGTTCTAATCCGCTTGCTCCATGCATGGGGTAAAACCAGGCTTCCTCAAATTCGCCCTCCGTAGTGGAAGTGAAAATATGAACGCCATGGTATTTTTTTAAGATTTGACTTTGATCTGCGTTGTCCCCATTGACCAAAATAATTTCCTTTTTTTCATCTCCATCCACATCTTCCCAACGAAAATCACTAGAACCAAAAGCGGGATGAAAGGCCAAAAGTTGCTTCTCCTTAAATTTGCCATCTCCCTGATTATCAAAAAGTAAGAGTGCTTCCTTGGCTTGCGTCATCAAGGTCAGGATATCCAAATCCCCATCTTGATCATAGTCTACCGCCAATGACCTTCTGGCACCTGGCTCATTTTTTAGGATCACTTCCTTCCATCCCTTGCCTTGGCTGAGAAACAAACTCAGTTTTCCCAAATGGTTTCCAAATTGAGAGACCGCGTAATCCCGATTCCCATCCAGGTTCCAATCCCCTACCTCCATATCCACCGGACGCATGAGTCGATCCAGTACAGGCAGATCCTTCCAGCGCTTTGTGCCCCTAGAAAAATGTGAAAGAATGCCTAATGAATCATTGGCTGGATCCATCAATCCCATGGTAAGTACGTCAAAGGAGCGATCGGAATCCCAATGCAGATCTACCGGTGCTACAGCAGTGGGCAAGGAATCTATTATGGCAAATCCTTTCTTGGAATCCAGCCAAAACAAGGCTTTAAATCTATGTCCTACGAGTAAATCTCCCGACTGAGGATGTATGGTCAATAGGGTAGTTAAGCTAGAGCGAACCTTAGGAAATTCAGGAACTTCCAATTTAAATCCAGGAATTCCCAATTGAGGAGCTTGTTTTGGGTCCTGGGGCAAGGGGGATTCCGGTGCATTCTCCAAGTAATAGGCTTCCAATTTCTGCCAATTCTCCCGCGTGATGTACGGGGTTTTGGAATAAATTCCTTCCGGCACCCCTTCGTCTTCAGGGAGGGTAGATCCAAAATCTTCCTCCAAGTAAAGTCCCATCCGCTTCCTCATATCAGGAAGCACCTTGGACCAGGTGGCCTTATCCAAAATATCTGGAGAAGGCATCAAGTGACATGCTGCACAGTATCCCTTGGCCAATTGTTCGCCCGAGAGATCAAGATCGGATTGAGACAATTGGTACAGGCTGGGAGGAGGCTGCTTCCGCTCGGCTATGGGTTGGCAGGCAAAGGATAAAAACATGAATACGTGTAAGATTCCCCAATGCAGTCGCATAGTCCTTTACAGAAGAGATTTAAACTCAACCACAAGTTCAGGATTAATACCCAAGTGCTTGGAAAAATCTACAGGGGAAGAAGAAAAAGAAAGCTCGGGATTAATAAATTGATTTTCAGCCGCAAGCAACTGCTTGCAGGAAGCATGAATTTCCTTGAGATACCCCGTTTGCTTCAATATAGGAAGGTGTTCCGGCTTCAGCCCCCCACCTGGAAGGATTATTAGCGCCTCCTTGGCTTGCACCAAGAGGTCGGCTACAATTTCCAAGCCCTCGCTGAGGGAATTTTTTCCTCCTGAGGTAAGGATTCGTTGAAAGCCAAGCGACTTAATTTTTTTCAAGGAATCCTGTAAGTCCACCGAGGCGTCAAATGCCCTATGAAAGGTACATGGCTTGGAACCCGCAGCCCTAAGCAAGGATTCGCAAGCAGACTCTTGCACATATCCCTTGGCATCCAAAGCCCCAAACACAAATCCATCGGCACCTAAATCTGCTAGAAGTTGTATGTCTTGCTTCATGACCCACAATTCCTTGGGAGTGTAGACAAAGTCCCCTCCACGAGGTCTTATCATCACAAAGATGGGAATATCGAGTTCGCTCTTTAAAACTTTTAGCATGCCTGCACTGGGGGTTTCGCCTCCTTCCGGGAAATTGGCACACAACTCCAATCGATCTATACCTAAGTGGGCAGCATCCAGTGCGGCTTGTACTGAAAATACCGGGGCTTCAAGAAGGATCTTACTCATGGTTTAAAATGACTTCCTGCATTCATCAAGACATTGCCTGCTCCTGTGGCTTTTGCAAAGGTAAATCCAGGGTGTACGGCAAATGCACCCACTTCTCCATCCGTGTTCATGGCCAAAAAACCAGCTTGAATATCTTCAATATGTTTGTTTTTTGCCACCAATCTTCTTACCGCTTCTTCACAGGCTTCTTGAGGACTTCTCCCTTGACGCATCAATTCTACAATAAGAAAACTTCCACAGATCCGAATGATGGACTCTCCCAAACCGGTTGCTGTGGCAGCACCTACCTCATCGTCAACAAATAGCCCAGCACCAATGATAGGGCTATCGCCTATCCTACCGTGCATCTTGTAAGCCAAGCCACTGGTAGTACAGCTTCCCGCCAATTTTCCTGAGGCATCCAATCCAATCATTCCGATGGTATCGTGATTTTCGATATTGATAATCGGCTTGTATTGGCTAGTCACCTTCCATTTATCGTATTCCACCTGTGCTTTGGGACTTAACTTTTCTTTTTCCATCGGGAAGCCTTGTGCAATGGCAAACTGACGCGCACCCTCACCCGCAAGCATTACGTGAGGAGTCTTCTCCATCACTGCTCTGGCTAGCGAAATGGGATGCTTGACCTGTCGGACAAAGGCTACCGAACCACAAGACCCATCCCCACACATGATGGAGGCATCTAAGGTGGTGATCCCTTCCCGATCTGGAAGCCCTTGCAAGCCTACAGAAAGATTTTCCATGTCCAATTCTGTTGTTCTGACCCCTGCTTCGACGGCGTCTAAGATACTCCCCGTATTTTTCAATTTTTCCCAAGCATTGGCATTGGCAGGAATTCCATGATCCCAGGTGGAAAGGATCAAAGGCTTTTCTGTCTTCCTAGTCCGGCTAGGACCTGCCATCGCCTCTAAGGAAGCCATGCCAGGTAAAATTAGGGCAGTTCCGAGCAAAGATTGCTTAATAAACTTTCTTCTATGGGACATGGATTGTATTTTAGATTCAAGGAGTCAAATTATACATTTTGCGTCAAATAATCCCTTCTTTCATCTAAATACTCCAAACAAATCCATGCGACCATACCTGTTGAGAGAGGCAAGTTGGAAATCATTAAAAACCTTCCGCTACGACCTTGCTATTTTACCCTGGGGTGCTACTGAAGCACACAATTACCACCTTCCCTACGGTACGGACTGCTACGAAGCAGATGCGATAGCCCAGGAAGGAGCTAGAAAGGCTTGGGAAAGGGGAAACAAAGTAGTGGTCCTTCCTTGCGTCCCTTTTGGCGTAAATACGGGTCAATCCAATATCTACCTAGACATCAATCTCAATCCAAGCACGCAATTGATTATCCTTCAGGACATCATCACCGTACTGGAAAGACAGGGTCTAAAGAAATTATTGATTTTGAATAGTCATGGGGGCAATAATTTTCAACCCATGCTGCGCGAACTCGGATTGAAGTTCCCCTCCATGTTGCTTTTCACCTGCAATTGGTTTCAGGCTCTGGATAAAAGCAAGTACTTTGAAGAAGGGGGAGATCATGCCGACGAAATGGAAACTTCCCTGATTCAATACCTTCACCCCGAGCTGGTTGCCCCCTTGACCGAGGCAGGAGAAGGAAAAGAAAAAAAATCAGTTATCCGAGGCATTCGGGAAAAATGGGCCTGGGCAGAACGAAAATGGTCAGAGGTGACCGAAGACACGGGCATTGGAAATCCAAAAAAATCTTCTCCCGAAAAAGGAAAGCGGTATTTTGAGGACGTCACCGAGAAGGTGGCCGAACTGATGGAAGATATTTGTCAGGCGAGGCCTGGAGCACTCTATCGCTGATCAATTGGTAGAAGGAAGACTCAAAGGAACTTCCTTGCCTTGATACGTAATCATTTTTACCGCAGTGACTCCTGAAGGAAGGGAGATGACTCTACTGGATTGGGAGGCAAAGCCTGCCCCTAAGGCCAAGTCGACGCGTTGCTTTCTACCGTCTGCAAAGTTTAGCACCACAGCCATAGCTTCGACAGGAGGTAAAAGGTTACGAAGATTGGAATTTTTTCCAGCGAAGGCTAACAATTTAGAACGGTTTTGGGAGGCCATATACAACATCGACCCATTGGCAGCACTCATCTTGACCAAGGCCTTGGCATCTCCTGGCACCATGAATCCGCTTGCTCTGCCTGGCATGTATTTCAATTCACCTTTCCCGTTGCCCAAAAGGATCCAACCTATAGAAGCATCTAATCGGCCAATGAAAACTTCATTTCCATAATCGTTACCTACCATCATCAGATCAGTATAGCCATCTCCATTAAAATCATCCGCAACAATACCATTCATCGGAGCCAGCTGTGCTTGTATTGGTAATTCGTGAATAGAAAACTTCCCACCTCCAAGGTTTTCTACCCAAACCGAACGATCCAAAGTTCCTGTAAAAACTTGGGCATCCTTTTTTTCCTCTTCGGTAAAAAAGGTCTGCTCGGTACTCTTGGCAAAATACTTGTAGCGATCAAATTTTCGTCTAAACATAGGACTTTGGCCAATCAAATCGTCCCAGAAATGACTTGGAAAAGCCTGGTATTCCCCTCCAATTTTTTCCTTGTAGTAGGCAAAAGAAATGGGATCCACCGAACCATTCGCATCAAAATCTTTGGCATAGACCTTTACTGGCCGATCCGCAGAGGGATGATAGGCATTATTAGCCCCTAGATTTCCTACAACCCAATCTGAATCTCCATCTTGATCCAGGTCAGCGCTGGCTATAGAATTCCACCAACCGGTATATGATTCCAATCCAGTCTCTTTGGCTAGCTGGAAAGCAGTACCCGTGTTGAGCAGCACGGTAATCGGCATCAATTCCCCTACTACCACCAAATCTACTTTTCCATCGGCATTGACATCAGAGAAAAGCGCATCGGTAATCATGCCTATTTTTTCTAATCCTGGAAGCCAGGTAGAGGTAGCATCCACCAAGGACCCTCCTTGATTTTTCAAAAGGAAGCTTCTTTCTGCTAAAGGATATTGACCTATAGGACTTCTCCCCCCTACCAATAGGTCCATCCATCCATCTCCATCTATGTCTGCACCGCGCACCACGCTGCCGTTTGCTAGAGGAAGACTAGATCTTTTATCCAGAGTAAAATTACCCTTCCCATCGTTAAGGTAGAGCCTGTCCTGGTATTCTGGGGCATTGGGAACAAACTCAGCACTGCCCGAAACCAAATACATGTCTAGATCTCGGTCTTGATCCAAATCAAAAAGGAGAATACCCGTGATTTCTTCTCGAATAGACTCCTTGGGGAGCAATTCTTTCTTGGCAAAACTTCCATCTTGGTTTTGGCTATACCACACCGGAGCATAGCCTGCAGAAGATCCTATCACGACATCTTCTCTGCCGTCTCCATTCAGGTCACCAACTGCCAAGGCAGGCCCATATTGAGAAAGTTTGTGTGGAAGAGTACGCTGTACGTTAAAATCAATTTTGTCGTCTTCTTGATGTAGGTAATCTATCCCCAAGGCTGTAGAGACCTCGGTCAGCAATTGATTTGCTTCTCCTAGGTTTCTCACTGCTACGGAAGCAGTGCCAGGAGACGCTGTAGCATAATCCACTTCGATGACTTGGTTGGACCCAACATCCGTTAAGCGGTTGACCTTTCCATCTGGCCACATGACTAGTACTTCTTCCACTACCTTGCTGGAATCTACGCCAAAATGAATAATCGGCTCTGTGGAAGACATGTATCCCCTTACCACCTGCATTTCTTGATAGCCCAATTGGTCTTGGTTATAGGTGATCCAAACCTTAGCTCCAAGACCATCAGGATTCTTTTTTTGACCTTTAAGTTTTACTCTGAGGTAATTGGGCTTTTCTTTTTTCTCGTTGAGCTTGTTTTCAAAAACAAAGGCTGGATCATTGATATTGTTGACTACATAATCCAAATCTCCATCAAGGTCTAAATCGACTAAAACGGCACCATTGGAAAAAGAAGGCTGATTTAGTCCCCAAGTCTCTCCTACGTCTTCAAAGGCTAATTCTCCCACCTGCTTGTACGCGTAATTTGGAATTTTCACAATGGGTATAGAATCTAGCAATTGCCTTACCGAAGCAATATTGCCTACATCCGCTCTATAATTGGCAAAATCCTTATCGGTGATATCTCTTGGGAACCCATTGGTGATCAATACATCTCGCATCCCATCGTTGTCAACATCAGCCATTAATGGAGCCCAACTCCAGTCGGTTTGGTAAACTCCCGAAAGCATTCCCACTTCGCTGAATGGAATCCCTGGACCATTATTGATGTGCAACATGTTTCGAACGTATTGGTATTCGTAGCCAAACTGTTCGTTGTTGATATAGGTCTGGTAAACGTTTTTCCCAATGGTAGTCTTCTTTCTATAGCTATCCTCTCCTAGCATGTCGATGGTGATCAGGTCAGGCAAGCCATCGTTGGTAAGGTCCGCCATGTCAGAGCCCATGGAAAATTGGCTTTGGTGTCGAAGGACTTCCTTGGTTTTATTGGAAAAGGTACCGTTTTGATTATTGATATATAGGATATCGTTGGTAATGTAGTCGTTGCTGACATGGATGTCAGGCCATCCATCGTTGTTTACATCCCCAATGGCAAGTCCCAAACCAAATCCCTCGTAGGTTATCCCTGCTTCTAAGGTTACATTGGTAAAGGTACCATCCCCGTTGTTTTTATAAAAGGAATCGTTGTTGATGGCAGATCCATCGGTAATTTTCTCCTTGAAATTGGTGGGTTTAATGGCCAATTGCTCATTATTCAATACGTAAAGATCCAAGTCTCCATCCAAATCATAATCCAAAAAAGCCGCTCCCATGGAATTGCCCGGATCGGCAATGCCGTACTGGCTGCCCATCTCTTTAAATCGAAGTACGCCTTGGGCATCCTTGCCTTGATTCACAAAAAGCAAGTTATTTCTCTCACCAGGGCCCTTTTTCATGGCAGTAGCCACGTACAGGTCAGGCCATCCGTCTTCGTTGATATCTACCACTACCGTCCCCGTACACCACTTATCGAATGCCATGATTCCGGCATCTTCAGATACATCTCGGAAAGTAAACTTCCCTTGATTCAGGTAAAGACGGTTGGGTACTTGATTTCCCGTAAAAAATAAATCGGGTAATCCATCCCGGTCAAAATCAGCAGTTGCTACTCCCCCTCCATTAAATATGTATTCGTCGGTAAGGATATTGAAGCTATCCGATTCGATGATTTCATTGTTGAACTCAATGCCCGTTTCCTCCGGGGACTTGAGTTCAAAAAGCGAATCCTTTTGTTGACAAGCAATAAAACATAGGACAACAAATACGTTGGGGAGAAAGGGAATCTTACTCATCTGAATGAAGCTTCGGGATTAGAGTAGAAAAATAACATATTCCGTCATGGAAAAAAATAGAGTACCGTAGGGAGCAAAAAAAAAGAGGAGGTCCGAAAACCTCCTCTTTAAACTTTATAACTAAGTAAGCTTAGAAACCTGGGTTTTGAGCCAAGATATCCTTACCTACTAGGTCAATTTGGTCTTGAGGGATTGGAACCCACTTGAACTTGTCAGAGTACTTAGATCCACCCAAGGCAGAAGCAAGTTTCACTCCATCGTAAGCAAAGTAGAAGTCCAATTCTGCTTGAGCAGTACCCCAACGCTGTAAGTCATAGAATCTATGTCCTTCCATACCCAATTCAAGGAGACGCTCGTGACGCACGGCCAATTGCGCAGTAGCCTTGCTGGTCCAAGCTGTATTGTATGTGCTAATCACATAGTTGGCAGCATTGGTACCATTGGATCTCTTAAGGAAAGAGTTGATTGCTCTAGTTCTCACGCGGTTGACATACTCACGTGCTTTTTCCAAGCTTCCAACTTCGATCTCTGCTTCTGCAGCAAGCAATAGAATGTCTGCAAAACGGATGATCATGAAGTTGATTCCTGTATATCCAGGAGTCCAGGAAGAGTTGTCTTGGAAGGTTCCTGCCTCAGACTTAGCATACACATACTTCTTTGGAGAGTATGGTCCTGCATTAGGCTGGTTACGGATCCAAGCTTGACCTGGGTGATCCATCCAATCCAAGTAAGGGATACCTCTACGACCTACGGTATGATCCAATCTTGGATCCAAGTTACCTGCATCTGGAGTAAAGGCAGCACCTGAAGCTACGCCCATGTCATTTTTCACTTCATTACCAGCGCTATTGTAAGACTTATCCAAAAGAGGAAGTCCACTCGCATCTGTTCTGAAAGCATTGACGAAGGTAAAGCTTGGCTGGAAGAATCCGCAGCAGTTACCTGGACCCGCAGGACCGGTATTGTAAGGGAAGTTCAAGTCAAACTCAGGGTTTGCATTGTTTACAGAACCTGTGTTAGCAGCAGCCTGATACGCCCAGATAGACTCTTGGTGGTTATCGTTTTTACCGCGGAACATGTCATCGTAGTAAGGAACCAAACCATACTTCAAGCCATTGGAAGTTACCCCATTGGCAATCACGTCGTCAAACAAGGCTTTTGCTTTGGTAAACTCCTTGGTGTACATGTACACCTTAGCCAAGTAAGATTTCGCAGCCCATACGTTTACTCTACCTACTTGAGGCTGAGTAGCAGGAAGCTTAGAAATAGCATACTCTAAGTCAGCTACGATGAATGGCCAAAGAGATTTGTCATTCTTCACTTTTTCCAAGCCAGATCCGTAATCTACATTTTCGTCCACATAAGGAGTCTTATCGTAGTCACGAGCAAGCTCGAAATAGAAGTGTGCTCTTAGGAATCTTGCTTGAGCAGAAAGTCGAGTCACATCTGTAGGAGTCACATCAGGACCAGCCTTCTTCAATAGTCTCAACACGTTGTTTGCTCTAGCAATACCTTCGTAACATACGTTGTACTTCGCTCCGATATCTCCACCTGCAGCGTTGTTTTCAAAACGCTGAATAGGGTTGATTGAAGTAAAGTCACCTGGGTCAGTACCTTTATTGGCCTCACCTCCACGAATACTTCCCCACACCCAGTTGGATGGGGATCCTAGTCTGTTGCCTCGTCCGTTTACTTGGGAGTAGGCCGCGATCAACGATGCATCAAGACCAGCTAGGGATACAAGCTGATTTTCAGACAATTGTCCAACCGGCGGGACTTCCAAAAACTCCTCGCTACAACTCACTGCTACCATCATCGCTGTGGATGCTAGTAGGGCACCGATTTTTAATTTGAAATTGTTCATTTGTTTAATCAATTATAGTTTCTATAACTCGATTCAAATTTGATTGTTTAAGCTTAGAAGCTTAAGTTAAGACCGAAAGTCCAACCTCTAGTAACTGGGTAGTTACCTACGTCAATACCGAAAGTCAAGTCAGCATCTCCACCTACTGCAGGATCCAATCCTTCATATCCAGTAATGGTGAATAGGTTGTTGACGGATGCAAATACACGAGCTCTTTCCATTTTCAACTTCTGCAATACGCTTGCAGGAGCAGAATAACCTAGAGTCAAGTTTTGCAATCTTAGGTAAGATCCATCTTCCACATAGTGAGAGTTGGCCACGTTTGCATTAGAGAAGTTAGATACACGCTCTACCACTGGAATAGTTGCATCCAAGTTTTGAGGAGTCCAAGCTTCTAGCAATCTTTTTGCCTTAGCAGCACCTTCAAAGGTCTGATAGAAGTCAGTAAACCAACGAGATTGGTTCCAGATTTCGTTTCCAATAGAAGTATACAAGTAAGCAGAAACATCAAATCCTTTGTAACCTAGAGTGAAGTTCATACCCCCAGTAAAATCAGGCACTGGATTTCCAAGGAATACACGATCGTCTGGAGTGATTTTACCATCCTTATTCACGTCTTCGTACTTGAAGCGTCCAGGAGCAGCTCCATCTTGTGCAGCATGCTTAGACACGTCTTCTGCATTTCTAAACAATCCTAGCACATTGTAGCCAAAGAAGGAAGAAAGTGGCTGTCCAACGGCGTTACGGATAGGCTGAATACCACGGTAAGAAGGGTTAACTGAAGTAATGAAGCTCAAACCTGGAGAAAGTGCAACAATCTCGTTTTTCAAGGTAGAACCCGTTACAGTCATTTCGTAAGTCAAGTCAGAAGTAAGGTTTCCTCTGGTAGACACCAACAAGTCCAAACCTCTGTTCAACATCTGTCCGATGTTTACCGCTGGAGGGGAAGCGTTGCTACCCGCAGTCAAAGGAATAGGCACAGTAAACAACAAGTCTTTGGTATCCTTCTTCCACCAATCGAAGATGATATCCAACTTTCCGTTGTAGAAGGTACCGTCAAAACCTACGTTTTGAGTGATGGCAGTTTCCCACTGAGCGTTAGGGTTACCAATACGAGATCTTCTAAATCCAATCACAGCACCAGAGTTAGAACCGGTGATATCGTAAGAAGAAGCACCTACGTTACCAGCAAATAAAGAGTACTGGTTGTTAGGATCTACGTTGTTGGAGTTACCCATCTGACCCCAACCACCACGGATTTTCAAGTCATCGATCCAAGTAGCACCTTGCAAGAAAGATTCAGAAGAAACTCTCCATGCTGCAGAGAATGCAGGGAACACCCCGTATCTCGCATTGGCACCGAATCGAGAAGAACCGTCGCGACGAACCACTGCACTTACAATGTATTTGTCATCGAAGGTATAACGCAACTGACCAAAATAAGAGTTAAAGTTAACTCCCTTAAACTGGCCTGAGTTTACTTGACGAGTTCCAACCGGCAAGTTGGAGATGGTAATGAAGTTAGGATCGGTAGAGAAAGGATTCTGACCTACCGCGTTCATGTTTCTTCCAGCACCAGAGTTCAAAGCTTCTTGACCCACCAAGACGTTGAAGTCATGCTTGTCAATTTTCTTCTTATAAGATAAGGTGTTGGTAAAGGTCCATCCAAACACGAAACCAGCTCCTTCTCCATAACCGAAGGCAGAGTTGTTTTCAGAGTTTTCGTACTGAAGACGAGTAAAGTCCCAGAAATAGAAGTTGTTGTACTGACCACCTACGGAAGTTCTGAAAGTCAAGTCATCGATGATGTCCCACTCTCCATACACGTTACCGAAAGCATTGGCGTTAAAGCTTCTGTTGTTCAAAAGACCTTGTCTGTTGGCCACTGGGTTTCTAGGGTTGTTGAAACCTCTAGAGGCAGTACCTGCGTATCCACCAAATTCATCGTATACAGGAATGATGGAAGGCATACGGAAGGCTTGAAGGATGTCGTTTTCGTCATCAGATACACCACGACCGCCTGTACCTCCTTGCTGACCCAATACCTGACGGTAAGTAGCTTGGAAGTTTTGACCTACACGGATACGCTTGGTCACATCAAATTCAGAGTTTGCTCTCAAAGAGTATCTCTTAAATTGGTTTCCAACCATGATACCGGATTGATCTTGCACACCTAGACCCACATAGAATCTTGATCTTTCAGATCCTCCGTTGAAGCCCAAAGAATGTCTTTGCAATGGTGCAAAGCGAGTCAATTCAGCGTACCAATCGGTTCCTTCTCCAGTCATTGCTCTAGTCAATTGACGGATAGTTCCTTTTGCAGGATCGATATTGTACCAACCTCTTTGCTGATCGATTTGGGCCTGAGTAAGTGGGCCTGGCTGACCAGACAATACACTGAAGGCACCTGCAGCATTTTGGCTAATTAAGCTCAAGTAATATGGCATTACTGGAGTAGCACCGGTACCAAATTGAGGGTGACCATAGGCTGGAGCACGGTTTTGCAAGGCAGCAGTATTCTTTTCTGCCAACCAAGTGATGTCTGCATATCCCTGAGGATTCAACATCTCGATTCCAGTTCCTGGATCGGTTGTACCGAACATTCCATTATAATCTACTCTCAACTTGTTTTCTCTAGCACCACGCTTGGTAGTGTAAACGATAACACCGTTAGCAGCACGAGCACCGTAAATGGAAGCTGCCGCAGCGTCTTTCAATACGGTAGTTGACTCGATGTCATCCGGGTTCAAGAAATCAGTAGATTCTACAGGCAAACCATCCACAATGTACAAAGGCTCGTTACCACCGAAGGCACCAAAACCACGAACACGAATGATGGAAGAAGTACCGGGCTGACCGTTGGTAATTACCGTCACACCAGATACACGTCCTTGTAGGGTTTGCTCGACGTTACCTGTTGGGATAACTGTCAAGTCTTTTGGACTTACTGTAGCAATCGCACCGGTAGTTTCTCTACGAGTATCGATAGAGTAACCGGTTACAACTAATTCAGTAAGGGTTCTTTCATCGGGCTGCAAGGAAACGTCTACTACGCTTCTTGCACCAACCACTTGTTCAACGGTGGTGTAACCAATAAAAGAGAATACCAAGGTCGCTTGGTCGTTGGGAACACTGAGGGTATACTTACCGTCAATGTTGGTGGCAGTACCGGTAGTGGTTCCTTTCACAAGGATGGACACTCCAGGAAGGCCTGTGCCAAATTCATCAAGTACTGTACCCGTCACCGTTTTCTGCGCATAGGCAGCCGAGACAGAAAGCACTAAGAGCGTAAGGCACACACTTAGGATTTTGTAAACATTTTTCATAAACATAGATAGATTGGGTAACAAGATTAATCTCAATAACTTGTTTGTTAATTGATTATGCAATCGTTTGCGATTATTCTTAAAATAATTGCAATAAATGCCGCTTTTTATTGATTTGGTATTTATTGCGCCTATACCTGGTCTGATGACCCGCTGACTAAAAAAACCGATAGGTTTGACATCGGTCGATGCTAGGTGAGAGAAGGAATTAGGTTAAGTAATTTTACTCATAGGCTGAAATTTTGGGTTTGATTGTGATTTCTCAACATTCAATGTTAAATAATCTTAAAGAAAAAACAAATTTTCTTGCCTAAATATTCTTCTGTTTTTTTTCAAAAAAAATAAATAGTTCTCCTTCGGGATTCTTTTTTTCTTTAGAATAATTTCCCTTCTGAAAGAAAATATTCGAAATTATTCCAAGTAAAAATCATTCCACTCCAGACATCACCTGTTTGAGATCTAAGTCCTTAAAATGGGGGTCCAGTACTACTTTTCTTTGTAAAGACACATTTTTAATTGCCTTTTGCAGGTGAAGGGTAGCAATGTCCTTTTGACCCAGCTGCATGGCTACCAAGGCCAAGCCATAGTACCCGTATCCAAGCTCCCTACTCATGAGTACAGATTCCTCAAAAGCAAGCGTTGCCTGCATGTAATCTCCAAGCAAATAGAAGGCTAAGCCCTTGTTAAAATAGTCCTTCGCTTCTGTTATGGGAGTTTCAAATCGAAGGGTAGCCAATTTGTAGTCCCCTCTCCTGATATCCAATGCCCCTCGGAGCAATTCACTCTCTCTTCCTAATTCAGTCCCCTTAGCTAGTACCGTCACTTCAGAGATTTTTTTATATCCCTCCCAGTAGTCTCCCAGAAGAACCAGAGCTTGGCCTTGATTAAACACCGCTTGGGGGAGCCCTCCAAGTTGAGTACAAGCATCTAAAAGTCTCAAGGCTTCTTCCAGCAGGATTTCGCGAGAGCCTGCATCGGTCTGAAGCTGTGCTTGTCGCATCCTCACCACAGCCAGATTGTTGTAAGGAATAGGTGATGGGTAATACTCAGCCAATTTAGAATAAAAAAATCCCTTTTCTTCCCAAACCTCAGCTTCTGCAGCGGCGATGGCCCATTCCTCTTTACTCAATTTATTTTTAGCCTTGGGCAGGAGGGATTGTTGTAGCCTTTGGATTTGCTCTTGGCTTAGCCCCAGGTAGGGCTTGGCTTTTATTTCAATAGTCACTGCCCTCAAGTTGGGATACAAGGCGGTAGATACTTTTTGGAAATCAGGCAACTTTCGTAATTGGTTGCCCACCTCAACAAAAGTGGCTGCTTGTTGCAAAATTTCAATATAGATTTCCTTTCTTTCCTCTGAAATTCCTGAATAAGAGGCAAGCTGCTTCCGGAAATCAAACCAATCGTTCCATCTAGAATCTACACGAACTAAAGCAGGATCAAGCTGGGGAGTGATTTCAAGAAATTTCTTTTCTACTTCTATGGCACGTTGGTAGCCAAGCTGACTTGATCTACCTTCTGCTTGTTCGGGAGATTGCAAACCTGTAATTCTCACGTACTTTAGGCTGGAATTTTTTTGAATAAATTGTCTTATTTTATCCCAAACGTCCTGGTTGCCTAGTTCTGAAGAAAGAACAGAAGATCCTGCAGAAAACCGTAGGACGTAAGTAGCTTCTTGAGCAATCGTGGGTTGGTAGGAAGAGGGATGTACGTATTTACCTACATCAGACAGGTGCTCTCCTAGCATACGATCTTCAAGCAGCACCAAGCGTTGGGGAGCAACTACCCCAACGGCCAATACCTTGTACAGCGGAGCTAATCTCCCGGAGGAATTTTTGGACTGATGCACCAGAAGTAATGAAGAGGCTTCCATCCAGTCTTGATAGGGAAGTACTGCTTCTTGCTCTAGGTTCCAAATACCTCCTTTTCTCTCGTAGGTTAAGGGACCCAGGTCCAGGGTGTCTTGGGACCCTACCAAAAGAAGTTGAAGCCGGGAAAGAAAAGAAGCAGCGCTAGTGGTGTGAGGAATTTTACCTAAGACTTTAAAATACAGAGAATCCCCATGTACCCTGGGCTCCATGGAACCTACCTTAATCTTTGAAAACACCTGATCTTCCAATCCCCTCTCCTGTCCTTGGGAAAAACCCTCCAAGGAACAACTAAAAAAAATCAAGAAAATCCAAAACAATCTGATTATCAGCGTTGTTTGAAAATAACAAGTTTTTTTTAGTATTTTCGAGACTAGCAATTGACACCTATTCATGGAAAAACTTAAGCTATTTTTTGAAGAACGAACCTTTGGCGTTTGCTCCAAACTTGGTGAAAAATTAAATTTTCCCATAGACAGCATTCGACTCTTTTTTATATACACTTCTTTTATCACCTTAGGTTCACCGGTGGTATTGTACGTGTCTATGGCCATGATGATGAAAATTCGAACTTATTTTCGAAAAAAGAACCATCCTGCCTTATTCGATTAAAGATCCGAAAATTTTTTCTTTCCCAGTAATTTATGCTCTGCGAAGACCAATAATGCAGGCCCAGAACCTATTTTTCCAGAAGGGTGCTTGGTTTTTAAACTTTTAGATTTTTGACTGACAAAGAAATCTGCATAACCCCTGCCGATGGCCTTGGCATGGGCAAATTTTCCTGTAATCAGGTAGGTAAGCAGAGCTACTCCTTCAATACCCCCTTTGATCAGCAAGATGAATAAAAAGCGAAGGAAACTGACCTGCTTGTAAATCATGGCCAAACTATTTCTAATATTTAGGTAGAGTTTTTGGGGACTGGCCCGATCGAGTGTAGCCCCACCCAGGTGGTAGACCCTGACCTGTCCAAGGTAGGCTATATTTTTTCCAGACCCCCTAAGCCTCCAGCAAAGATCTATTTCCTCCATATGTGCAAAAAAATGGGGGTCAAAACCGTGTTGCTCGAAAAAATCTTGGGAGCGAATTGCCATGCAAGCTCCTGAAGCCCAATCCACAGAAATGGTATCATCGTATTGTCCTTGGTCTTTTTCTAGGGTATTCCAAATCCTACCTCTGCAATAAGGATATCCGAATGCGTCTAAAAATCCTCCCCCAGCTCCAGCATAATCAAAATACTCTTTTTCCTTCCAGGATAAAATTTTGGGTTGTACCGCGGCACAAGCTGAATTCGCCTGCAGGTGAGCTACCAATTCTTGGTCCCAAGAAGGACTCACCTCCACATCTGTATTGAGCAAGATGAATGTTTCGTAGTCTCCTTTCAATTTTTCCAAGCCGAGGTTGTATCCAGCAGCAAAGCCATAGTTTTCCGAGAGACAAATCAAAGAAACGCTTGGAAACTCTTGCCTCAGGTAATATAGAGAGGTGTCAGTGCTGGCATTGTCAATTACCCAAATGTCAAAGGAGCTATGTGCCAAAACCGAGGGCAAGAACTGGGGCAAGACCTTGGCACCGTTGTAATTGAGTAAGACTATGG
>Ga0315906_10004086_pt1 | contig 18949 bp, 12 predicted proteins | sample LakEriMetagenome_4_FD_203526 | JGI IMG/M metagenome (GOLD analysis project Ga0315906, IMG submission 203526) | Freshwater fungal communities from buoy surface, Lake Erie, Ohio, United States - Buoy 2 MA122 | ecosystem: Environmental > Aquatic > Freshwater > Lake > Lake biofilm | place: USA... | reverse complement strand
GTTCCCGTTCCGCTGTCGGCAGCCGGGTCATCGGCGGCGGCCTCCCCTTCCGCACCGTCTTCTTCGAATTCCGATTCGCTGCCTGCGCTCACTTCACCACTGAGCGATGCGGTGATCGACGCATCCGAGGTGCCGCCTATCGTGACATCAACGCCGGCATCGAGCGCCGCATCGGTCACCGAGGCCAGCACCCCTGCCCGCATGTCATTACGCACCACGATACCGCCCACCGCCATCGCGGTGCCGCCGCCAGATGAGGCGGCTGCAGTCATGGTCACATCGGCTTCGATCGCCGATTCATCTTCAGCCTCGACGGAAATTGAACCCCCCGCCTCGATTGAGACCAGGCCCGCATCTTCGTCGTCGTGCCCGCGGATCAATGCCCGTGTTTCAGCGCGTACCCGGTTGCTCGCGAGAATGCCCGAGGCACCGACCGATGATGCGGCCGCCGCACCCGCATTGGCTTCGGATTCGTTGCTGACTTCCGCGGTGAGCGCGATAGCGTCGACCGCGCGAACGCTGATATCGCCGCCCGCCGACAGATCGGTGCCCATCACCAGCGCGGTGGTCTCGAGCGGGAGTTCGTCGGTGAGGAGGTCGGTGCCAAGCAGCGCGTTGATTCCGGCGAGCGCAATGTTGCCCATGTCCCAGCCGACCGCATTGAACGCAAGCGAAATTCCGCCTGCTGCGCCCGGCGCATTGGTGACCGTGCTGCCCGCTGAGGTTGAGCTTTCGATTTCGGTTGCGTTCAGTGCCTCGACAACGATATTGCCCTCGTCGCCCGCACTGATCGTGCTCGATTCGACAATCGCTTCAACCGCACCCGTGAGCTGGGTCCAGGCGATGGTGCCGCCCAATGACAGTGAAAATGTTTCAGAGGCCTCTTCCGCGTCGCCCACCACGGCCAGGGACTCGGTGACCGCACTCATCGCGCCTTCGCTCGAGGCGATCACGGCGAAGTCGCCCGCCTCCACCTCGGCATCGGATACCTGCGCGAGCACGCCGCGATCGACGGTTGCGCTCGCCACCGCCACACCGATCTGAATGTTTTTGACCAGCGGCAGCTCGGCTGAGAAACCCGCGCTTTCGGCTGAATACACCGACTCGTCACGCGCAACCATCGCCACGGCGCCCGGCGCGGTGATGGTCACCTCCGAGAGCCTGACCTCGGTCGTCCCCTCGGCGTTGAGCTTGGCCACCTTGCCGCGCGAACTCGCCGAGCTGCTGGTGAGCGCATAAATGCCGAGCGCCGAGGCGTCGATGTCAGCACCCGCCACCATGGCAAGCACGTTGTCGATGATGTCGATCGTCTGCACACCCACCAGGTTCGATTCGACCGACCCATTGATGCCGGCAGCGGGCTCGTCTTCGCTGTCATCGCCCTGCGCATCAAGCGAGGCCGCCGCGACCTGAACCGAGGGTGCATTGCCATTTTTGGGCGGCGCAAGCGACACCTGGAAGCCACCGTCACCCAGACTGGCCTGGGTGTTACGGACCAGTTCGATGCGGCTGATGCCCAGATCAAAACCGCCGGTGAACGCACTCACCAGGCTGCCTGCGGTATCGAGGATGGCAGCGTAGCGGCTGCGATCAACCGCCTCGATCAGAACATCGATGCCCTCGCTGTCGTCCTGCGCATCGACGATCAGCCGCGCGCCGCCCGCCACCACTGCCGAGGTGGTCTGGATGGAGGTAATATCGACCGTGCCAAAGCCACCCTCACCCTCGACGGTGAACAGGTTTTCGGTGACGGCCACCACCTCGAGCGAGCGGGCCTCGATGAGCGCACTGCCGCCAACGCGCGCGATCGCGCTGGTGCTCGCCTCAATGTCGAGATTGACGATGACGCCGGTGGACTCCAACCCCACCTGAGCACCCACCACCGATTCGAGCATCACCGCGCCGCCCGAGCGCACCGTGCCATCAACGATGACCGAGGTGTTGAGCGCCACCGTGTCATCTTCGAGCTCGTCGGCCTCGAGGAGCTGCTGGGCCTTTAGCAGCACATTGCCGCCGACCTGCAGCGTCTTGCCCGCGGGCAGCAGGATCGACTCGCTTTCCACGAGCAGCGCTGCGGTGTCGAGCGAGAGGCTGTCGAAGGTGACCTTGTCGACCCCGTCCAGGCCGCGGATGCCGAGCGCGCCCGTGGGCTTGGCAAAGATCAGTTCGTAAAGTTCGCTGCTGCCAGAGAGCTTGAGGCGACCATCGGGCTGCTGGCTGAGCAGCACCTCGTCATCGCCCGACCCCAGATCGATCAGAAGATTATTGGGGGCGCTGTTGAGTTCAAGAATTTTCCCGCCGCCGCTTTGCAGCTGGTTGCTCTGGGTGGCGCCTCGGGTGAGGTCAACGCGGATTGCGCCCTGCGAGATGTCGGCGATGGTGGGAAGCACCGAGGTGCGATCACCGACCTCGACCATGACGTTGGCGGCGGCGAGCGGCTCCTCGGCCTCGAGTCGCGACTGCTGCACCATCGGCTCGGCCGATAGCAGCACGCGGTCTTCGAGCCGCTCAACGTGCGCGCGACTGCGCGCCCATGCCAATCGACGCCCTTTAGGCGACCAGCGCTTGAATCTTCTGCCTGAACTCAAAGGACTCTCCCCTTAGGGATGTTCAAACCACCTGCGCAACCGAGGAATCGTGAGCGGACTCTGTCAACCGGAACGAAAGGCTTTCGCGCGTATCGGACGAACACAAAAGCGGCATGGGCCTGTAGGCCGATGCCGGGCGAGCGTGTTGCGCCAATCTAGATGCGCGTCCTGCGCTTTCGACTCCAAACTTCCGCTAACTCTCCTCGCTAAATCACTGAAAATAATGCCGCTTTCAATTTTGTCGATTTTCGAAGGATTCGTCAGCCCTCCAATTTCGACAGATTCCGACCAATTCGCACCGGGGTTGGTGGCCCGGGCGACTACGCTTAGACTCGGGCGCCGTGCGAAACCGGATCATTCATTGGCTAAAGGGCTGGCTGGGACTGCTGCTCGCGGCAGGGTCGCTCTCGGCCGGCATGGCTGCGGCCGCGCCCGCCCCGCGCGCGCTGACCCAGCCCAGCGAAGACCTGGCTGGGGCGATCTGGCTGCTCGAGGACCCCGCCGGCGCCCTCTCCATCGATGAGGTGCGCAGCCCCGCTCTCCAGGCGCGATTTACGCCCTGGGACCCCGCGCGGGGTGATGTCAACCTCGGGTTCAGCGCGTCGACCTGGTGGCTGCGGGTGCGACTGCAGCGCAATCCGGACGCACCCGCCGCCTGGATCCTGAATGTCCCGTACGCCTACAACAAATTCATCGACTTCCATGCGCCCGGGCTGCCTGTGGTGGTCACCGGTCATGCCCGTCCGCCCGAGAACCGACCGCTTCTCAGCCCGCACTTTGCATTTCCAGTGCGCCTCGCGGACGACGCACAGGACTTCTACTTCCGGGTGTCATCCCATTACGCGGTGAGCTTCCCGCTGGTCGGCTGGCAGATCCAGGAATATTCTCGCCATACGCTTTACGAGCGACTGCTTCAGGCCCTCTACCACGGCGCGCTGGCTTCGATGGTGGTCTATGCGTTCTTCATCTGGCTGTCATCGCGCGATGCGCGCTTTGGCCTCTATGCGGCCTATGGTTCGGCGCTGAGCCTGGGGATCCTCGCAGGCAACGGGTGGGGCGGACTCCTTCTCTGGCCCCAGTGGCGCGCCTTTGACGAGGTGTCATCGGGCGTGTTCCTGTCGCTGACGGCGGTCGCCCTCCTTCTTCTTGCCCGCAGCGTCCTCGATACCCGACGCGCCGCCCCGGCGTGGCTTGACCGCCTTGCTTACGGAAGTGCTGCGCTGGGCGCGATTCACGCAGCGGTCATGCTTGCCAGTGCAGGGCGGAGCGAACTCGCCACGTCGCTGTTTCAGGGTCTGATCGCGCTTGGAGCGTTGGTGATCGTTCTGATCGGCGCCCTCGCCTGGTGTGTGCGCCGAACCGCCATCCCAGGGAAGAAATACTTTCTCCTGAGTTGGGGGGTGCTGTCGCTTGGTATCGCGGTGGGTGCCCTGCGCTTACTCGGATGGATCCCCACGAATACCCTCACCAGCTACGCGATACAGATTTCCACCTCGGTCGAGATGCTGCTCCTCTCATTCATGCTCGCGAGCATTGTGCGCGAGGAGCGTCAGCAGAGCCTCGCGGCGCAGGCGCGCGTGATTGATGTCCTCCAGGCCCAGGAAAGCCGGCTCGAACGGGCCGTTATCGAGCGCACCCGTGCGCTTGCCGATAGCGCCCAGAGCGAACGCCAGACCCTGTCGGAATATCTGCGCTTTGCCGCGCTGGTCTCGCATGAATTCAGAAACGGGATGAATGTTATTTCCGCGCAGGCGGAGGTGCTGCGTAGGCAAGCGTCTGACGCCACGGTGCAGGCGCGCGCCCAGGTCATCGGCCAGCAGGTGGCGCGACTGACCAAGCTCACCGACACCTGGCTGAAATCAGACCAGATCCTCAATTCCTCCAGCGCCCCCTGCATCGAGGCGATCGACTGCCGCGCCTGGCTTGCGCAGGCGATTCAGACGCAGCCGGATGGCTATGACGGGCATCCGATCACCTGGGAAGTCGCTGACAATGTGGAGACTCTGTGGGCCGATCGGGGTCTGCTCGAGATCGTGCTCTTGAATCTGCTCAGCAATGCCTGCAAATATTCGCCAGGCCAGTCGCCAGTCGTTGTCCGGATCAGTTCAAAGCGCGCTGAATCGGGCGCCACGCTCACCGGCCTCTCGGTTCACGATCGCGGCGAGGGCATCGAGCCGGTGTTGCATGATCGGGTCTTCGATCGCTATTTCCGCGTACGGCCCGAGGGCGTGGTGAGCGGCATTGGTCTGGGCTTGACTTTTGTGCGTCACATCGCCGAGCAGCATCACGGGCGGGTCGAGCTTGCAAGCGAGCCAGGCCGCGGCAGCCTATTCACCGTCTGGTTCCCAGATCGCCGTCCGGAAGCGCACGCATGAGTCCACGACTCGCTCTCAAGGCCGACCCCTCGCAGGCCAAGCGCGCCAAAGTGCTGGTCATCGAGGATGAGCCCGATCTGCGTGAGGCGATCGTGTCTTATCTGGCGCTTGAGGCGATCGACGCCAAGGGTGTGGGCACGCTTGCCGAGGCGGACGCCTGGCGCGTGGCCAACGACTTCGACATCGTGGTCCTTGATCTCGGCCTGCCCGACGGCGACGGGGTGCGCTGGCTGGAAGCGGCGCCTGCGGTGGGTCTGCGCGGCGTGATCATGCTCACGGCCCGCGGCGCACCCGCTCAGCGCGTGACCGGTCTGCGCGCGGGCGCCGACGCCTACCTCGTCAAACCGGTCGCGCTGGAGGAGCTCGCGCTCACCATCCGAAATCTGTTTGCGCGCATCGATACCCCTGCCTCGGGGTCAGCGGTCCCAGGGTCGGCCATCGCAGGCCCAGCCATCGGTGGGTCGACGCTACCCGAGTCCAGGCCCCCGATCTGGCAGCTCAACACCCGGACCTGGATCCTGACTGCGCCCAATGGCAACGCGATGCTGCTCAAGCATTCCGAGCGACTGTTGCTCGAAGCGTTACTGAGCCCAGCGGGCGAGGTGCTGACCAAGGAGCGTGTGGTGCAGAGCCAGGGCGCAAAGCCCGATGCCTTTGATTACCGCCGCGTCGAGACGCTGTTGCGCCGCCTGCGAATACGTTGCCGTGACACGCTTGCGTCCGAGCTTCCGGTACAGACCATCTACGGCCGGGGACTGGCCTTTACTGAAGCGGGTGAGGTGATTCGCGAGACGGGCGCACCCCATGTGGGGCGCGGTCGATAACACGCGCTGCGCGCGCCTGACCTCGGATTCGAGTCGCGCATCAAACCCTCGCTTTCAGCGCTGCGGCATGTCCGCCGCCGAATACCCCAAGCTCACCACTGCATCATCCGGAATCGGCGGCACGCTGCGCTCCCAGGCCTCCCAGCGCTCGCGCATCGCGCTCATCCGCTCGGGCTCGCGCCCGCCAAGGTTCGCCCGCTCGCGCTCATCGCGCGACAGATCGAACAGATAGTCGTGACCATCGACCCGCAGATATTTCCATGCGCCCTCGCGCAGTGCGCGCTGACCTCGATGCTTCATGCGCCAGAAAAGTTCGCGCGGCATCACCTGAGCGCAGTCGCGCAGCACCGGTGCGAGCGACACGCCATCGAGCGCATGCCCGGCAGGGGGCCCCGCGCCACCCAGATCGAGAAGCGTGGCCGACCAATCCATCGTCATGCACGGCTGCTCACTCACGCCGCCCGGCGCAATGCCCGCCGGCCAGTGCGCAATCCATGGCACGCGGATACCGCCCTCGGTGAGGTCCATCTTGCCGCCCACCAGGGGCCAGTTGTCGCTGAAGCGCTCGCCACCGTTGTCACTGGTGAAGACGATCAGCGTGTTGTCGAGCTGTCCCGTCTCGCGCAACGCCTGCACCACCCAGCCGATCCCCTCGTCCATGTGATGAATCATGCGGTGATAGGTGTGAATGCTGCCGCCATCCAGATGGAACAGATTCGAGCGCACCGTCTCCGATAGCGCAGCATCCTCTCGCGTCTCCCAGGGCCAGTGCGGCGCGGTGTAGTGAAGGCTCAGCATGAAAGGCTGGCCGGCCCCGGTCTCAGCGCTTTGCTCGCGCACCCAGTGCGCCGCACGCTTGGACAAGAGGTCGGTGAGATAGCCCGGCTCGTGCTGCTCGGCCTCCCCTTCGAAAAGATCATGGGCGCCGGCGTTGCTGCAATGGGTGAAGTAGTCCACCCCGCCCGACATCGGCCCAAAAAATTGCTCATAGCCCGAGCGCAGCGGCCCGAAATGGGGCGGGTAACCCAGGTGCCACTTGCCGATCAGCGCCGTGCGATAGCCCGCCTCGCGCAGCATCGAGGGTAGCGTAGGCACCTCGGGCGGGAGCCCCAGCACGCTGCTGCCTCGGCTGCGGCTATTGATCGGCTCATCGGCACCACCCCGCAGGCGATACTGGTAGCGCGCGGTCATGAGCGCAAAGCGCGTGGGCGAGCACACGGGTGAGTTGCTGTAGCCCTGGGTAAAGCGCAGCCCCTTGGCGGCGAGTCCATCAAGAACCGGCGACACGGGCCCGAAAGCCGCGGGTCGGCCCCCGTAGCAGCCCAGGTCGGCATAGCCGAGATCATCGGCCACGATGAAGATGAAGTTCGGTCGGCGCACGGTGTCATTCCACTTTCATGTTGGTCGCGCGAATGATGCGCGCATAGCGCGGCGAGGCGGCAGCGGGCGACTGCGCAAGCGCCTCTGACAGGCGAAGCCCGCAAGCGCGGCGGCGAGCGCCCCGCACACAGCGCCTCTCAGTCGGCGACTCAACCAACAACGAATGAATGGCCTCATGGCGGCGCGCTCCCGGGTGGTGTCTAACGGGTCTGGCGGACCCGATTTTAGGGTCCGGTGCCGCGTCAGCACGACACCTGCCCATTATCGCGGCGAGCGCGCGCCGCGTCGACCAGAACGCCCCCGCCCGATCTACCAGAGCACCGAAGCCGCGAACAGCCAGCCCTGCCGTCCCGCACCCGAGACCCGAGCGCGGTACTGCATGAGCCACTCGATCCGTCCTCGGTCGGCCGAGTGCGTAGTGCCACCAAACGCCCGTCGCAGCGCAAGCCCCAGGCCGGCCTCGGCCCAGGACTCGGCGGTCGGATCGGGGCGCACCTCCCGCGCGGCCACCACCCCGTGCGGCGTCACGGTCCAGCCCCCATTGAGCGGCACCGTAAAGCCGAGCCGACCCTCGCCGTAAAACGCTGTGCTGCCGCCCTCGCGAAAGAAGCGCCCAGCCTCAAGGTAGAGCTGTCCCGCCGGCCAGGCTGCACGACCGGGTACCGGCTCATTACCAAGGGTGGCCCCCCAGGCAAGTCGCAATAACCAGTCGTCCCGCGCATCCTCACCCACTGCGATCAGGCGCTCCGCTGTGAGCCGCCATGCGGAACCCACCAGAGGCTGCCAGCGCACACCCACCCCGCCCTGAACCGATCGGTCGTTGATGGCTAGCGACTCGTCCTCCTGCGACCAGAGCGCCCGGGCAAACAACTCGGTCTCGCGACCGCCGGCCGCCGAGCGCATCTCGGGCAGCCGCCAGGCAAGCTCTGCGCCCCCCTGCGCGGCAATCAGTCCGTCGCGCTGCAGATCGGCTGCGCCGCCGCCTGACGCACCGGCCGAGCCGCGGGGCCGCCAGGCCTGGAAAGCGGAAAGCGTCCAGGTGCGCTCCGCTTCGCGCACCTCGCGCCGCAGCCGCTCGCGAAGCGAGACCTGAGGCGAAGCAGCAAGTGTACCGCCCGACAGAGCACCGGGTTCGCCTTCCGACGTGCTGGGTGTTGGACCGCCGGACGCATCCCCGGAGGCGGTCGCAGGCACGGCCCCCGATGCCACAGCACGCACCTCATCCAGCGCCGACGTGGGCAGTTGGTCGATCGCCCGCCTGAAGCGCGCCGCGGCGCCCACCCGGTCCCCGGCCGCGAGCCGCGCATAGCCCGACTCCGGGAGCAGCCGCACGCGAGAAGGATCGAGCTCAAGCGATCGCTCGAACGCGCGGGCCGCCGCAGCGGGCACACCCGCGCGGCGCAGCCGATAGCCGTTTGACTCGTGAAGCGTCGCAAGTTCGGTCACCGCAGCGTTGCGCTCTGGCCCGGCAAGTACTGGGGCCCCACCCACCAACCGCTCACCCTGGTCGATGGCTTCCTCGAGGCGGCCCACCTGCGCGAGCGCACGCATGGCGGCCAACCGGTCCGCCGGCACTCCGGTTTCGCGCGCGAGATCGGCAAAGGTCTGTGCCGCTCTGACCCAGTCCGACTGTTGCGCCTGAGTGTACCCGCGCGCGCGCATCTGTTCCCAGCGCTCGGTCCGGGGGTCGAGCGCTTCGGCCACCAGCGCAGGCACGGCAGCGGCGGCGGGCTTGGCTGACTTCCCCGGCTTACCCGACTTGACGAGCTTGGCTTGGGTGCCCGGAGAGGAAGCTGGGACCGGTTCGCCCGGCACGACCGGTGCCGCGATTGCGGCCGGCACGACCGCCATCGACAACACCACAGCGGTACACCAGTGTCCTGCTCGCGGGCCCCATCCCGTCATCGACCCAGCCGCGATCACGCGCGCCCTCATAGCGTCGTCGGGTCAACGAAGCGAAACCCCAGCGCGTTGATCGTGGTGAGCAGCCGCCGCAAATCACCGAGCGCATCGATCGGATACACGCCGCCATCGGGTCGCACAAAAGTTCCCAGCCAGAACGGATGGAAGAAGAACGAGGCGGTACCGTCGCGCACCACCGCCTGCAGGACCTCGGCGTTTCTGGCGAGCTCCTCCCACCCATAGCTCAGGTTTGAACTGGGATCGATGGCCGAGATGTCGTACTCAATGTTGCCGAGGTTCTCGGGCAGCACCTTGCGCCCGTACCAGTCGCGCTTGATCGGATAGGGAAAGAACTGCCCGACCGCGAAATCGCGCGTGCTTGAATTGGGATCGAGAACGGGCGACTCGGAGGTGTAATAGTGAACGCGCTCGTAGCCCACCCGAAAGCGTTCGGCCACCGCCCGATAGGCTCGGGGCGAAGCCCGATAGTGCGGCATCTCGAACGAAAACGCGCTGTAGCCCGCGCCGGTCAGCTCCTTGATACCCGAGTCGATGTAGCTGCGCCAGTCGCGCAGCGAATCCTTGGGTAGCGGCCGGTTGCCAACAATGTCCCAGAACTCGAAGTCATCCCCGCTGACCCCCGACCAGGGATTGCGCACATTCGAATACTGATGCGTCCAGCCGTGCATCACCAGGCGCCCCCCGCGCGCCAGCGCATCGTTGAGCGCTGCACGTAGCGCCTTGGCATTCCGAAGCCGGATCTCCTGCGCCACGCCGCCGTTGTAGATACCGAGTGGATCGCGATAGCGCGAAATCAGCGCGATCGAAAACGGGATCTGCGCCGCGGCGCCAGTCACCGGATCCTGCCACTGCTGCATCAGCGCCGCGAGCGTCGCAAGGTGGGCAGGCTCAGTGATGGCACTCACGTCCTCCAGCCTCAATAGCGCCTGTCGCGGTCCGCTCAGTTCCGCCGGGTTGGTGGCCATCACCTCATGCAACAGGTCAGCAACGGCCAGATATCGGTCGCGCGGACCGATGTACGAAAAAGGCATGTCGGCGACGTACCAGAAGTTGCCTGCCTGAAGCGCATAGGGTGCACGCTGACCATTGGCGCGGTTCTCGATCTCGGCATGCACGCGAACCCGGCCCGGGTCAATCACTTCGGTGAGGCCGATATCGGGGTCGGCAAACACCTGATTGGCAGCAGGATCGAACGCGTAATACTTGGTGAGCGCCTGTCCCCGGTAATGCACCGTGTCGAAGAAGTCGGGCGTCGCGGCCGCAGGGTCGCCCTCCAGCCCGCGGTTCGAAACAAACCGGAAACCGAATCGCGCGGCCAGATCAAGGCCCGTGGTCTGGGCGAGTTGCCATAGGTTGTAACGGAACCACACCACCGGGTTGGAGGTGGTCGACAGATCGGCAAGGAGCGCGGCCGGCAACGGGTTGTCGTAGTGCGAACCGAGATAGAACGTCGCACGATAGCCGCTGATCGTGCCTGCGCGATAGGTCTCGACCGACTGGGTAACGACTGGCGAATCCCAGCGCCCCAGAAGGTTCGCCAGCATGATCGCGTAGGCCCGCCCAAGCTTGGTGTAGGGCGATGCGGCGGGCGCGTCGTAGAGCACCAGCACGGGCGGTGCCTGCTGGGCCCGCACGGGTAGTGAAGCGAGGGCCAGCGCGAGCGCGGTGACCACCGCCAGAAGCGCGAGCAGGCGCCGGCGCGTGCGCATTGGAAGCGTAGACATGTTCATGACTCCTTGAAGTCGATCGGACGGGGCGGGCTAACGAGCGAGGCGCTGGAGAGCGCTTCGCTCGAGACCGAGCGAGGCCGCCTCCTTCGGGAGCGCGCCGGGCACCACTACGACCACCGGCTGGCCGGGCGTGCCCTGTGGCAGATCGGCATCGAGCCAGCGTGCCAGGGTGTCGGGGCGCTGCGTACTCCGTGGGGCGGTCTGCGGCTCGGGCTTCGCCCTCGGAAGCACACTCGCTACAACCACATGGGTCTGCGGTCCGCCGGGCCCTGGCGCGCTGGTGGGTGGCGATGCAGATCGGTCGATTGCCTGTGTCGAAGGGGTGGACGATTCAGCGGGCGTGGCCACCGGTGCTGGCGCCGTGACGCGGCTCGCGTCGACTGCGCCAGTCGTGGCCGGGGGTGACTCAGTCCCTCCGCAGCCGACGATTCCGATCGCGACGACGAAGGGGGTGGTCCAGCGCACGGCGCGCGGGATCCTGCAGCGGGCTTGCGAGTCATTCATGGTCGGGCTCCATCGTTGGTCGAAAAGGGAACAGAGGGACGGCTACCGGCGGATCCGCCCGAGCTCCACGGGGGGTGCTCGACGCCAACGTCAAGCGAAGGCCCACTTACCCCCCCTGCGGCGCCATGGGGCGGGTCGGCCACCGACTTCACAACGGCCAGCGGCGCTGCGTCCGGAAACTGATGCACGGTCTTGTCCCAACCGATCGGCTGGCCGGTGGCCAGATGCCCCAGCCACAGCCGCAGGGCGCGAAGCGTCGCGAGGATGTTGATCACGCTTGCCCAGACCATGCGGGGGAGCGACAAGAGCGCCTCGAGCGGCCCATAGAGAAGACCGGTGCAAAGCGCGCGCTGTAACGCCCGGAGCCCAAGGAGGAGCAGGTTGGCGATGAGTAGCGCCGGAAGCCAGCTTCCCGGGTCGCGCAGCGCTGGCGCGTCCAGGCGCCCGGTTTCCAGCCAGTTCCAGGCCCAGTGCGCTGCAATCAGGAAAAAGACCCCATAAGCCGCGATCGCGACCAGACTCATGAGGAGTACCTTCCGGTCGCGCATCAGCAGATAGCGGCCAGTCCAGTCTCCGCGCCAGCCCCAGGTGCGCCAGCCCTGTAGTGCAATGCCCACGACCCAGCGCGCCTTCTGCCGCACGGCCGCGCGCAAGGTTGACGGAAAGTATTCGCGGACGCAGACCAGTTCGCGGCGGCGCTCCGGACGAACAGCGCCGGTCCGCGGATCGAGCGCAACATGGGTCCGCGTCACCCAGAAACGCGCAAAAATCTGCCGATAGCCGAGCGCCCGAAGCCGCAGGCCCAGGTCATAGTCCTCGGTGAGCGAGTCGGTTCGAAACGGCCCGCCATCAGGGTCGGTCTGCGCAAGCGCCTGGAGCGCGCGCCGGCTAAACGCCACCCCCACACCGGCTGCGGGAAGGCCTCGCCCGAGCACCTCGCGCACCACAAGATCTTTGAGATGTTGCTGCGCGAATTCATCCAGATAGTGCGCGCCGGTGAATTGCCACCAGCGACGCGGCAACGACAGCACCGGCAGCTGCACCATGTCCTTGCGCGGAATCAGCCAGTTGAAGAGCCTGCAGGCGAGCGGGTCGATCACATCTTCGCAGTCCTGCATCACATAGATGCCAAACGGCTCGCCCTGAGCCGCTTCATCACGCGCGATCGCACGCCAGATGCCGTTCAGGCAGTCCGCCTTCACGGTCGGCCCATCATGGTCAAGCACCACCGTGCGGATCCGCGAATCCGCGGCTGCGGCGCGGCCCACCGCGAGTCGGGTCGCCGCATCATTGGGGTAGACGCCGACATAGACCCGATAGCGTTGGTAATCGACGGTCTGGGTCAGGCGGGCCAGCATCGATTCGAGCACAGCCGCCTCGTCCCAGGCGGGAATCATGATGGCGATCAGCTGCTCGGGCCTCGCGGCGAGCGCATCCGGCGCAAGTTGTCGGATCCGGTGGCGTCGCCAGGTGGCACGCCGCAGCGCACGCAGCCAATACACCGCGTCAATGAACAGATCATCCACGCCCGATAGCAGGTAGAGCAGAGCGAGCGCAGTGAGGGCGCCCTGCAGCAGCGCGTGGTACGTGGCGAGTGAACCAGCCACATCAAGCAGAGAATCGGGGGCCGCTATCACGCTGACGCACCCGGGCGCTGGAGCGGGAGGCTCGTTGCGGCGGGTGGCTGCGCGCCCCCCTCCTGGAAGATCGGCACCGCACCGCGCCGCGCCGCGAAATACCACTGCGACAGGACGGCTGCGATCCGCTGGCTTGCCATCCCGTCGCCAAAGGGGTTTTGAACGGCCCGCATCGCGCGGTGCAGCGCAGGCTCGCGCCACAGCCGTTCAACCTCGGCAGCCACCCTGAGCGGATCGGTGCCGATCAGCCGTCCCGCGCCCGCTTCAATCAGTTCCGGACGCTCAGTAGTGTGGCGGAGCACCAGCACCGGCACGCGCAATGCGCACGCCTCCTCCTGAATCCCGCCTGAATCGGTGAGCACCAGCCAGGCCGCCTGCAGGAGCGAGATCATCCGCAGGTAGTCAAGCGGCGGCACCAGATGGAGGCGCGAGGCGGGCTCGGGCGGCAGACTCGCGTGGACGGCTCGCACGTCGCTCGCGAGCGCTGGGTTGGCGTGTAGCGTCCAAACCACCTCAAGGTCCGCATGAGCCGAGAGCACGGCGCCGAGCGCCCTGATAAAGCCCTGTATCGGCGGGCCCCAGTTCTCGCGCCGGTGTGCAGTCACCACGATCAGTCTCGAGCCGGGTCGCGCCGCTGCAAGCGGATTGACTGCTCCGATCCGGTCGAGTGCCTGGAGCGTGGCATCCACGATCGTGTTGCCAACCTGAAAGACGCCGCGTCCCGCGATTCCTTCGGCGCGCAGGTTGGCCACTGCGGCCGGGGTCGGCGCGAAGTGCCAGTTCGCCACGCGCGCGATGAGCGCACGGTTCATTTCTTCCGGAAACGGGTCTCGCGCCTGATGCGAGCGCAGGCCCGCTTCCACATGCGCCACCGGTATGCCCCGCCAGAAACCGGCGAGGGCCGCCATGGCGGCGCTGCTGGTGTCACCATGAACCAGGAGTGCGGCGGGTTGCCAATGCGTGAGCACTGGGTCGATGGCCTGGATCAGCCCGGCGGCAAGCGCGGCGATGCTGTCGTTTTCGCGGACCAGGGGCAGTGCGTGATCCGGGATGAGATCGAGTGCCGTGTACATCGACGCTGCCAGCTCGCGATGTTGACCGGTGTGCAGGACCCGCAACGGCAGGCCCGCCGCGCGGAGCGCGCGACAGACGGGTGCCATCTTGATGATTTCCGGTCGCGTCCCCAGGCACGCGACAAGCGCCGGCTGGGTACCGGTCGATACGCCCGTCTGCCGACTCGGCTCCCGCGCGTCGGCGCGGGCAAGCGTCAACGTGACGCTGGTCGGATCAGGGACAGGGGGGGCCCGATGCGAGCCCGGTGCGGCAGGAGTAAGCGCGTCAGCCATCGGTCGTCCTTGTGAGGTCGAACCGATGTTGCAGGGCTTGTGCGGGTGACACCCATGGCCCGGTCAAGCCGAGACCGGGCGGGGCTGACCCAGGTCAGACCCTCGACGGGTCACCCCGACGGACGGGGTACCCCGCTTCGCCGCAGACTGCTCTGCGGCTGTCCGCTAGCGCTTGTTGCGGAACTTCCTGAGCGCAGCCAACTCGGCCACTGCGGTGGCGAGTTCAGCCTGCGCCTTGGCGTAGTCGATTTCACCCGCGCGGTTGGCGAGCGCCTCTTCGGCGGCCTTCTTGGCCGCTTCAGCCTTGGCCTCGTCCAGATCCTGGCCGCGGATAGCGGTGTCAGCGAGCACGGTCACGCGGTTGGGCTGCACCTCGAGGATGCCCCCCGCCACGAACACGAATTCCTCGTCTGCCTGCCCCGCAATCTTGATGCGCACCGCGCCCGGCCGGATACGGGTGATGAGCGGTGTGTGCTGGGGATAGATGCCCAGCTCGCCCGACTCACCCGGCAGCGCCACGAACTCGGCCTGGCCCTCGAAGATCGAAGCCTCGGCGCTGACGACGTCAACCTGAATGGTATTGGCCATGGGCCGCTGTCCTTGGCTGGGTTACTGGAGGGTCTTGGCTTTTTCGAAGGCTTCTTCGATCGTGCCGACCATGTAGAACGCCTGCTCGGGCAGGTGGTCGCACTCGCCGTTGACGATCATCTGGAAGCCGCGGATGGTGTCCTTGAGCGCCACGATCTTGCCGGGGCTGCCGGTGAACACCTCGGCCACGTTAAAGGGCTGCGACAGGAAGCGCTGGATCTTGCGGGCGCGCGCCACCGCGAGCTTGTCTTCGGGCGAGAGCTCGTCCATGCCCAGAATGGCGATGATGTCGCGAAGTTCCTTGTAGCGCTGGAGCGTGGCCTGCACCCGGCGGGTGGTGCTGTAGTGCTCCTCGCCGATCACGTGCGGGTCGAGCTGGCGGCTGGTGGAGTCGAGCGGATCCACGGCGGGGTAGATACCGAGCGCCGCGATGTCACGCGACAGCACCACGGTGGCATCGAGGTGGCCGAAGGTGGTGGCAGGCGACGGATCGGTCAGGTCGTCCGCGGGCACGTAGACCGCTTGAATGGAGGTGATCGAGCCGGTCTTGGTGGAGGTGATGCGCTCCTGGAGCTTACCCATCTCCTCGGCAAGCGTAGGCTGGTAGCCCACCGCTGAAGGCATCCGGCCGAGCAGCGCCGACACTTCGGTGCCAGCGAGCGTGTAGCGATAGATGTTGTCGATGAAGAGCAGGATGTCACGGCCTTCATCACGGAATTTCTCAGCCATGGTGAGGCCGGTGAGCGCCACGCGAAGACGGTTGCCGGGGGGCTCGTTCATCTGACCGAACACCATCGCCACCTTGTCGAGCACCTTGGACTCTTCCATCTCGTGATAGAAGTCGTTGCCCTCGCGGGTACGTTCGCCCACGCCGGCGAACACCGAGTAGCCACCATAGCTCTTCGCGATGTTGTTGATGAGCTCCATCATGTTCACGGTCTTGCCCACGCCGGCGCCACCAAACAGACCAATCTTGCCGCCCTTTGCGAACGGGCAGATGAGGTCAATCACCTTGATGCCGGTGGGGAGCAGTTCGACCGAGGGCTTGAGGTCTTCGAAGCTTGGGGCCTTCTGGTGAATGGCGCGACGCTCATCGGTGGCGATGGGGCCAGCCTCGTCGATGGGGCGCCCCAGCACATCCATGATTCGGCCAAGCGTTGCCGAACCCACCGGGACCGAAATTGGTGCGCCGGTGTTCGACACCGTCATGCCACGGCGCAGGCCGTCTGACGAGCCGAGCGCGATGGTGCGCACCACGCCGTCGCCCAGCTGCTGCTGGACTTCGAACGTAAGCCCGGCCTCGGCCAGGCTCGAGCTCGAGTCCTGAAGCTGCAGCGCGTCGTAGATCTTGGGCATCTGGTCGCGTGGGAACTGGATGTCGACCACCGCGCCAATGCACTGAACAATTTGACCCTGTGCCATGTTTGCCTTCCTGTTGCGGGATTCGTGAGGCAGATGTTTGAAAGAGAGGTGAAGCGTCAGACCGCCGCGGCGCCGCCGACGATCTCGGACAGCTCCTTGGTGATGGCCGCCTGACGCGCCTTGTTATACGAGAGTTGCAGGTCACCGATAACCTTCTTCGCGTTATCGGAGGCCGCTTTCATCGCGACCATTCGCGCGCTTTGCTCTGAGGCCATGTTTTCGGCCACCGCCTGATACACCACCGCCTCGACGTAGCGAACCAGAAGCTCATCGAGCACGGCTTGCGCGTCGGGTTCGTAGAGGTAGTCCCAGGAGTAGTCGCGCGAATCTTCCTGGAGGCGCGAGGGGTCGAGCGGCAGCAACTGCTCGATCACCGGTTCCTGCTTCATCGTGTTGATGAAGCGGGTGTAGGCTAGGTAGACCGCGTCGATCTCACCGCGCTCATAAGCATCGAGCTGAAGCTTGACCGGTCCGATCAGGCGCTCGAGGTGCGGCGTGTCTCCCAACTGCACCACATGCGAGACCACCTTGGCGCCGATTCGGGACAAAAACCCGAAACCTTTGTTGCCGATTGCGGTCGCCCGCACACCGACGTTGGTGCGCTCAAGCTCGCGCAGGCGGTTGGTGACCAGACGAAGCACGTTGGTGTTCAAGCCGCCGCACAAACCCTTATCGGTGGTGACCACAATCAGCCCGACATTCTTCAGCGGACCGTGCGGCACCAGGTATGGGTGGCGGTATTCGGGATTGGCCTGCGCGAGGTGCGCGGCAATGTTACGGACCTTGTCACCATAGGGACGGGCGTGCCGCATCCGTTCCTGCGCCTTGCGCATTTTGGAGGCGGCGACCATTTCCATCGCCTTGGTGATCTTGCGCGTGTTCTGAACGCTCTTGATCTTGGTCCGAATCTCTTTTGAGCCCGGCATCGATCATTCCCCTGTGAGGCTGGCTGGCAGCGCGTCGCGCATTCGATATGACATGGGCGACCCGCTGACCGGCGGTCAGTACGAACCGGTCTTTTTGAAGTCTTTGACCAGCTCGTGGAGCTTGGCTTCGACGTCTTTCGAGAACTTCTTGTCGCGCTCGACCTCGTCAACCAGTGCCGAGTATTTGCTGCGGGCAAAGTCGCGAAGCGCCTTTTCGGCCGCCAGCGCCTTGGCGACTTCGACGTTGTCGAAGTAACCGTTGTTGACCGCGAACAGCGTGAGCGCCATTTCCCAGACCGCGAGCGGCTGGTACTGGGGCTGCTTCATGAGCTCGGTGACCAGGCGACCACGCTCGAGCTGCTTGCGGGTGGCTTCGTCGAGGTCGGAGGCGAACTGCGCAAACGCAGCCAGCTCACGATACTGCGCGAGCGCAAGACGCACACCGCCACCCAGCTTCTTGATGATGTCGGTCTGTGCTGCGCCACCCACCCGCGACACCGAGATACCGGCGTTGATGGCGGGCCGGATGCCGGCGTTGAACAGATCGGTCTCAAGGAAGATCTGACCGTCGGTAATGGAGATGACGTTGGTGGGCACGAAGGCCGACACGTCACCCGCCTGGGTTTCGATGATGGGAAGCGCGGTGAGCGAACCGGTCTTGCCTTTCACCGCACCATTGGTGAACTTCTCGACGTATTCCTCGTTCACGCGGGCGGCGCGCTCGAGCAGACGCGAGTGCAGGTAGAAGACGTCACCCGGATACGCTTCGCGACCCGGCGGGCGGCGCAGCAGCAGCGACACCTGGCGATACGCCCAGGCCTGCTTGGTGAGGTCGTCATAAATGATGAGCGCGTCTTGGCCGCGGTCGCGGAAATATTCGCCCATCGTGCAACCCGAATAAGGCGCAATGAACTGCATCGCCGCCGACTCGGAGGCGGTTGCCGCCACCACGATGGTGTAATCCATCGCGCCGGTTTCCTCGAGCTTGCGGACCACGTTGGCGATGGTGGAGGCTTTCTGACCGATCGCGACGTAGACGCAGATCAGGTCTTTGCCTTTCTGGTTGATGATGGTGTCGACCGCCACCGCGGTCTTGCCGGTCTGGCGGTCACCGATGATGAGCTCGCGCTGACCGCGGCCGACCGGCACCATCGCGTCAATCGCCTTCAGGCCGGTTTGAACCGGCTGCGACACCGAGCGGCGCGCGATCACGCCAGGCGCCACTTTCTCGATGACGTCGGTCATCTTGGCGTTCACCGGACCCTTGCCGTCGATCGGCTGGCCAAGCGAGTTCACCACCCGCCCGATCAGCTCAGGCCCCACCGGCACCTCGAGAATGCGGCCAGTGGCCTTGACCGTGTCGCCCTCGGAGATGTGTTCGTAGCTACCCAGCACCACCGCACCCACCGAGTCACGCTCGAGGTTCAGCGCAAGGCCGAAGGTGTTGCCCGGGAACTCGATCATCTCGCCCTGCATCACGTCGGACAGACCGTGGACGCGGCAGATGCCGTCGGTAACCGACACGACCGTCCCCTGATTGCGCGTATCGGCCGCGACATTCAGGTTCTGGATCTTGCTTTTGAGCAGTTCGCTGATCTCAGCCGGATTCAGTTGCATGGACTTCCCCTAATTCTTCAAGCTGTGAGCGCACTCGCCATCTGGGCGAGTTTGCCGCGCACCGATGCGTCGATGACCTCGTCGCCGAT
>Ga0315906_10004084_pt1 | contig 18953 bp, 15 predicted proteins | sample LakEriMetagenome_4_FD_203526 | JGI IMG/M metagenome (GOLD analysis project Ga0315906, IMG submission 203526) | Freshwater fungal communities from buoy surface, Lake Erie, Ohio, United States - Buoy 2 MA122 | ecosystem: Environmental > Aquatic > Freshwater > Lake > Lake biofilm | place: USA... | reverse complement strand
TGGGCGATCGTTTTGCCGCCCGCCTGGCGGATCGCCTGCAGGCCCAGCGCGCCGTCGCTTCCCATCCCGGTGAGCAGCGCCGCCACGACCCGCGGCCCCGCCGCCTCGGCCGCCGACCGGAAGAGCACGTCCACGGCGGGACGGCAGTGGTGGATCGGGGGCGTCCGCAGCAGCCGGGTCCGCAGGCCGTCGCCGTGCGGCTCGACCGCGAGATGCTGGTCCCCGGGCGCGATCAGGCAGGTGCCCGGCCGCAGCGGCTCCCCGTCTCCGGCCTCGCGCACCCGCACGTGGCAGATGGCGTCGAGCCGCTCGGCGACGATCCGGGAGAAGTGCGCCGAGATGTGCTGCACGACCACGATCGGCGGCAGCCCCGCCGGCAGCCGCGGCAGCACGGTTCGCAGCGCCTCCACGCCCCCCGTCGAGGCGCCGATGACGATCAGACCCCGGCCCTCGCGGCCCGACACGACTTTCGGCAGCGGCCCGGCCGACGACTCACTTCCGGCCGGCCGTCGCAGCCGCCCGCCGGCCGCGGCCGCGGCCTTGACGTGGAAGGCCAGCCGCTCCGCCAGGGCGCCGATCGACAGCGTGCCGTCGGGCTTGGCGAGCACGTCCACCGCGCCGGCCTCGACCGCGTCCATGGCCGCCTGCGACCCGGCCTGCGTGAGCGAGCTGACGACCACGACCGGCAGCGGGTGGTGCTCCATCAGGATCCGCAGGAACGTCAGCCCGTCCATCCGCGGCATCTCGAGGTCGAGCGTGAGCACGTCGGGGGCGAGCCGCTCGATCTTCTCCCGGGCCACGTAGGCGTCGCAGGCCGAGCCGACGACCTCGATCTCCGGGTCGTCGGCCAGGGCGTCGGTGATCGCCTTGCGGACCAGCGCCGAGTCGTCCACGACGAGCACGCGGATGCGGCGGGGCGGGGTGGCGTGCGTCATCGGCCCGCCCTCCGCGGTCGCTCGTAGACCCCCGGGGCCACGGCCCGGAAGCGGTGCCGCAGGCCCTGCAGCCCCTCCGCATGCCCGACGAACAGGTGCCCGCCCGGCGTCAACTGCTCGAACAGCCGCTCCACGAGGGCCTGCCGCGACTCGGCGTCGAAATAGATCATCACGTTGCGACAGAATATGACCTCGAACCCGGCCGGCCAGGGATACGCGGCCTGGAACAGGTTCACGTGCTCGATCGCCACCCGCCGACGCAGCGCCGGCTTCACACGGTAGTATCCCTCCCACTCGCCGAAGCCGCGACGGAAGTGCCGGGGCAGCATCCCCGCATCGGGCAGCCGCACCTGGTCGGCCGCGTAGATCGCCCGCCGGCAGCGGTCGAGCATCCGCCGCGAGATGTCGGAGGCGACCAGCGTCCAGTCGTCCGCGGCGCTCCCGGCGAAGTGCTCCGCCAGGACGATCGCCAGCGAGTAGGCCTCCTCGCCCGAGGCCGCCGCCGCGCACCACACCCGCAACGGACGGGCGGCGGCCCGCGGCAGCACCTCGCGGGCGAGGAAGTCGAAGTGGTCCGGCTCGCGGAAGAACTGCGTGTGGTTGGTCGAGAGCAGGTCGATGACGACCCCGATCTCGTCGGCGCCGGCCGGGGAGTCGAGCAGGCGGCAGTAGGCGTCGAAGCTCGCGCAGTCGATCGCGCGGAGGTGGCCGCCGAGCCGGCCCGAGACGAAGGCCTGCTTGTCGGGGCCGAGGCGGATGCGGCTGCGTCGGTAAACCAGGTCCGCCAGGAAGGCGAAGGCCGTGGGGGAAATCGGCATCTCGGAGGCGGTCATCGGCGGCATCCGAACTCGCGGTCACCCATGCGCCGTCGCCGGACGGTCGCTGCGGCCTTCCAGGCCTCGGCGCGTGCGATCTGGTTCGGGCGCATGGGGCGTGCGATCTCGTGAACGATCCGTGTCAGAACTCGCGGAAGTGGCGGTCGTCGGCGTCCTCGCCGCGGGCGGCGTCGCCGGGCATGGGGATCCGCGGGGCGGGCGGCCGGGCGGCCGCGGCCGCGCGGCTCGGCGGCTCGACGTCGGCCGGCCGGCCGCCGCCGGCCGCGCCGCCCACGAGCGACCGCAGCCAGGCCACGTGCTCCCGCATGGCGGCGGCCTGGCGGGTGAGCGCGGCCGCGGCGCCGGCGCCCTGCTCGGCGCGGGAGGCGTTGCCCTCCGTCACCTGGTCGAGCTGCGTGATCGCCAGCCCGATCTGCTTGATGCCCTGGGACTGTTCGCGGGCGGCGGTGGCGATCTCGGCCACCAGCCGGTCGGCCGCCGCGACCTTGCCCGCGATCTCCCCCAGCGACGCGTTCACCCGGCCGCAGCTCTCGGCGCCGTGGCGGCTCGACACGATGGCCGCCTCGATCTTCTCGGCGGTCTGCCTGGCCGCCGCGGCGCTCCGCTGCGCGAGCGAGCGGACCTCGTCGGCGACCACCGCGAAGCCGGCCCCGGCTTCGCCCGCCCGGGCCGCCTCCACGGCCGCGTTGAGGGCGAGGATGTTCGTCTGGAAGGCGATCTCGTCGATGTCCTTGACGATCTTGGCCACCTCGGCGCTCGAAGACTCGATCGCCGTCATCGCCGCGTTCATCGTGGTCATCGTCCGGCCGCCGGCTGCGGCCGCCTCGCGGGCCTCCGCTGCCAGGTCCTTCGCCTGGGCCGCGTTGTCGGCGGTGCTGCGGATCATCGCCGACATCTGCTCGAGCGCGGCGCTCGTCTCGGCCACCGCGGCGGCCTGCTCGCTGCTCCCCGAGGCCAGCTCGCCGCTCACCGCCGCCAGCTGCGTGGCCGCGGCCGACGTGTGGGCCGCGCCCTCGTCGAGGGCCGCGGTGATCGAAAGCAGGCCGCGGCCCGTCCAGCGGCCGATCCCGGCCGCGAGCAGGCCGCCCGCCACGGCGATCGCCCCCAGGAGCGCGGCGATCAGGGCCACGCTGCGGTCGGTCTTCTCCCGGGCCGCCTCGGCCTCGCGGGCCGAGAGTTCCATGTTGTGGGTCACGTCGCGATCGAAGAGGTCGATGCACGTGGTCGCCAGCGGCTCGACCTCCGCCGCCATCTCCCGGGCCGCCTCGGCCGGCCGCCCCTCGTCGAGGTGCGCGAAGGCACGCCGCGCCGCCCCGAGGAACGCATCCCGCGCGGCGGTCGCGTCGGTGAACAGCGTGCGGTCCTCGTCGTCGCTGATCAGGGGACGGTAGCGGTCGCAGAGCTGCCCGCCGCGGGCGGCGGCCTCGGTGAATCGGCGCCGCCATTCGGCCACCGCCGCGGCGTCCTCGGCCTGCATGACGGCCGCCGAAACCGCCCGCACCGCCGTCACGTTGGTCTCGATGATCCGGCTCAGCGACACGACCGACGGCACGGTGTTGGCCGCCAGCGCCGTCACGTGCCGGCCGATGCCGATGATCCGCCACACCGACGCGAGGCCGAGGGCCAGCGCGAGGATGATCAGCGCGGCGAAGCCGAGGGCGATGCGGCGCGAGATCGTCCAGGAACTCATGGCGTCACCTCACGGGGCGGGATTCGTGGCGGGGGCGGCCGCGTCGGGAAGCCTGTCGGCGGCGGCGATGCGGTCGAGATCGACGAGGATCTTCACGCCACCGGCGGCCTTCGCCATCCCGGTGATGAAGCGGGCGTCCACGGCGGTGCCGAAGTCGGGCGTGGGCTCGATGTCGGCCGCCGTGAACTGGGCCACCTCCTCGACGCCGTCCACGATCACGCCGTAGGGCCGCGTGCCGCCCGCCGCCGCGGGCACCTGGGCGACGACGATGCAGGTCCGGTCGTGCTCCTCCGCGGCCGGCAGCCCGAATCGCAGCCGCAGGTCCACCAGCGGGATCACCTTGCCGCGGAGGTTGATGACGCCGCGGACGTGCGGCGGCATGGTGGCCACGGGCGTGATCGGGCAGAGGCGGATGATCTCCCGCACCGCCAGCACCGGCACGCCGTACGACTCGCGGCCCAGGGCGAACGTCAGATACTTGCCGGGCTCGGCGACCGGCCGGCCGGACTGCTCGGGGGTGGATCGCGGCATGGTCACGCGGCCGTCTCCGTGGCGGGCTGGCGAATGCGAACGAGGGCGTTGGTGTCGAGGATCAGGCCCACGCGGCCGTCGGCGAGGATCGCCGCCCCGGCGAAGCCGTGGCCGGGCGGGAACGATTCGCCGAGGCTCTTGATGACCACGTCCTGCTTGCCGACCAGGGCATCGACCAGCAGGCAGCGGCAATCCTGGCCCGCCTCCGCCACCACCACGATACCCGCGGACGGGTCGGCGACGGCGTCCGGAATCCCGAACCGCCGCCCCAGGCGGAGCAGGGGCACGAGCCGGCCCCGCACGTCCACCACCTCCCCGCGGCCCTGCACGGTGCTCACCGCGCCGGCGGCCGGCCGGAACGATTCCCGCACCGCGAGCGCCGGGATCACGAACCGCTGGTCGCCGACGGCCACCAGCAGGCCCTCGATGACCGCCAGCGTGAGCGGGATCCAGAGGGTGAACGTCGTGCCGCCCCCCGGCCGCGACGCGATCTCGACCTTGCCGCGGATCCGCTCGACGTTCCGCCGCACCACGTCCATGCCGACGCCGCGGCCCGAGACCGCGCTGACCCGCTCGGCCGTGGAAAAACCGGGCGCGAAGATCAGCTCCAGCGCCTCGCGGTCGGAGAGGCGGTCGGCGGCGCGGACGATGCCGCGGTCGATCGCCCGGCGCCGGATCCGGTCCGCATCGAGGCCGCGGCCGTCGTCCTCGAGTTCCACGACGACGAATCCGCCGCGATGAAACGCCCGCAGCGTGATCGTGCCGCAGCGCGGCTTGCCGGCCGCCTCCCGTTCGGCGGGCGGCTCGATGCCGTGGTCGGCGGCGTTGCGGATCATGTGGACGAGCGGATCGGCCACCTCCTCGATCACCGAGCGGTCGAGTTCCGTCTCCTCGCCCTCGAGGACGAGGCGGATCTCCTTGCCGAGTTCGCCCGCCACGTCCCGCACCAGCCGCGTCATCTTCTGGAAGGTGCCGCGGATGGGGAGCATCCGCAGCGCCGTGGCCGTCCGCTGCAGCTCGGAGCAGATGCCCCGCAGCCGGGCCGCGGAGCGGGCGAGCTGCTCGTCGGCCGCGCCGGCCAGCGCCGGGTGCTGGGTGACCATCGCCTGGGCGATCGCGAGCTCGCCGACCAGGTCCACGAGGGCGTCGAGCTTGCCGGTGTCCACGCGGACCGACGCGGCCGCGGCGGCGGGCCGTGGGCCGCTGGGGGTCGCCGCGGGACTCGGTGCGGTCGCCGCGGAGACCGGTGCCGGCGGCGTGGCGTCGGCGGCCTCCGGCGGCGTCTCGGCGGCCGGCGGGGCCGGCGTCGCGGGGGCGGGCCGCGCGGCCACCGGCTCGGCGGCGGCGCGGGCCAGGGCGGCCTGCACGCCGTCGAGCACGGGTGCCACCGGCAGCGCGACGGTGGCGGCCGTCCCGCGGCCGTCGAGCCGCGCGGCCACGGCGGCCACGTAGCGGGCGAAGACGTCGGCCCCGGCGAGCACGACGTCGATCTCGGGCCGTCCGAGCCGGAGGCGACCGCGGCGGGCCGCGTCGAGCAGCGACTCCAGCTCGTGCGCCACCCGCTGCAGGACCACGAGCTTCAGCATGCCCGCGTTGCCCTTGAAGGTGTGGAAGGCGCGGAACACGGTGTTGAGCGTGTCGGGGTCGTCGGGCCGCTCCTCGAGCACGAGCACGCCCTGCTCGATGTCACGGAGGAAGTCCTCGGATTCGGCGCAGAACAGCCGCATCATCTCCTCGTCGCCGCCGTCCGGCGTGAGCGACACGGCCTGCTCCGCGACGGCTCCGGGCTCCGTGGCCGATCGCGGCGGAGTCGCCGTCGGCCGCGGCAGCCCGGCGGGCCAGGGCGGCGCCGGCCGGCCCCGCTCCCAGGCGGTGACGGCCCCCTCCATCCACTCGAGCCAGGCCGCCAGCCGCTCCCGATCAGCGGCCGTCGTCCAGTCGCCCGCGGCGGCGAGCGCCGCCACGATCTCCGGCGGGCCGCCGGACGCGGCGGCGGCGGCGGCGACGACGCTCTCGGCGAGCGCGGTCGCCGGCCGCTCGGGGTGCATCGCGGCCACCGCGAGCTCCAGGCCGATCTGCTGGAGACGCGCGCGGACGGCCGCGGGATTGGGCGGTGCGGACATGTGCGGGGCGATGGGCTCGGGGATCGAACGCGAGCGGCCGGAGATCGCCAATCCTAGCTTCGCCTCCGGTGGCCTGCGCGACCGCGCGGCCCGCAGAATCGACACCACCGGACGGGCGGTTTTCCGAACTACACTCGTCTCGGTCCGTGACCGCTCCTGATCCCCGCACCACGCCGGTTCGCCGGCGGCCATGCCATGAACGCGATGCAACGTCTGCGGCTCACCCTGCTCGGTCCCCTGGCGACGCTGGCGGTGCTCGCGGCGCTCGCCTACTGGAACCAGCGGGCGCTCGATGCCGCCCAGATCAACCGCTTCCAGTCCTATCGCCTGGCCCACGAGCTGCGGCACAGCTCCGACGAGCTCACGCGGCTGGCCCGCACCTACTGCGTGACGGGCGACGCGGCCTACGAGCGGGCCTACTGGCACATCCTCGACGTCCGCAACGGCAAGGCGCCGCGGCCCGACGGCCGCCAGGTGGCGCTGCGCACGCTCATGGAGCGGCAGGGCTTCACGGCCGCCGAGCTGGGCAAGCTCACCGAGTCGGAGGACAACTCCAACGCCCTGGTGACCACCGAGACGATCGCCATGAACGCGATCAAGGGCCGCTTCGCCGACGGGCAGGGCGGCTACACGAAGCAGGGCCAGCCCGACCCCGACATGGCCCGGCGGATCATGCACGACGAGCAGTATCACGCCGACAAGGAGAAGATCATGCGGCCGATCGACGACTTCGAGCGGATGCTCGACCGGCGCACCGAGGCCGCCGCCGTCGCCGCCGGCCGGTGGAGCAACCTGCTGGCGCTCTTGGTCACCCTCGTGGCCACGCTCGCCGCGGTGATCGGCTGGATCAGCATCGCCCACCATGCCCGCACGCTCGGGGCGGCGGTCCGCGACCTGGCGGCGACCGCGGAGGGTGTGGACATCGGCTCCGCCCAGGTGGCGGCCACGAGCCGGATGCTCGCCCAGGGCGCCTCCGAGCAGGTGGCCGCCGTCGGCGACATCGCGTCCGCCGCCCGGGAGGCCGGCGCCCTGGCGACCGACAACCTGCGCCGCACCGGCGCGGCCGGCGATCTCGTCGCCCGCGAGCGGCAGGAGTTCGCCGGCTCCGCCGCGCTGCTCGACGACATGGTGGCGGCGATGGCCGCCATCGACGAGGCCGGCGGCCGGATCTCCAAGATCAACAAGACGATCGACGAGATCGCCTTCCAGACAAACATCCTCGCGCTCAACGCCGCCGTCGAGGCGGCCCGGGCGGGCGAGGCCGGCCAGGGCTTCGCCGTCGTGGCCGACGAGGTCCGCAGCCTCGCCCAGCGCAGCGCCGTCGCCGCCCGGGAGACGGCCGCCCTGATCGAGGCTTCGATCGCCCGCTCGCAGGCCGGCCGGGCGAAGGTCGCGGCGGTGGACGCCGCGATCAAGGGCCTCACCGAGCGATCCGCGGGCGTCGGCACGCTCGTGGACGAGGTCCGGGCCGGCAGCGGCGACCAGCACCGGGCGCTCGACCGGATCGGCGGGTCGCTGGGTCAGATCGAGCAGACCTCGCAGCAGGCCGCGTCCGCGGCGGAGGAGGGCTCGGCCGCGGCCGAGGAACTCTCGGCCCAGGCCCGCGGGCTCGTGGACGTGGTGGCGACGCTCGGCCGGATGGTGGGCGGCCAGCCGGCCGCCGGCCGCGTCGCGGCCCGCGAGTGGCGGCGGCCGCGTCGCTGACCGCGCCGCTCAGGGCCGGGCCGCCTCGGCGGCGAACCCGCGCTTCCGCATCAAGGCGTCGATCGCCGGATCGCGGCCGCGGAACGCCCGGTAGCTCTCCTCCGGCGGGATCGAGTTCCCCACCGCCAGCACGTGGTCCCGCAGCCGCCGGGCCACGGCCTCGTCCCACGGCCCGCCGGCCTCCTGGAACGCCTCCCAGGCGTCGGCCGTGATCGCGTCGGCCCACAGGTAGCTGTAATAGCCGGCCGAGTAGCCGTCGTCGGCGAACACGTGGAGGAAGTGCGGCCCGCGGTGCCGCATCACGATCTCGCGGGGCAGCCCGAGCGCGGCGAGCGTGTCCCGCTCGAAGGCGGCGGGGTCGGGCACGCCGTCGGCGGCGAGGTGCATCCGCATGTCCACCAGGGCGCTGGCCAGGAACTCGACGGTGCGAAAGCCCTCGTTGAACCGCCGCGCCCGTTCGATCTTGGCGACCAGGTCGCGGGGCATGGGCCGGCCGGTCTCGTGGTGGACGGCGAAGCGGTCGAGGATCTCGGGCGTGGACAGCCAATGCTCGAGCAGCTGCGAGGGAAACTCCACGTAGTCGCGGGCCACGTTCGTGCCGGCGAGCGACGGATACTCCACGCTCGAGCACAGGCCGTGCAGGGCGTGGCCGAACTCGTGGAACAGCGTCGTGGCGTCGTCCCAGCTCACGAGCGCCGGCCCGCCGGGGGCCGGCTTGGTGAAGTTGCAGTTGTTGGAGACGATCGGGATGACGGCGCCGGCGAACCGCTCCTGGGAGCGATAGCCGCTCATCCAGGCGCCCGACCGCTTCCCCTTGCGGGCGAAGGGGTCGAAGAAGAACAGCCCCACGAGCCCGCCCGCGGCGTCGCGGACCTCCCAGATGCGGACGTCGGGATGGGGGACGGGAACCGCCGCCGGATCGACGGGCAGGAACCGCAGCCCGAACAGCTTCCCGGCGGTGAAGAACATCCCCTCGCGGAGCTTCTCCAGTTGCAGGTAGGGGGTGATCTGGGCCTCGTCGAGGTCGTACTTCTCCTTGCGGACCCGCTCGGCGTAGAAGCGGTAGTCCCAGGGCTCGATGCGGATGCCCGCCCGCTCCGCGTCGGCCACGGCCTGCATGTCGGCCACCTCCTCGCGCACCCGGGCCAGGGCCGGCTTCCACACCGCCTCCATCAGCTCCACCGCCCGCGCGGGGGCCTTCGCCATCGAGTCCTCGAGCCGCCAGTGGGCGTGCGTGGCGAAGCCGAGCAGTTTCGCCCGCTCCGTCCGCAGGGCAAGGATCCGGGCGATGGTGGCGTGGTTGTCGGTCGCGCCGCCGCCGGCGCCGCGGTCCACGAACATCCGCCACACCCGCTCGCGGAGGTCGCGGCGGGTGGCGTAGGTGAGGAACGGCTCCACGCTCGACCGCGTGTTGGTGATCGCCCATCCCGCCCGGCCCCGCTCCCGGGCGGCGGCCGCCGCCGCCTCGCGGACCGCCGCCGGGCAGCCGGCGAGATCGGCCTCGTCCGCCAGGAACACGGCCTGCGATTCCTCGTCGGCGAGCACGTGCTGGGCGAACGCGGTGAACAGGCCGGCGAGTTCCTCGTTGATCGCCGCCAGCCGCTTCTTCGCGGCGGCGTCGAGCCGGGCGCCGGCCCGCACCAGGTCGGTGTGGTGCAGCCAGGCGAGCCGCTGCTGCTCGGGCGTGAGCCCCGACCGGTCGCGGGCCTCGTAGACGGCGGCCACCCGCGCGAAGAGCTTCTCGTTCTGCACGATCCTGTCGGCGAACGCGGCCAGCCGGGGCGCCATCCGCCGCTCGACCGCCTGCATCGCCTCGTCGTTGAGCCCGTTGCCGAACACCTCGTAGACCGCCCGCACGCGGTCGAGCATGCGGCCGGCCCGCTCGAGCTCGGCCGACGTGTTGGCGAACGTCGCCGGCTCGGCCTGATTCGCGATCGCCTCGATCCGCGCGAGCTGGTCGGCCATGGCGGCCTCGAGCGCGGGCTCGAAGTCGGCCACCCGGGCGCGGTCGAAGGGGGGCACGCCGCCGTAGGGCCCGTCCCAGGGCGCGAGGAGCGGGTTGGCGGCGGGCTCGGCGGTGACGGGCATGGGCACGGCGGCCAACGTGAGGACGACGATCCAGGCGGCCGCCGACGAGTTCCTGATCATGGCGGATCGTATCGGCTGGGAACGTGCCGCTCAACCGGCGGCCATGGTAGCCCCCGTGGCCGGCGGCTATCTTTCCGGCATGTCCCGTCCCGTCATCCTCGTCACCGGCGCCAGCCGCGGCCTCGGCCGTGGCGTGGCGGTCGCGTTGGCCAGGGAAGGCCACGACGTGGCGATCCACTACGCGAGCAACCGGGCCGCGGCCGACGAGACGGGCGACCTCTGCCGGGCGGCGGCCCGCGACCCGGGCCAGCGGTTCGTGCCGGTCGCGGCCGAACTCGCCTCCGCCCCGCAGCGGCAGTCTCTCATGGACGCCGTGCTCGCCGCCTACGGTCGGCTCGACGGCCTGGTCAACAACGCCGGCATCGCCCCGCGGGTGCGGGCCGACATCACGGAGGCCGACGAGGCGAGCTTCGACGAGGTGCTGGCCGTGAATCTCCGCGGGCCGTACTTCCTCACCCAGCTCGCCGCCCGGTGGTGGCTCGCGCATCCGGGCGAGTCGTCGCTGGCGGGCGGCTACGCGCTCGTGTTCGTGACCTCGATTTCGGCCCACACGGCCTCGGTGGCCCGCGGCGACTACTGCATCGCCAAGGCCGGGCTGTCGATGGCCCGCGAGCTGTGGTCCGTGCGGCTGGCGGGGCAGGGGGTGAACGTCTACGAGGTGCGGCCGGGCATCATGAAGACCGACATGACCGCCGGCGTGACCGAGAAATACGACGCCCTGATCGGCGGCGGCCTGGTGCCTCAGGGCCGGTGGGGCACCCCCGACGACGTCGGCGCCGCGGTGGCCGCGCTCGTCCGCGGCGATTTCCCGTTCAGCACCGGCGCCGTCATCGACGTGGACGGCGGCTTCCACCTCCGCCGGCTGTAGATGGAGATTTCGTGCCTGCCGAACCGATCATGCCACACAGGAAACGGCAGGTGAGCGGGTCGGCGTGAGGATTGCGAGCGTTTCAGCGAGCAAACTCATGCCGCCCGCGAGCCGAAATTACCGAACCGCAAGACCAGGAACATCAGCAACGGCAGGTGAGCAGGTCGGCGTGAGGATTGCGAGCGTTTCAGCGAGCAAACTCATGCCGCCCGCGAGCCGGAACTCTTTCGACCCGGCACGAGCCCGCCCCCCATCCACGAGGAACCCCCCATGATCCACGTCGACACGACCCTCACCGCCCTGGCCCTCGAGCCCGCCGTCCGCCGCCTGTTCGCCGCCAGCGGCCCCAAGATCGCGGCCCTGCAGAAGCGGTGGCGTGACGCCGACGGCACGCCGGTGTTCACCGTCGCGGGCCGCTACACGTCGCGGGGCTGGACGGAGTGGACCCAGGGCTTCCAGTTCGGCAGCGCGATCCTGCAGTTCGACGCCACCGGCGACGAAGAGATGCTGCGGATCGGCCGCCAGGGCACGCTCGCGCTGATGGCCCCGCACGTGACCCACGTCGGCGTCCACGACCACGGCTTCAACAACGTCAGCACCTACGGCAACCTCCGCCGCCTGCTCCGCGAGGGCCGGCTGCCGGCCGACGCCTGGGAGGGCCATTTCTACGACCTGGCGCTGAAGGCCAGCGGGGCGGTGCAGGCCGCCCGCTGGACGCAGCTCACGCCGGACCTCGGCTACGTCTACTCCTTCAACGGCCCCCACTCGCTGTTCTCCGACACGATCCGCACGATGCGGGCTTTGGCCGTGGCCCACCTCCTCGGCCACCGGCTGATGGGGGAGAACGACAAGGCCCATTCGCTGCTCGGCCGCATCATCCAGCACGCCGACGCCACGGCCCGCTACAACGTCTACTTCGGCACGGGCCGCGACGTGTACGACGTCCGCGGCCGGGTGGTGCACGAGTCGGTGTTCAACACCAACGACGGCAACTACCGCTGCCCGAGCTCGCAGCAGGGCTATTCGCCCTTCACCACCTGGACCCGGGGCCACGCCTGGGTGCTGTGCGGCTATCCCGAGCAGCTCGAGTTCCTGGAGACGCTCGCCCCCGAGGAGTTCGCCCCCTACGGCGGCCGCGAGGCCGTGCTGCGCCGGTTCCTCGACACGGCCCGGGCGGCGGCCGACTTCTACCTGGAGCACACGCCGACCGACGGCGTGCCCTACTGGGACACCGGGGCCCCGGGCCTGGCGCGGATGGGCGACTATCTGAGCCGGCCGGCGGAGCCGTTCAACGACCACGAGCCGGTGGACAGCTCGGCCGCGGCGATCTCGGCCCAGGGGCTCTTGCGGCTGGGCCGCTGGCTGCGGACGCACGGCGACCCGGCGGCGGGGGACAGGTATTTCGCGGCCGGCCTCACCGTGGCCCGCACGATCCTCGCCGAGCCGTATCTGAGCACCGACCCCGCCCACGAGGGCCTCCTGCTGCACACCGTCTACCACCGCCCCAACGGCTGGGACCACGTGCCGGCGGGCCGGAAGGTGCCCTGCGGCGAGGCCGCGATGTGGGGCGACTACCATGTGCGGGAGCTGGCCCTCTATCTTCTCCGGCTCGCGACCGACGGCCCATACCTCACGTTCTTCGCCTGACACCCCTCTCCACCATGCACGTTCCACGCATCGCCCGCTTCCGCACCGCCGCCGACCTCCGGGCCCACTGCGCCGCGATCGGCGCGCCCATCCCGCTCGACGACGAGCCGCTCTCCGCGGCCCAGGGATCGCCGCTGGCGGCGCCGATCACGGTGGCCGGCCGCAGCCTCGGCAACCGCTGGTGCATCCATCCGATGGAGGGCTGGGACGCCACCGCCGACGGCCGCCCGACCGACATCCTCCTGCGGCGCTGGAAGAACTTCGGCGCAAGCGGCGCGAAGTTCATCTGGGGCGGCGAGGCCGTGGCCGTGCTCGCCGAGGGCCGGGCCAACCCCAACCAGCTCTGCGCGCCGGCCTGCGGTCGCGACGGGCTCGCGGCGCTCGTGGAGACGGCCCGCGCGGCCCACCTGGCGGCCTGCGGCACGACGGACGACCTGCTCGTCGCCCTGCAGCTCACCCACTCGGGCCGGTTTTCCAAGCCCACGCCCGCCGGCTTCCGCCCGCGGATCGCCTACCACCACCCGGTGCTCGACGGGAAGCACAGGGTCGATCCGCACGACGCGGCCTGCGTGCTCACGGACGACGAGGTGGAGCGGCTCATCGACGCCTACCTGGCGGCGGCGCACGACGCCGCGGCGGCCGGCTTCGACATGGTGGACATCAAGGCCTGCCACGGCTACCTGCTCCACGAGTTCCTGTCGGCGCGGCGGCGGCCCGGGAAGTGGGGCGGCGACTTCGCCGGCCGCACCCGGCTGCTGCGGACGATCATCGGCCGGATTCGCGCCGAGCTGCCGCGGCTGCCGGTGTGCGTGCGGCTCTCGCTGTTCGACGTGGTGCCGTGGCACAAGGTGGGCGACCACGGCGCGCCGTTCCCGTTCGCCGACTCGCTCCCCTACGACTGCGGCTTCGGCGTGGACGAGCGCGATCCGACCATGATGGACCTCGCCGAGCCGATCCGCCTGCTGGAAATCCTCCGCGACGAGGGTGTGACGACGGTCAATCTGTCCGCCGGCTCGCCCTACACCGTGCCCCACATCCAGCGGCCCGCCGCCTTCCCGCCCTCCGACGGCTATCCGCCGCCGGAGGACCCGCTGGTCGGCGTGTGGCGGCAGATCGAGGCGGCCGGCCGGGCCAAGGCGGCGGTGCCGGGCCTGGTGATGGTGGGCTCGGGCTACACCTACCTCCAGGACTACGTCGTCCACGCCGCCCAGGCGGCCGTCCGGCAGGGGCTCGTGGACATCGTGGGCCTGGGCCGGATGGTGCTCTCCTACCCCGAGCTGCCGCTCGACTCCCTGGCCGGCCGGACGCTGACGCGGGGCCGGATCTGCCGCACGTTCAGCGACTGCACCACCGCCCCGCGAAACGGCCTGCGGAGCGGCTGCTACCCGCTCGACGACTACTACAAGCGGCTCGAGCCCGAGGCCGCGCGGATGAAGGCCATCAAGGCGGCGGCCGAGGGCTGATCCGTTCCGTGTTACGCTCTCGGCATGGAGGCGTTCCTGGCCGACGCGTGGCGGTGGTGGCTCGTGCTCTGGCCGCACGTGCTCACGGCCTCGGTCCTCGTCATCAACGTCGCGGCCTCGGCCCACGCGATCCTCGTCAAGCGTGACACGCGGAGCACCATCGGCTGGGTGGGCCTGATCTGGTTCTCGCCGGTGATCGGGGCCGTGGCCTACGCGGTGCTGGGCGTGAATCGGATCCGCTCCCGGGCCTCGCAGCTGCGGTCGGGCCAGGCCCGCGTGCTGCACGAGCTGCAGGCCGCCGTCCCCGACGCCGCCCGGCTGGAGGCCGCGATCGGCCCCGAGACGGCCCCGCTGCGGTCGCTGGCCACGCTCGTCGGCGAGGTCACCGACCGGCCGCTCGTGGACGGCAACGCGATCGAGCCGCTCGCCGGCGGCGACGAGGCCTACCCGCGGATGCTGGAGGCGATCGACCGCGCCCGGCGGAGCATCGGCCTGGCCTCCTACATCTTCGACAACGATCCCACGGGCCGGATCTTCGCCGAGGCCCTGGCCCGGGCCGTGGGCCGCGGGGTGGAGGTGCGGGTGCTGATCGACGGCATCGGCTCGTCCTACACCTTCCCCCCGATCGTCGGCGTGCTGGCCCGCATGGGCGTGCGGGCGGAGCGGTTCCTGCCCACGACCGTGCCCTTCTACTTTCCCTATGCCAACCTGCGGAACCACCGCAAGATCATGGTCGTGGACGGCGCGGTCGGCTTCACCGGCGGCCTCAACATCCGCGACGGCTGCTGGCTCGCCCACCGGCCGCCGCACCCGGTTCGCGACACCCACTTCGCGCTCCGCGGCCCGATCGTGGCCCAGCTGCTCGAGGTGTTCATCGAGGACTGGGCCTTCGCGGCCGAGGAGACGCTGGCCGGGCCGGCCTGGGAGCCCGACCTCGCGCCGGCCGGCGCGGCGCTGGCCCGCGGGATCCGCTTCGGGCCCGACGACCCCGACATCGGCCGCATCAAGCTCGTGCTCGTGGGCGCGCTGGCGGCGGCCCAGAAGTCGGTGCGGATCATGACGCCGTATTTCCTGCCCGACGACGCGGTCTGCCAGGCCCTCGACGTGGCCGCGATGCGGGGCGTGCGGGTGGACATCGTGCTCCCCGAGGAGAACAACCTGGCCCTCGTCGGCTGGGCCTCGACGGCGATGCTCTGGCAGGTGCTCGGCAAGGGCTGTCACGTGTGGATGTCGCCGCCCCCTTTCGAGCACTCGAAGCTGATGACGGTGGACGCCTCCTGGGCCCTGTTCGGCAGCGGCAACTGGGACGACCGCAGCATGCGGCTGAACTTCGAGTTCAACGTCGAGACCTACGACCGCGACCTCGCCGCCCGGCTCGACCGGAGGATCGCCGACGTGATCGCCCGGTCCCGGCCCAAGACGCTCGCCGAGGTGGACGCCCGCAGCCTGCCGGTCCGCCTCCGCGACGGCATCGCCCGGCTCTTCAGCCCCTACCTCTGACTGTCGGGGTCACCGCCGCCGCGGCTTGGCCGCCACGAGTTCGACGCAGTCGCCATAGCCGGCGAGTAGGTCGTCGTTGGTGAGCAGCAGCAGGGGCTCGGTCTTCGCCTGGGCGATGAGCATCCGGTCGAACGGATCCGGCTCATCACCGGCTTTCGAAGGCGACGATCCCGGCCGCGTCGAGGGGCCGGTTGAAGTCGTCCGGCACGCGGATCCGTCCCTTGAGGCCACCGAGTTTTTTGCGACGCGGCTTCGGCTCGAAGGGCACGAGTCGCGCCAGCTTTCGGCCAGCCTTGGCGATGATCACCTCGCGGCCCGCCGCCACGTCATCGACGATCCGCGAGAGCTGCGCCTTGGCGTGACGAATGCTGACGACCGAGGCCATGCCGGGTGCCTCAGGAAATGAACATGGACGCGTCTCGATCCAGACTATGGATAGACCGCCGCTGCCGGCCGGGCAAGGCCGGCCGCGGTGCCGCCGTAGGCGATCGCCCGCCGGGCCCGCTCGTCCGCCACGCGGCGTCGTTGCCAGCGCGGACTCGATTGGCTTAGAGTCTTCGGGGATGGCCCCGTCCACCGCCCCACCCGCCGCCAGCACCGACGCCATCGACGCCCTGCGGGCGATCGGCCGGGAGTTCCACGGCCGCGGCTGGTCGCTGGGCACGAGCAGCAACTACAGCGTCGTCGAGTCCCGCGACCCGCTCGAGTTGCTGATCACCGTCAGCGGCAAGGACAAGTCGGCGCTCGGCCGCGACGACTTCGTCCGCGTGGACGCCGCGGGCCGGCCGGTGGATGGCAGCGGCCGGCAGTCCTCGGCCGAGACGCTCCTCCACTGCACGATCGCCGAACTCATCCCGTCGGTCGGGGCGGTGCTCCACACGCACTCGGTGTGGGGCACGATCCTCTCGGGGGCCGCGCTGCCCCGCGGCCGGCTGCGGATCGAGGGCTTCGAGATGCTCAAGGGCCTCGCGGGAATCGCGACCCACGACACGTTCGCCGACGTGCCGGTGTATGCCAACACGCAGGACATGCCGGACCTGGCGGACCGCATCCGGGCCGATTTCGCCGCGCTCGATTGGTCGGCCCCGGGCCGGCCCCCGGCCCACGGCTTCCTGCTCGCGCGGCACGGCCTCTACACCTGGGGCCGCGACCTGTCCGAGGCTCGGCGGCACGTCGAGATCCTGGAGTTTCTGTTCGAGTGCACGGGCCGCGAGCGGATGCTCGGGGTAGCCGCCGGCCGCGGCGGCGAGGCCCAGTAGGCGAGGCGGAGGCAATCACCATGGCGATCGTCACCGTGCCGGCGGAGAACCGGCGGATCACCGACCCGGCCGAGATCGCGGCGTTCCTCGCCGCGCACGGCCTGCACTACGAGATCTGGCCGCTGGAGGACCGCGTCGATCCGGCCGCGCCCGCGGAGCGGATCCTCGCCGCCTACGCCCCGGAGATCGACGATCTCAAGCGGCGTGGCGGCTTCGTCACCGCCGACGTGATCGACGTCTACCCCGACACGCCGAACCTCGACGCCATGCTCGCCAAGTTCTCCAAGGAGCACACCCACACCGAGGACGAGGTGCGTTTCATCCTCCAGGGCAGGGGAGTGTTCCACGTCAATCCCGTCGATCGGCCCGTGTTCGCGATCGAGGTCTGGGCCGGCGATCTGATCAGCGTGCCGCTGGGCACGCGGCACTGGTTCGACCTGTGCGGCGACCGGCGGATCCGGGCCATCCGCCTCTTCCAGGACACGAGCGGGTGGACGCCGCACTACCTCGACGACGGCGTCCATGCCGCCTACGAGCCGCTGTGCCTCGGGCCCGCGTGGGTCGCCGGCGCCGGAAAGGCCGCCCCGTGATCGTGTTCGACGGCCGGGGCATCCTCCTCGACGTCGAGGGAACGACGTCGTCGATCGCGTTCGTCTACGACGTGCTCTTCGCCCACGCCAAGGCGCACGTCGGCGAGTTTCTCGCCGCGCATGCGGACGATCCGCTCGTCCGGGCGACGGCCCTGGGCATCGCCGCGGCGGCGGGCCTGCCGCCGGTGGACGTGGGCACGGCCGAGGGTCGCGGCCGCGTGGCCCTGGCGGCGGTCGATCTCATGAGCCGCGACGTCAAGGACACCTCCCTCAAGGCGCTCCAGGGGATGATCTGGCGAAGCGGCTTCGAGTCGGGCGGCCTCGTGGCCCATGTCTTCGACGACGTGCCGCCGGCCCTCGCCCAGTGGGCCGACGGCGGCCTCGACGTGCGGATCTATTCCTCGGGATCGATCGAGGCCCAGAAGCTCTTCTTCGCCCACACGGCCGCCGGCGACCTCACGCCCTGGCTCCGCGGCCACTACGACACCACCACCGGCCCCAAGCGGGAGGCGGCGAGCTACGCCGCGATCGCGGCCGACATGGGCCTGGAGCCGCGGCAGATCCTGTTCGTGAGTGACGTGGGCGCCGAGCTCGACGCCGCGCGGCAGGCGGGCATGGCGACGGCCCTCGCCGTGCGGCCCGGCAACCGCGACGCCGGCGGGCTCTTCGATCACCAGGCGATCGCCTCGTTCAACGAGATCGTCACATGACGCCGCCCGCCGACCCGGCGCCCGAGCCACGCTGCGGCGCCGGCGGGTCCACCGACCCGGACCTGTCCGCGGCCCTGCGGGCGGCGACCGACGGGGCGCTCGAGGCGCTCGGCCCAGGTGGCCCGCCCGACCTCGCGGTGGCCTTCGTCGGCGCGGCCTACGGGGCCGCGATCCGACCGGCCTTCGAGGGCCTCGGCGAGCTGCTGCCCGCCCGCACGCTGATCGGCACGACGGCAGAGGGCGTGCTGGCCGGCGACGTGGAGCACGAGGGCGGGCCGGCCGTCGCGGTCTGGGCGGCCCGGCTGCCGGGCGGTCAGGTCACGCCGCTGGCGCTCGAGCACGCCCAGACGCCCGACGGCGGCACGTTCGTCGGCTGGCCGGCGGAGTTGGATGATGCCTGGCCCGCGCACGCCGCCGTGATCCTCCTGGCCGACCCGTTCTCGTTCCCGGTGGAGGCGTTCATCGAAAGGCTGGCGGAGGATCGGCCCGGCGTGCCGATCCTGGGCGGCATGGCCAGCGGCGCCATGGTGCCGGCGGGCAACACGCTGGTCTGCAACGCCGCCACCTACGACTCGGGCGCCGTGGGCGTGGTCGTGGGGGGCGGCGTCCGCGTCCGCCCGGTGGTCTCGCAGGGCTGCCGGCCGATCGGCAGCCCGCTGGTGATCACCCGCGCCGACGCCAACGTGATCCTGGAGCTGGGGGGCCGGCCGGCGCTCGAGCGGCTGCGGGAGATCTACGGCGGCCTGACGCCGGCTGATCGCGGGCTCGTCCGCTCGTCGCTGCACGTGGGCCGCGTGGCCAGCGAATACCAGGCGGAGTTCCGCGCCGGCGACTTCCTCGTCCGCAACGTCGTCGGCGCGGATCCCGAGTCGGGGGCGATCGCCGTCGGCGACCTGGTCAGGGCCGGGCAGACGGTGCAGTTCCACGTCCGCGACGCGGCCAGCGCCCA
>Ga0315906_10004083_pt1 | contig 18955 bp, 45 predicted proteins | sample LakEriMetagenome_4_FD_203526 | JGI IMG/M metagenome (GOLD analysis project Ga0315906, IMG submission 203526) | Freshwater fungal communities from buoy surface, Lake Erie, Ohio, United States - Buoy 2 MA122 | ecosystem: Environmental > Aquatic > Freshwater > Lake > Lake biofilm | place: USA... | reverse complement strand
TTTTCTTCTGCAGACTTCATAGCAAGAAGCTCGTTATAAAACATCTTGAAAGTCGAATACTCTGGGTGAGTCATTTTTCTGAATCCTCTCGTCTCAATGTCATAAGCAAGAAGTTTATTCTGCCCACGCTTAACTTTGTCATCCTTGGAAGACTCACGAATCTTACAATAACCCCAAGACATAACACTTACTTTAGCTTCTTCCTCCAGCCTGAGAATGGGACGGTGAATCTGCATAATATCTGATGCGATGTACTTAAATTGGCTACAACCAAGAACCGCATCTGCGTCTAGAGGAACTTCTCCCTTCTGCCCAGCACCCTTATTAACCTGCGCCATTGGAATACCAAAAGCGTTAAGCTCAACAGCCATTTCCTTGAGAGTTATCATGATTGAGTTTAGAGTGGAAGGGTCATTTTCCCCCAGACAGTGAATATGGTCAACTGCGAACGTGACAACATCCCCAATGACCTCACGATACTTTAAAAGCTCTTTCTTAATCCAGCCCATGGAAACTTCACGAGACTTTCCAGTTTCATCATAGCGAGAAATAATATAAAGTCTTTCGGAAATCTCAGGACAATCTTCTGTCAGCTTAAACCAGCGTTGAGAAATTTTCTCGTCCGTCATTTCCAAGGAAACATACACGGCACAAGAGTCTGGATTATTCTTTAAAATGTGTTTGAAGAAGTAAAGAACAACTTCTGACTTACCTACTCCAGAATCTCCAATAACACCAAGAAGTTCTTGTCTACTCCACTTATTCCTTAGACAATCAAACTCTTCTGGACCATTTACGAAAAGCTTTGTGTTTAAGCCTCCTGTAACTTTACCAGTTCTCTTAAGATCAGCCATAGATCTAACACCCATCTGACTCTTTCTTTTATCCGCAAAACTTGTCATCATGCTTTCTCCCTATAGTAATTCTTCTGTTAAAGTTGTTAAAGGAACTAACTCCACGTCACAAAAATCAAACATACTCCTCTGCCTAACTGTTTTTTCATTAACATACCTATAATAAACATCTTCCTCATCAAAGGAAAGTATTATTAAACTTTGTTCATTTAATTTAGTCCACGAGGCTTTTTTGATAATGAGATAGGTTCCAATTTCAACTTTCATTATTCTTCGATCTCCCTTACGTCGTAAAAGAGCTTAACATTTTCTATTCTTTTCGTCAATTCTTCATTTTCAGGATCTATTTCTTTGCAGAAGATGTAAGCTGCCAGTATTGGACAAAAGCTAACAGTTGAGTATAAAGCCAGAGAGTTTATACCTTCTTCTCTGTACCTTTCTTGCACAAACTTTTCATGAGCCTGTCTGAACTGTCCAATTTTAAACTTCACCTATCCTCCAAAAGGAAAGGGGCCTCTCGGCCCCCCTCTTTATTTTTCGAGATCTGCAGTTATTTCCATCTGCACAAACTCAAGTCGCCCACCGGGAGAGTAGTCGGCAACTTTCTTCTCGAACTCTTTTTTATCTATAATGCCTTTATCTAACAGTCTACTGAGCTTTGTTTCTGGACGAGACACATAAAGAGTCTTGCCGCTCATTTTTACACCATTAATAATAATCTCAGTATTCTTGTCTAATTTTAGAGCATAAAGTTTACGACCTTTATCGTCAGTCTTATACTCACCTTCTAGCCTATTACCTTCTTCGTCAAATTGTGATTGGAAAATTAAACTTCCAACTGTTGCGTACTTACTCTTTTGTTTCGCCATTTTCTCCTCCCATTAAACCGTTAAGTTCGTTTTGTTGTTGTTCCCTTGAAAAACCATTAATGATACCTTCAATTGCTGCCTCTGTTCCAAGAGCCACTAGACTGTCTGAGATACGCTTCCAAACAGTCAGGGAAACTCTAAGCTCTGGCTCTGACTGATCAAACTCAGTATCAACCAGCGGATACATAGCCATTGCATTTATAAGCCTACTTTTTTGACCATGACTTAGAATTGAGATAGAGTCTTTAAACTCTTCTTGATCCCCTACAATATTCCTAACCAAAGTCTCAGTCACTTCTTTTTTAGAAATAACCTTACCTATATTATCCATTACAGATCTCCTGAAGGAATTGAAGTTGTTACAGGCTTAGTAGAATTCTTTCTAAAAGAACCTCTACTAGCAGCTGGAGTAGATTCTACCGCAGTTGCCTCCAACTTGTCAACATTATTTGCTGAGCTTGTGGCAATAATGGCTTGGGCTTGAATAGAAGAACGTCTTCCAATCTCAGGACTTTCTAAATCAGCCTCAGCCATATCCTCTGTTGGAATAGAAAACGTCTGAATCAAAGCATACTTAAGAGCTGCTGAAAGAGCCTTATTTGTAGCCTTATCTCCAGAATCTAATCCTTCAGCTGGAATGGGTCCAACCGTTACTTTAGAGCCATCTTCAGCAAAGAAGTCATACTCCATCATAATTGTCACATGCTTATCAACTCCAGCTTTGCCAGAACCTCGAGTTACTTCTTTAAGCTCGTGCTGTTCGCTAACACAACGAGGAGCCATGAAAACTCCATGCTTTGTAAGAGCTGGATAAAGCGAATTAACAAATTGATCAATCCCTCTAAACTTGAAACCTTGTGCTTGATTTTTTTGGTCTTTTCCAACAGATCCAATGTCTCGCATGACTAGAGACATTTTTCCATAAATAAGATTAGACATTTACACCCCCAATAGCGTAAGAGTATTCTCTAAAGCAACAACATTGGCTTCTTCAATAGTAGCGGCAATAGCTGGAATAGACATCTTTTTAGTAATAACTGGACCCTTACCTTCTCCTCCCGGAGCAAAGATTGTAAGATTTAGCGTAGATGCTACTTTACCTGCCTGTCCAGAATTAGAAAGATTGAAACTGAGATCAAAACCGCCATTCTCTGGCACAAGCTTTTTTAATCGTTTAGAAAATTCTTTGTCCATTTTTATTCTCCTTTTAAATGGTTTAAATTATTCTTGTTCATGACTCTATCAATCAAAAACTTCTTTGCTTCGTAAAGAGCATACTCGTATCCATTGGAGTTAGTCTCTACTACTTTACCTATAATAGCAGCTTTTGAATCAAAGTCAAATGATATTTCTAATAGCTTGAACTTACCATCCCTATCCTGTATTACAGAGAATCCAATGCCGGGAAGACTCTGCTCTAAGGCATCTTGCTTAGCCTCTACCTGCTTCATCCCTCCAAGCTTTTCTCTCAACTGGTCTATAATGTCCAAAAGCTCTTTTTTTGATTTCTTTTCTAAATCACTCATATTAACTCCTTTATTAATGAAGAATACAGAAGAAACTCTCCAAATGCAAGAGGAAAATCAAATCCTCTTTTTGGATCAGAAACAACTATCCACCCACTTCCCATAATATAACTAATGATATAAATTTCTCCAACATTCCGTATAAGATTTTCATTGGTGCATATAACCCTATCCCCAACTTTATATTTCATAGAAGCTCCAGTAAAAGAGATGGACATCTTACTACAGAGTTGTAGTAATCAAACTCTCCGTTTTCATAGAAAACACATTTTTTTCTAAGCCATACTTTTATCTCTACTACTTTCAAAGGTCTTCCATCTTCATCCAACACAAAATTACTACTATCTTTATAAATAACATAGTCTCCAATATTAACTTCGTCTTTTAAGCCCATCCATCCTCCCGTGCCAACACAAGTTAAAAAACTCGCAAGGCTTTCCAAAAAAAGCACAGTCCTTGGGTGAGTCTTTTTTAGAAAATTCCTCACAGGCAATATTATTAAGCTGAACTTCCAACTTGTCAAACACTTTCTGTTTTTGCTCGTCAGAAATCTTGTCTTTTATCAACTGAGTTCTTGCTTTTGGCTCTCTGACTCGGATTTTCTTCTCCATAACAGCGTAAGCACCTCTATCACAAGCCTCAGCTTCGCAGTAAATAGCAAGCTGAACACTACTTGCCACAGAATCCTCTTTATATGGCTCTGAGGATGTTTTGTTGTCAACCATGTATCTGATGCTAGGATCGTCTTTAAAACTCGCAATAAAGTCAATTTTACCCCTTAGTTTATCCCCAGAACTGTTCAACAGCTCAATTTCTTTTTGAATGTCGAAAACCTCATTAATTTCTGGCAGTATATCCCTCTCGTAAGCAGCAATCATCAACTCACCCTTGCGATAAAGGCTAAGCCAGCAGAGATTGTTAAAGGCTATCTTAGAACCGGGCTTAAGCTCTCCGTGAGTTTTTATGTACTTTTTACAGTAGGTAAAAAACTCGCTCCAGTCTGTAACACTTGGATAAGACTTAGTGAGTGATTTATAATCCTCTGCCGTTAGAATTGACGGATCAAAATCAGAATAAAAATACTCACACAAAGGATTTCTTTCCAGCAATTGTCCGTTCTGCTCTTTCATTGTTTTGTCAAAAACAGAATAAGCGTCTTCGTTCATGAGAAGATCCAACTCTTTTTCTGTCAAAAGCACTTTTCTTTTTAACAGCAAAAGCTCCAGAGCAGCGTCAACGGCTGTCCCAAAGAATAGAGGGCTTGGTATTTTTTCCGAGCTTAGTCTTTCTTTGTAGCGAAGTCTGTATTTCTCTGAACACTGATCGAAGCATTCAAGAGCTGAGTAGGATACGTTAATGTTCTTCATAGTCTGTAAAAAATGGCTCACTGGCTGATTTATACTTAATAAACTTAAATACTGCATTGCTATCCGAGACAAAATCTACACGAATGTAATTATCTTGTTGGATTATTTTGACTACGGTCAGACGTGTTAACTTCATTCGAGATTTTGCAAGCTCTCTTCCTATTTTTTTGTCATACCTGTCCTCATCAGAACACTTGGAAATTCCCACCTTTTTTTCTAAGAATTCTCCAACTTTCAAAGTCTCTAGCAACCACGGCTTCAGCTGTTCAATGGCAACCGTAGTTCCACCAAGAGCTTCTATGCAATTTTTCCAAAACTTGTTTATACCTAATTTTCTTTTATGGCAGTATAAAATCATTTAAAACTCCCCGGAGATTCTGGTGGAAAAGTGTATTCTTCTGGCTCGTTGTCGATGTTTCTATTGCTAGAACAAGATACAAAAAAACCAAGCAAGAATAAAATAATAAAAGTTCTCATTCATCCTCCACAAGTTCATACATACTGTTTCTAGTTTCGATACTGATAAAAGTTTTCTTTTTTTTACAAGAAACAATTTCGCTAGTCCTAAACCATTCTCTCAAAGAACTGATAAAAAGGCAAGCTACATCTTTTGTTCCAACTATTCTAACTTCCCCAGAACCAACACAAGTCTTCTCTATTAACTGAATAGTCACATCATTTTTTTTAGACCCAACTTTGTAAAGTCTATAATTCTTCTCATAATCTATACAGCCCAAGTTTTTATCTTGGGCTATTTTTTTAATAATGTCTGAAAGATCATCTGAGATAGAAGAATGTATTTTTATATTATCTGGCATACTCCTCCACTACAAGCCAATTGCTCAGCTCTGTTAGTATTATCCTCCATCTCTATAACTTTTGTCAAGTCAACTTCCTTAACAACCTTGTCAAGTTTTTCAAACTGCTCTTTTGAACAGTCTTCAAAAGGTGCTTGCTGGTATATAGTGTCTGAGAACGGAAGTAAGCTTACAGCAGCATACTGGAACCTGTCGTTCCAAAGACTGTGAAGCAGAATTTCAACCTCCTCAGGCTTATAGTTGATGGTACAGCTAATGTTGTGAGTATTGTCTCCCTGTCTATGCCCCGGAACTACCCAGTTATTATAATAATGTTTAACTCTGTTAAAAAGATCTGTCGCTGTCTCTCCATGCCTAGTGATAGCCCCGGCTGGAGATTCTTGTGGAATAGTCACAACTACTCCGCTCGGAGAGAAGATATCGTCCTCAACAAGCTCAGGCACAACCTTCATCAAGTACCTAGCCAATTCGTCATCCTTGTTCATTCTTACTCGTCTGAGGTAATAATCCGAGTGCCTTGCGTGAATTCCAGAGCTAGATCCAAGCACACAACTGGCAGTGCCTTCCGGCTTGATAGCTGTTGTTCTTGTGGCAATGTTTGTTCCGATCTTTTTAGCATACTTCTCATTAACTTCTAAAACTAACTTAGCTGCCTTTTGAAGCTCGTCTCCAGACAAATTACTTGCGTCAGCAATCCCGGTGAATGAACAGCCGATCAAAGCTTCGCTCTCTGTTACTGTCTTCCATTTCTCACTTAAGTAAGGAAAATCAGTAAATCCAGCCTGTAAAGTTCCTAGCAGTGCTGAGGCGTAAACTCTATTGTGAAAATCCTTCTCGTTCTTTATTCCAGTGAGGTTAGTCGTGGTGAGATTACAAAACTGGTTTGATTGAAGTCCAATCTCTGCACACGGATTAGTTCCCCATTCAACGTTGTTTGTCCAGAAAAATCCCGGCTCTCCAGCGTTGGAAGCAATGCACATGTCATAAACATTTTTAAACTCTTCAAAAGTCGTTTCACTTCTCGGAAGAACGGCTGAGTTGTTTGCTCTTGCTCTGTGAGGGTAACGCTCCCACCAAGAACCGTGCTTAGAAGTTAGCATTGAGTTATCATCTCTGTCAAACAAAGATATAAGAGCCGCTCTACGAATTCCTCCAGAAAGAACACAGTCTGCGATTAAACAAATAATGTCGTGAACTTCTATGGAAGAGAGTTTTCTGCCTATTGCAAACTTAAGCATCTCTTCAACCTTCTCTAGCATTTTTTTCAGAGGTTCAGGACCGGGAGCTTTTGCTCCAGTGGTAACAAGGTAAGATCCCTTTTGTCTAACTTTAGAAAAGTCGAAAATAGGTCTGATTGAACCAAAGAAGTAAGCTGACATCAATTGGTTGAGAGACTCTGCCCACCCTTCAATGGAGTCGTGAACCACGTAAATTCCCTCTTCTTTGGGTTTTCTCAAGCTTGGTAGTTGATTTACGTGATGCCTTTGCACAGAATAGCCGAAACCTGTTCCAGACAAAAGCAAAAATAAAGCCTCAGCAAAGATTCTCGGATAAGTGATATTGGCAAAAGAACAGTTAAAGATTCTAACGTTATTTCTAAAGATAGCCTCACCTCCAAACTGGAGAGATCTCATAGACGGCATTACGTTAAAATCATGAACTTGCTTAAAAGCTTTGATAATGTCTCTGCTGAGTTTTGGATATTTCTCCAGATACATCGTCAAGTTACGGTTTAAAGTTTCTTCTAAAGACTCTCTTCGATTAAATGCGCTTAAATGTTTTGCGTAAGTTCTATAAGCTACTAATTCGCTTAAAAACTTATTGGACTTGTTCATGCTACTCCTCGGTTAGTGGTAGGATTATTTTAGCAGAATTAAAGATAAAAATCTATTAATTTTTAAGCTGAGACATAACTTTTTTATAGTAAATAAAACTACTTGGGTAGCGAAGTTTAGAGCCACCTTTCAAGCCAGCGTTAAAACAAACAAGCCAAGTATTGTCTAACTTATGCTTGCATTTTTCCCTTGCTTGCTTTAAAAGAGCGACACCACGTTTAATGTTGGTACAACCTTGGAATAGTTGTTGCTGAGTTTCTGGGACGAACTGATGTCGGATTTGCATTAAGCCGGAGTCTTGATTTTTTCCCAAGGCGAATGGATTTCCTTTGCTCTCAACTTGGATAACTGCATTAGTTATCGAAGGATCTATTCCAGCTAAAAAAGAATAAAAAATAACACATGAGGCTATCATTACTTACCCCACTTAGCAGTCCCACCTAGCTGTTCAACATAGAATTGAATAGCTCTACGAAGTTCTTCTACGCTGCCAAAATCACCCTCACTTGTCAAGCTAACTTGCTTTCCCATTATTGTGATATGCTTAGCACTTTCCCCAAACTTTGTCCAAACATGCCAAGGGACTTCAATGTCTTTTTGTAATTTTACTTGTTCAATAATTTTCATTTTCTTCCTCCGTTTTAGCAATAGGCTCGGTCCACCAGTCGTCAGCTTCCAGATCGGCTTGAGACCAAAAACGCTGAGACAAGTCTAGCATAGCATAGTCAACGTTTCTTCGCAAGTCTCGTACATACCAGCCATCTTTATACTTACGTCTATTGAATGGGTATCCTGAGTTACGAGCTTCGAGATAGGTCATAACCATCCTATATGTACAAGTTGAGTAGCCTCTACTATCTTAATACGTTTACGGTTTGTATGCAGGTAGAATGTCATAGTCTTTCTTTCTACATCAAATTCAAACACTCCAGTGAAAAGAAACAGCTCGTTATTGATTGGGTCGTATAATATCTCAGACATCTTCATCCTCCCAAAAGTTAGGGTGATACCCTCCCGGCTCGTCTCCAGAATAGTAAGTTTCTGTGTAGTCTGGAGGAGGAAGCATACCTAAACCTTCTACAGTATGGAGCAATGACTCTTCCAGTTCTCCCATTCCATCATCCTTACCGTTCATAGCAAGTATCTTGCGTATTTCTTCTAATGCTTCAGAGCGTTTCATTTCCTCTCCTAATTAAAAAGTATTTAAAGGCTGCACCTTAAGGTTACATTTACCTTGCCCCACTGTAAGCAAGCACCTACCATTTATCTAGAATAAGGTCGTGACTTTCGCCACAACCCAAACGGCTCCATTATCTTTTCACTTCTCCACAATGAGGACATTTGTAATTATTGCTGGTGGATTCTTTGTTACAGCTTTTACACCAGCTCACCCACATCTTAGCACACTCTATAGCAAGTTCGCAAGGAAGTAATTCTGTTGGAGCATCATTAATAATCTCTTTGCGTATATGCGGATACTTAGCACATACTGTAGTGAAAGCGTATTGTACAACAAGCTTCTGCCAGAAGTTAATTATAGGAGTAAAGAATCTTAGCGGCTGGTACTTCAAATCAAATTGCCAAAGCCACTTAGGATACTGACTGTAGTAATAACCCGGATGAGTGAATGAATGGAGAGTGCCGTTGCAAAAGTAAATAGAGAAACGTAAAGTTCCGAACTTCTCTTTCGAGTGTACACCAATCCTTCCACGGCGAGTCATTATACGTCTAAGCTCAGACTCGGCTTTGTATAACGAGTTCCAGTCGAAGTCTCCATCTCCCCAATAGTGGTGCGGCATTACTTCCTCTCCCAAGTTTCATTACAGTCAGGGCACTTATAACCTATTGTACGATCTCTGTCTATACAATACAAACCAATCGCTCTACCCCAGCGATTAGCTTCGCCATGCTCGTCCCAGCCAGCATAGCACTTTGCGTATTCCAAGGCTTCTTCTCTTGTTTTGCCTTGGCTAAGTGGGTAGTCGATAACTAACTCACCGTCTAGGTTAGCGTTACAGTGAGGACAAAAGCCGTTGATGTTCATTCTACTCTCCTAAATTAAAAGCGAGCCGCCACCTCACAATTTTAAACATTTCCGATATACACGAAGTTGGGCATGTGACTCCCTAAGTTTTTCAATCATTGATAAAACAAGTCCTCTTATTATTAAGGATAATAACACATAAAATAATAAAATAGAAAACATTATTTCACCTCTTCCAAGTAAATAACCTTGCCAAAAGTTGCAGGGGGTGGAGAATTCCTTACTCCAATCCACAAAAAAGGCTTTTTAGGATTCTCTGGAGTGTCTGCTGTGTCAAAATCTCCACAATACAGAATTCCATCAACCTTTAACTCAACGGCTTTTTCGATAGCTGGAGAGTAGGCTGTACCTCCCCTACCTTTAAAGTTGGGAGTTTTCCCAGACTCAAACTCGTAAACATTCTGAACAATACAGTCTGCTTCAATCACTGTAATTTTTACACCACATGAGTGAATTGCTGACATTTCTACCCAAAACATAGACAACTCTTCGTCGCTAACGCTTCCAGAAGTGTCCACGCAAAGACCTAAATGAAGCTCAGGCTTCTTTTTATTGCCGGGTTGAAGAATGCCATATCGTCTATTTCTGCGCTTCCTAGTGGGCGTTCTCGTGCTTTTTAGAGTGTTGACGAAGAATTGCCTAAGCTGTTGCTTCCAATTAACTTGATTTTTGTTAAGTTGTTCAACCAGTGATGCTATACTCCCCGGGACGTTACCAATGCCACCAACTGACTTTACAGCCTCGTTCACGGCTTGTTTTGCCACTTCCTTCTGCATCTCTTCATTGCCTTCTGACTTATCCCAGATTGAATGATCGTCCATAGTTTCCCCCATGCCACTCTGAGGCAGGGAGTCTGAGTTTTTCTCCGCAAATTCGTTTATTTTGTTGTAGTAATACTCTGCAATCTGTCCGTCCAATAAAGGATCAAAAGTTCTCTTTCCGTTGTCTTTTGTGTTAGCCTCGTCCACAATTTTCTTCAGCATATCATTTAAACCCGATAGAGTAACCCCTCCAATTTTTTCAACCGTCGGAACTAAGTCGTGAGTGTTAATAGTTATGTCGGTAGCAATGTTAAATCTTTTGTGAAGTTCTGCGTTGACAACTCCAATTTGTTTAGCTCGTATAATGTGTTCTTGAAGAATATGACCGCACTCGTGCTTCAAGACTTTAACAACGTCAATCAGCTCAAGACCTTCAATCCATTCTTCGTTGTAAACCATGTTTATCTTATCTGTGATAAAAACTCCAGCCGTAGGAACTTTGTCAGACTTAGAAATTCTCATCTTGGAAATTAAATGTCCGTAGAAAGGTTCTGCAAACAATAATGCTGTTAGGGCTTGTTGTAACTTATTCATGTATCCTCCAAAAGGGAAGGATAGCTTTTTGCTATCCTTCCTCCACAATAATACACTAATTGACTTATTGTGTAAAGCTTAAAAGGGGATTTCAGCTTTTTCTTTGTTAGTTTTTTTATTCTCTCTTTCTTCTTTGGCAGAAAGGTAGGCTTCCTTCGCTTTCTTAGCTTCCTTAACTTTATCCACAATCTCTTTATTCTCTAAAATAAACTCTTTCATAGAGGAGTCTGTTGAGAATTCTGGAATAGTTTTTAAAGGCAAAAGCGTTGCGTAACAATTCTCCACCGGAGTGTCTATCAAGAATTGAGCCGCATTTTTAGCCTCATTTGGCTTTAATGTAGAATTTTTTAATCTATCCGACAACTCTTCTGCAAAGCTCAAACAAACTGTGGAGATAATATCAGTTCTTGGAACTTCCAAGGCTTGATTTGTTTGTGGATTTTTGAAATATCCAATGAACCTATCTCTTACTTTTGCGTAGTTTTCAAGTATTTCTTTTCCTTCTATAATTTTTACCTGAGTTTCTTTCCATGAACTATAGGCAATCATAGCAGCGGTCCCAACAATCCCCATTCCAGCTTCACGGAAAAGATTCTCAGGCATCCCAGTGAGTTCAAGCTTCTGGAGTCGGTCCCACGATCTTCGAGAAGGCTTTACAAAATCCAAAGAAACGGCTTGTAGGTCAGTTTCTTCGAGCAATTTTGTTTGCTGTTTTAGAAAGTCACTGACTGTGCTTGTGTCATAGCGTGAAGACATATAAGTATGAAACTCCTCATGAGTAGGGTCTAAGTTAATGTGGACAAACCGATCTGCAAAAGCCTTATCTGCAAAGTCAAGCACTGAATAGTCATCCGTTGCTGGATTCATTGCCATGATAATAGCCGAGTCTTCTGGCAAGGTATAATCGTGAAGAGTACCTTCCAACGCAAGCTGGAAAATAGCCTGTAGAAGCTCTTTAGAAGCTCTGTTAAGCTCATCAAAAAAGAGGATAGAGCGAGGCTTTTTTGGAAGCTTAGCAGGATGAATAAAGCTCACCGATAAAGCTTTTCCACTCTTATCACGGTCAAACTCTGGTAGTCCAAGTAAGTCACCGTTGTCTGACATCTGCCCAAGAAAGAAAGGATGAAAAGTATAGCCATTTTCTTTTGCGTACTGAGAAACAACCGAAGATTTTCCAATGCCGTGCTTTCCAATAATGTTAGGAACTAATTGCGCCTTGGTAAGGAACGGAAGAGACTGTTTTAATTGTGTAATGTTCATTATCTGCTCCTGTGTATATGGTCAAGTAATCCAACTGGTGGTATTTTATACTATTTATCTGTCTTTGTAAACCTTTTTAAAACTCTTTTTTCTTTTGCTTTTTCTTTTAACTTAAGCCTATTCTTTTTTGCGTAGGCTGAAATTTTCTTCAAGCAGCATTGTTTACAATCCGCTCTCACCCCACCTTTCGAGGCACGGTGCAAATAAAACTCAGAAAAATGCTTAACAATTTTACACTTGTTGCAAGATTTTTTATCAAAAGCAACCACCTTGTAAACTCTTGGTGGAGCCTTTGAGGGATGCTTTCTTTGGATAAGGCATAATCTAATTTGAAGATCGCCAACTCTTAAAAGCCTCTCATCTCCTGCACAAACCTCTCCGATCTCAACTGGCAAAGACTCATCAACGTCCAAGATTGGCGTTGACTTGAATATTTCATTGAAAGTTTTAACTGTTTGATCTGTCTGATTCTCGAATTTATTTATTAGTTCCATAAGTTCCTCCCTTCTGAGATTGTACACTATTTTATTCTAAGTGTCAAAATATTTTATTCTACAAACGAAGGTTCCTTTTTTTACAAGCTTGACCAATTGCTTTCCTATTTTTTCACACGTCGTTTTTTCTACAAACTTGTAGCCGTACTCAGTTTTACCGCTTATCATTATGATGGATAATATCCAGAATTTCATAGAAGTTCAAGCTCCAATAGCGTTAATTTATAATTCATATAAGTAGGATATTTTATAAAGTCCCATTCATGCAAACTGTGAGGATCGTTTAACGTGTAATAAGTTGCTATTTCGTCGTAAACCTCAACAACTCTTAAAATATTAAAAGACTGAAGTCCCCATTCAAGTTCTATTTTATAATACTTATCAATCTCTGGTTTTTGCATATCCGCTCATTTTAAATTCTTTTTCAAGCTTTACTCCCAACTTCTGGAGTTCTCTTCTGACCATGCGTCTCAATACGTTCTTATTCGTGCTTAATCCGCTCTTAATGCAGTTTCTACGCTTGGCATTGAATATCTGCCACAAGCCTTTTGAATAGTCAATTCTAGCAAAATAGCTAACTCCCTTGACGGAAGTTAGCCTTTCACTCTCGATAACATTTTCATCAATCTGGGAATAATTAATTCTGACCATTGCCAAGGATAACTCTTCTAACAACGTCGTCAGTCAATTCAACCGTCGTCAAGGCTTGCTTTAAAGTCTTAGCCGTGATATCTGCGTTTGTTCCATGCTCTACAACTTGGAAAGATTCATTACGCTTAATTTTATCTACTAGATAAGTGAGTGTAACGTAGCCTTTTGTTGTCTTGCTGTAAAGCTTGCGGTTTTTGAATTTCTTAATTGTTTCCATTGTTTTCTCCTTTATTCTTTTCCTAAAAGTTGATTTAATTTTTCTTCGGGAAGAAAACTTCCTAATTGTTTTTCGCTTAAGTCATTAAGTAAGTTTTCAAGTGACAATAATTCACCATCTAAAATATCACGCTTAATTTGCTCAATAACTGCATCAATTAAAAGATTTTTAAACATAATTAACTCCATTTTGGTTCACGTTTATCACTCTCCCAACGAGTTGAGAGGTAAAGTTGATATGCCAATGTTACATCAGTTTCATGCGTAAAGTCAACACCTTTCGTCAAATTTCTTGCGTTGTTTGAAAAAGGCAATTGCTCCCCTACTGGAATAAGCTCAACGTTAGCCTCGAAAATTGGCAATAGCTTAGAACTTGCGTGAATCTTTCCAGTGCGACGAGTATACTCATCACATAATGCTCTAAAATGCTCTACAAGCCATTTATAATTGCCTTGCGTCGCTCTAGTCCAGATAGAACTCGGATGATTTAAGTGAGCAATTTTGTAAACGTCGTCGCCTTTATAGCCGTTGATTCGTAAAGCCGTTGACAATAGTTGAGCAGTCTCTAAACACATCTTTATGCATCGTTTATCATCTAAAAATTTAGCCGATTCAATAGGGCATTGACTAGTTGCGAAAATATTCACGTTAATTCCTTTTCTAGTGAAGTACACTCAACAAACTTCACTAAAGCAAAATAGTCACATTTATTGTGAAGCTTGTAAATAGCTTTATCATCCAACTTTCTAAAATAGAAATAAGGAAAATCTACTCGATAGCACTCAAAAGTATTATTTTTTATTTTGTATAAAGTCTTTTCTTTAAAATTCACATTAATTCCTTTTCTAAGCTAGAAAGTTTTTGCATCCTAAGTAAAGTGTTTTTATGCTCTAAAGATTTTCCTACTATCCTACTATGAAAATAAACTTCACAATTAATGTAATTGTTTTTAATCTGTATAACTTTAAACTTGTAAATTACACTACTAAAAACATCTCCTATATGAATTTCCATCACTGCACCGTCAGGTAAATAGTGTTTCCATTTAGTTGCTCTACAAGCTCAAAAAGCTTAGCTTCTAAAATCCTTTTATCAAGCTCAGTTTTTGCAACGTCTAAAAGCTCACAAGTCTCATCAATTTGCTTTTCAATGCTATTCATTGTCAACGCTCCCTTGGAATAAGTTATAAACTAGACCACCTGCAACAATTATAAGCCCAAAAACTCCGATAAGCAACAAAAAACTCTCAAGCTTGCTCATTATAACCTCACTAAAATGTTAGTCATCCAAGAAAAGAATAACCCAGTCATTAGATAAACAAGAAATTGAAACTTGCTCATGTTACCTCACAATGGTAAATTTTTTACCTGTTAAATTATCCACGTAACAATTATCTCCTCTGTTGGTCTGACAAAAAGTCCCTATGATTTTACCGTCTAAAACGGCTTTATTCTCGTTTTTGATAATTATAGGACTAAGCACGGCTTGACCGGTCAAAAACTCTTTTAAAGCCTTTTCCTCTGCTCTAGTCTCTACTTCTACGAAAAGAGTTCTACCAGTGCGGCTTTCAATCCTCTGATCAAGCTTCCTAAAATTTAAACCAGCGGTCAAAATAAAGCCAATAAGTTCTTTAAAAACCTCTGGAGAAATGCCGTCCAAGTCAATCAAAAATGTTTTCATTAGTTTCCTTTTAATTTTTTCTCTACGCTTTCAATGTTATAAAGTTCGTTTATTGCCATTTCTTTTCGTTGATTATTGTCGGTTGAAGCTTTAATTTTTACAACAACTTTTTGATTGTCTAAAGCGTTTTTAATAACTTCAACTTCTCTTTTATTTAGCTTTAAAATTGTTTCTTTCATATTAAAGGCTCTCCACTAATTTCTGTTTAATCTCATTTATTCTTAAATCAATACTTTTTCTTATTAGTTCTCTTGCTTCCTGTTCTTCTTGAAAGGATTTTGAATAAATTTTAACTTCAATTCCGTCGATATAAATTCCAGTGCAATAACCGTTCCACGTTTCAATTTTAAGCCTATCATCAATTCTATGACCTCTAGTGTTAAAAGTTTCATACTTATCAATTCTGTTAGAATTTTTAATTCTATTTAAAACTTTTTCCAGCATAATGACTCCTATTGTAAAGCGTTTTCAAGGCTTGTCTTAAGCTCGAATCTCACATTTTTATTGGAAAAAGGCTCCCAAATTTGCATGAAGTCGCCTTGCTTAATATGATCAAGGTGAATGTAAATTTTTCCGTCAACTTGTTTCATGTTAGTTTCAACAATCCCTCTCACAACGTCTTCAATTTTAGCCTGATCAAAATTTCCACCATTATAAGGCATATAACCACCTTGCAATATATGATGATCTGACTTTCTACAACGCTTTTTAACTCCCCTAACCGAAACGCTAAGCTTGAAAAGTTCTTTTGATGTTTCCATTTTATCCCCTTTGCTTGAAGCTTTTTTACTTCTCTTAATTATTCTAATCTTTTTTACTCTTCGTGTCAACAATAAATTTTCACTCCTCTTCAATCTCTTCAAAACAATCAACGCTGCGACATTCAGGGCACATCATAGCATTATCGCCATCGCAGTAAACTTCAACTTCCTCATCGCACTCTTTGCACTTTAAAAATAAATAAGCCATATATCCTCACTCTAAAAGTTTAAAAATAAGATATAAAATAAGTCCTTTCATCGCCCATGATAGTATAAACATCCAAGTCCTTTTAAATAAGATTTATTGTATAACTTTCCAGCACGTTGTCAACGTTGTCAACGTCTACACGATAGTCAATAAACAATTGCTCGCCTTTGTTAATATCTCTCGAGGCTTGGAAGCGCATCAATTTTCTTCCATTCCAGTCAATCAAACCGTAAAGCACGTTAGCATTATCGTCGTGGTTAAAAATCTCGCCATCGCCTAAAACTAAACAATCTTGTTTTGAGTTTTTGTCAAAAGTGAAAGTGTACCATTGTAAATCAGTTTCATTTACCTTGATAGTATCCTCTGGAGATAGCAATAACAATTCACAATTTGTAATAATTTCCCCAAGTTTTATATCCCTCTCAGCGATAACTCCTCTCCCCATGCCCTCAATTAGTTGAACAGAATAAATTGCTTTTTCCATTTTTTTCCCTTTGTTTAAGCTCCTGATTCATTCTAATCTTTTTTATTCAATGCGTCAAGCTTATTTACATAAATCTTTGCACTGAATTTCCACAACGTTTTTTAGTTCATTTACGCTCGGAGTCGGCTTAAGACTCGCCACAAACACAACAAAAATAATGAGAATCAAAATTGGCTTAATCATGGTTTTTCCTTTTTAGTTTAGAGCATGGAGTAAAGCTTGCTTGCCTACAACTTCCTTGCCGTTATAACGCAAGTAAATAAGCTTATCAAGGTTAATCGTTCGATAGGCTTCCTTTTCAACGTCAAAAACGACAATGTGATTAAAAGCCTCGGGGTTCCAAGTCAACTCCCCACCTTTTAAATGACTTTTAACACCAAAACGTGCGGTCATTTCTCTTATCGTTCCGTCTTTCTTGATAAAACAAGCCCGAAAAAATTTCCCCTTAACCTCGTCTTTGAATTCTTGAATATTCATTTTACACCTCGCCAATTGATTCTAAGTAGTCAAGCTCAGTCATTTTTTCGCTTTTTTCCTCGTCTTCGATTATCGTCAATTCATCCTCGAGTAAATAAAATAAATCTTTTTCTTTTAAAATTTCCACGACTGCCTCGACTAGATCATCCCCAGATGACAAGCCTTTGTTTTTTAGTTCTTTTGCTATTTGATCAAGTCTTAATTTCATTTTTTCCCCTTTTTTAAATTATAATCTTTTTTACTCTTTGTGTCAACCATTAAAAAGCCTTGCCTCTCATCCCCACCCACAACAAGGCTTGCACTTGATGAGGCTTTAAATTCATCTCCTCAGCGACGTCTTGAATCTCTTTTGAAGCATCTTTATACCGCTTAGGAGTGAGATTTTTATACCCAAAAAACTTTATCATCCAAGTGTCAATTGTGACGTCTTGACTCGTTTTAGGGCGATAAATGTTAAGAAAAAAGCTTTTTGTTTTATTCCCGCCCAAAAGCTTTAAAACTTCCTTTTCGCTTTTTGCGCCGATAATTGCCAACGCTTTTTTACGTTGATTCATATACGTCGCAAGATTGTCAAGCCTACGAGTGGCGCAAAATCTCTCAGCATCTCTCAAATTAGTCTGGAAAGTTATCATCGGGCTTAAGGCTGATATAACACCAGCGGCTTGTAAAAGTGTTAAGCCATTCCTCTCGGCTAAATTTTTGGCATAATCGTGCAGAATAAAATACCAGTCTAAGCTTGCTTGATAGTTTGTTTCGTCAAGCGTAGAAATTGTTTTTAAAATTTGCTCTCTCATGTTTCCCCTTTGTTGCAACAAAATGTTACAAACTTAAGTCATTTTAGCACGAAAAGAATCATTGCGTCAACTAAAAATAACACTGCTTTTCATAATCATAGAACAAAGGCATAATGAGCTTATCACTCCCCTCAGCTTCCAAGGCTTCCCTAAGCTCAATTTTTTGGGCTTGAGTCAATTCATCCACGAAGTCATTTAAAGCGTTGAAGTCGTTTGTGAGGCTTAAGTATTTTTCTTTCATTGTTTTTCCCCTTGTATTAAAATTAACATTCTCACACCGTGTTTCCAATGACTTGCCGAGTGAAAAGCCTCTAAAGTATGTTTATTGAAACTTCTCTCATAGGGTCTGCATTTCCTCCCGTCATAATACATGAAGCCAACTTTCACTCTTAATTTCATTCTATCATGTAACATCATGCAGTTAGTCATACAATAACCGCCTTGTTTATACGAGTTTCTTGCTCGTAAACCATGAGGTCAAGGATTTTAGCGTTGATCATTTTAACCTCATTTTTGAGCTTTACAACGTGCTCGTCGTTTGGTCCGAGTCTGTCGTTCCAAAGATCAATTTTCTGATCAAGGAAGTCGGCTTGAGCTTTAAGATATTCTAGTTCAATCTGTTGTGTTGTCGTTTTCATGTTTTCCCCTTTGTTTGTTCTCTTAAAAAGATTATACAGTAACTTTAAAAACACTACAAGATAAAAAACGACGCAACGAACAAGAAAGAGATAAAAAAAGAGTTTTTACAAGCTTTTCAAGGGCTTGCGAGTGGCAACGAGTAAGCACCCTTATAAGATGAGGAAACTTTTTAGACCGTTAAAAAGAGATTTAAGTCTGAGAATCGTAGCATTGTGGCACGTCCAGAAGTGGAACACATCTTCGTAAACGAGTGAGAAAGAACGAAGCGGAAGGCTAAAAAGAAAACTTGGCACGGCTTTTGCTAAGTGATAAATCCTTTACATAGCTGCCCTTTTGGCACAAGCCTTGCAAGGTACTAAAGAAAACTTGTTTGGTAAAATGAATCAATGCCTATTGAGCATTAGACTTTGTTTTGCCTTGAAGTGACAAATAAATAGCTTAGATGAAAAAAGAAAGGCTTAGAGAGGTTATTCCCTAAGCCTTGCAGGTAGGTTAAAAAGGCTTTCCAAGCGTTTGAGAGGCGATTGCCTCGCTTTTCAAGCCCTTGGCGTGTATTAAGGCAAGTCGAAGGCTTTAGTGATTGTTTCTGATCTTGAGGCTATGTTGACTAAAGTTAGTGTAAT
>Ga0315906_10004079_pt1 | contig 18961 bp, 17 predicted proteins | sample LakEriMetagenome_4_FD_203526 | JGI IMG/M metagenome (GOLD analysis project Ga0315906, IMG submission 203526) | Freshwater fungal communities from buoy surface, Lake Erie, Ohio, United States - Buoy 2 MA122 | ecosystem: Environmental > Aquatic > Freshwater > Lake > Lake biofilm | place: USA... | reverse complement strand
TGAAGACAATTGTTTTGACCGATTTGTTTTTTCGTGCATCTCTAAACAACTTGCAAATGTCTCGGGAAGTAAGCTCATCTCCGTCCGTGGAAACTTCTCCCTCAGCCAGAATAACAGCGATATTTGGCTTGTCATTTTTTGTTAAAAGTTGATTCTGCTTGAACTTTTTACGGGTGTATTTTTCGAAATCCAACAGTGTCAAATCCTCGGGATCATCGAGTCCCACTTTTTTAGCGAGAATTTCCATGACCTCATCACGATACTTAACCCCCTTGAACATGTTCAAATTCAACCCGTCTTCAGCTCGCTTGATTTTCATTTGTTCGGCAATTGTATGCAGCGTATCCACTGAAATTGCAGTTGATTTGGACATATCCGTTCTCAAATCTTCCCACATGGAGCTCAGATAGCGGTTAATCTGAACTTTGGAGGAGTCGCTCATTTTGTCTCTGAAGAATGGTTCTACCGCACTTTTGAAATCATTGTTGGATCCTCTGATCACTTGAACTTCTACTCCCAGCTTGTCCAGTGCACCCTTGAAAAATGTAAGCTCAGTCCCCAAACCTAAAAACTCCATTGCAGAAGAAGGAAAAGCATAATTTTCCTTCGCAACGGAGGATAGGTAAAACTCTTTTTGAGAGATCAATTCACCGGCATTGTATGCCACTACAAACTTTCCACTCTTTTGAAATTCCTTGATCTTATTACGAATTTCTTTTGCTGTGGCATATCCACAATTGAGGTCACCGATTTCAAGAAAAATCCCTTTTATCTTCGAATCTTTCTGTGCAGCCTCAAAGCCATACAGCAGATCACTTAGTCCCAGAGTATTTGTGAGCTCGAAATTCATCGGGTCAATGCTGATATCTGAACGTTCTTTGATCTCTCCATCTAAGGTAACATGCAAAACAGAGTTGTTCCTCACCGCAAGTGGTTTTGGACCAAACTCACCGAAGCTGCCTATGATGCCTCCCAGAACCAGAATAAATAGGAAGATTCCTATGATAGACATTATGGATACCGCCAAAAGACTTGGCCAAAAAATTCTTCCGAACGAAATTGGTTTATCAGACATGTGTGTTTATTATGAATTTCGAAAATAACAACGTTCTTCGCTATGCCCAACCTATTTTATACCAAAGGCGTTTAGTCCACGATGAACGTAAAAACTATAGGATGAATGTGAATGTTGTTAACTCAATGAAATCATTTGTCTTTGTTGATGGTTTGTTTGTCGAAAAATTATTTTCTACCCGTATTATTGATTATTTTCGAAATCTGAACTAATGCTAAAAATTATGAGAATCACTTTGATCTTATCTGTCATATTCTTGTCATTGACATGTGTTGCACAAAAATATTCACGGGTTAAAATTTACACCAACGCAGAAGGCCTGCTACGTTTGTCTGAATTGGGCGTACCTGTAGATCATGGAACGTACAAACACGGAGAATTCTTTATTTCGGAATATTCGGATTCTGAATTATTGACAATTAAGGAGAATGGATTTTCTTTTGATGTATTGATCGACGACGTTCAAGCTGATTTTTTAGAGCAAAACGCGCTTAATAAAGCTCCTGAGCAGAAAAATGCGTCTTGTTCAGGTGCTACCGGTGGTGGCACATCGGGATTTTCCCCTTCGACGCCTTCCAATTTTAATTTGGGCACGATGGGGGGCTATCTTAAATACAATGAAATTCTTGCCGAATTAGATGCCATGGTAGCACAATATCCAAACCTCATAACGGTCAAAACACAAATTTCCACAATCGTAACACATCAAAATAGACCGATTTATTTCGTTCGAATTTCAGATAATCCCAATACGGACGAGGCTGCTGAACCCAAGGTTCTCTACACGGCGATACATCATGCTCGCGAACCGATGAGTCTGATGGAAACAATTTTTTATATGTGGTATTTATTGGAAAACTATTCTACCGATGAGGAAGTGAAGTATTTAGTTGATAACATGCAGATGTATTTTGTTCCGTGTATCAATCCAGACGGATATGTCTACAATGAGACTACGAATCCTACAGGTGGTGGAATGTGGAGAAAAAATCGTCGTAACAATGGGGGAGGTTCATATGGAGTGGATCTGAACAGAAATTACTCCTATGGATGGGGGACAACCGGTACAAGCACTAATCCAAACAATGATACATATTGTGGTCCTTCTGCGTTCTCTGAGCCTGAAACTCAGGCAATGCGCTGGTTGGTTCAAAATAATGATTTCAAAACAGCATTCAATGCCCACACATACGCTGAGGCCATATTATTTCCGATAGGTACGACAACCGCTGAGTTTGCGCCACGTCACGACTGGTTTCAAGATGAGGGAAATCACATGGTTCAATACAATGGATACACGGCAATGAAGAGCTCAGGCCTTTATCCTGCTTCTGGAGATTCGGATGATTACATGTACAAAGTAGATATTGGTGTGGGACAAAAAGATACCATTATGGCGCACACACCTGAGGTAGGTACGGCTTTCTGGCAACCATCTTCACAAATAGATGCTACATGTAAAGAAATGGTATTTTCAAACTTGGTTTTAGCTCATTTGTCTAGAAAATATCTAATTGTACAAGACGTTGATCCTTCTTCGATCGCTACCTTGTCCGGGAACTTCAATCATTCGGCACAACGACTTGGTTTGGAGGATGGTCCTGTAACAGTTTCAATTGAACCATTGCTCAATATTTCGTTTGTTGGAGCACCTATTGTTCATGACATTCCATGCAGGGCAACCGCAAATGGTGCAATTTCCTACTCGTTAAATCCTTCAATTCAATTTGGAGATCAGATTCGATATGTATTGAAAACGGATAATGGGTTGTGGATTAAAAAGGATACTATTACTAAAACCTATGGTGCTTTAACATTGCAGGCGCTCGAAGATGGTGCAACAACAAACTGGACCGCAGCACCTTCATCCACAAGCTGGAATTCTACAACAAGTACTTTTGTTTCAGCCTCAACTTCATACACAGAGAGCCCTTCAGGAAACTACAGTAACAATCAAAACAAGACCTATACTTATGATAACCCAATTGACTTGACCAATGCCACCAACGCCATGATCTCCTACTATGCTAAGTGGGCGATTGAGGCAGACTACGATTATTGTCAGTTTCAAGTTTCTACTGACAATGGGTCAACATGGATTGGTCAATGTACCAACTACACTGTTCCGGGCACTAGTGCCAATCAAAGCGTTCAACCGAACAACGAACCGGTTTATGAGGGAACACAATCTTCTTGGGTATTGGATGAAGTCAGTTTAAGTGATTATCTGGGTCAAATCATCCGTGTTCGCTTTCAGTTTGAATCGGACGGAGGTACGGTTGGTGATGGATTTTATTTTGATGATTTTAAGATCATGTTCAATGAATCTGGACCAGTAGCTGCTCCTATTGCATCGTTTCAGGTGTCTCAAAACTCAGTTTGCTTGGGTACAACATCTACGTTTTCTGATTTCTCAACAAATTCCCCAACCTCTTGGTCCTGGGATTTGGGAGATGGAACACTATCGACTGATCAGAATCCGTCACATGTGTACACTGCTCCTGGAACTTACACCGTTAACTTAACAGTAACAAATTCGGCAGGCACAGATTCGCAGTCGCAAACAATAACAGTGAATGCATTGCCAAGTGCGACATTGACAACTACGGATGCCGATAATTCCGTTTGTATCAATTCAGGTTTGCTTACCCTAGTCCCTACCCCTTCAAGCTCAATACTTTCTGGGCCTGGTGTCAGCGGAACATCTTTTGACCCATCTTCGCCATTTACAGGTGTTGGAACATGGTATGTGATTGCTAATTATACTGATGCAAATGGTTGTCAGGACTCGGCTACAGTGGCGGTTACAGTAGAGTCATGTTTGTCCGTTTTGGAAAATGAGAACGCGTTACTGCAGATATTCCCAAATCCAAGTAAAGGTACATTTACTGTAAATGGTCTTGAGTTGAATAATAGTGTTGAGATAGTAGACATTAACGGCAAACGTGTGTACAGCGAGAGAGCGACCGGGTCTAGCATGGAAGTTAGCATGCCTGATGTCACTGTGGGCATGTATTATCTTACGACTGAAATTAACGGAATTCCTTCAAAGTTCAGAATTGCAGTTCTACGCTAATATTTGAGGCAGGTCTCTAAGCCGAAAAATAAGTGCGCTCTATCTCCGCTTTGTGCTGAGTTAAGTAAGCTTTGAGTGCTCTGGCTACAGGCGAAAGGTTTTTTGATTTGTGATGTGCAAAGTACCAGCTCGTCGTAATGGGTAGTCCTTTTACAGGAATTATTTTTAGCAAGCCCAATTTAATCTCATTTTTAATGCCAATATAGGGCATGATTGACAATCCAAGGTCAGCGATTACAGCTTGCTTGACAGCTTCATTCGAAGTGAGCTCCAGACGTGGTTTTATATCTATTGAATTTTTGTCAAGATATTTTTCCATGGTATATCGCGTACCTGATCCCTGTTCTCTATAGATCAGTGGAATTTTTTTCAATATGAGGTTGCTGTATAAATTTTTATCCAAAACTGATTTTGTCGAACCAACGAGGAATAAATCGTTCTTCAAAAGTTCGATATGCTCCAATTGGAGCTTTGCAGGAAGAACGGACATCAGCGCAAAATCGGTCTGATTATTTTCAACACTCTCAATTACTCTCGCTTTATTGGTTACATCCAGCTCTAATTCCACACCTGGATTTTCACGCAGAAATGCTGACAGATAGTATGGAATTATATATTTCCCTGTAGAAACAGTGGAGATCTTTAACTTACCGAAAAGTTGCCCTTTGTATGCTTTAACGCGCTGGTCTATGTTCTCGGATTCTAAAAGAATTCGTTCAGCAGCTTGAGCGATCTCCTTTCCAAAATCCGTAATATATAACTTTCTTCCAATGGTTTCAGTCAATGGAAATTCAAATTGCTGCTGGAAATTTTTAAGTTGAATTGAAACCGCAGGTTGTGACAAATGCAGTTCTTCTGCTGTTTGAGTGATACTTTCATTTTTCGAGATCTCATAAAAGATCTGAAGTTGTCTCAATGTGTAATTCATTTAAATGAGTTATAAAAAACATAATAAATATAAATAAAAATTAATGAATAGGATGGGATAATTTTGAACAAAAATTTAGTTCATGGAAGCATTTAATTTAATTGAAGGTGAATTTACCTCTGATGAGGCTTTGGAAATATTGATGAACCTGATTAATGAAAAGATTCGTTTTCATGAGGTTCAATCGTTAACAAAGATGGAGATGGGCATTCCCGGTTTAGAAAAACACCATGAGAGGATAGCGTATTTGAAAAAAACTAGAACTCGTGTGAAAGAAATAATTGAGCAGTCTAAGAAAAACAAAAATCAGGTTACGTTGAATGCTGAGGTAACGATTAAGTTCTAAGAGGCTGGGATGGTTAATATTATCATTTATTTAGACGAAAACTTTGAGGCGCCGGTACTTGTTGAAGAGTTATTAAAAGAACGTTTGGCGGCCAAGATTTCAATAGACAAGGATAATGTATCCTATTACATTGAAGACGGACATTTGGTTACAAAGACTAGAACTGTACTAACACTTCAAACTAAAGCGCTTCATTTTTCCGCAATTGATAACTTTTTGCAAGACAGGTTTGGTGAACAGGTGCCATTGTGTTCTGTGCCTATAACTCAGGTAAACAAACGTTTTGATCAATTTATTCGTGAAAACACAAGCCGTGAAAACGACTGATTTATTTAGTGGGAGGGAAGTAGTTATTGCCACCATGCATGGTAAGGGCAAAGTTATTGAACCAGTGCTGCAGTCGCTGGGAATGAGGATGAAGGATTCGATTGAATTAGATACCGACCAGTTTGGAACATTCAGCGGTGAGATAGAACGAATCGATGATCCACTAACTACATTACGGAATAAATGCATTCATGCCAGGGAACATACAAACATTGATCTTGTCATAGCAAGTGAAGGTTCTTTTGGTGCTCATCCGCTTATTCCCTATGCCGTGGCAGACGAGGAGCTTTTGATGTTAAAAGATTTTAAGAATGATCTGGAAATCGTCGTGAAGGAGTTAAGCACTGAAACAAACTTTGATTCCCTCAAAGTTCAGAATGACGACGAATTGGCTGAATTTGCGAATAAAGTTGGATTTCCTCATCATGCACTCATCTTACGAACAGATGAAAAGATTGAAAAAGGCATAAAGGATGCAAATACGTTGCAAGCTGTTTTTAAGGAGTTTATAAAGGATGCTCATTTCGTTCATGTCGAAACAGATATGCGTGCGATGAATAACCCCTCGCGCATGCGTGTCATTGAACGTGTTGCTACGAAATTAAAAATTGCCATTGAATCCTATTGTCCGGAATGCCATATGCCAGACTTTACCATAAAGGATGTTGTGACAGGATTGCCTTGTAGCTGGTGTGGACTGCCAACCAATTCAATTCGTTTAACACTCAGAGTCTGCAAATTTTGTGGTCTCAGACACGAAATGCCCGTTGTAAAAAATGTAGAGGATCCCATGTATTGTAATCATTGCAACCCATGATCACCTGTATCGACTCTGATCTATTGAGAGCTGCTTCTCTATTGAAAAATTCGGAAGTTGTAGCTATTCCAACAGAGACCGTTTATGGTCTGGCTGCCAATGGCTTTGATGTTAACGCAGTGGATAAAATATTCAAGGTCAAAGAAAGGCCTTCGTTCAATCCCTTGATACTTCATTTTCCTTGCAAGAAATCAGCCATGCAGGTGGTAGAATCATGTCCTCCGTGGGCGGAGCAACTTATGAACGAATTCTGGCCTGGCCCATTGACGTTGGTTCTTCCTAAAAAAAGCAATGTTCCCTCGATCGTTACTGCCGGAAAAAGCACAGTAGCTGTTCGAGTTCCTCAACATAGGGTCATGCTCCAATTATTGCAAATGCTGGAATTTCCTTTAGCTGCTCCGAGTGCAAATTTATATGGCCGAACAAGTCCCACAAAACCGGAACATGTGTTACAGGACCTGAAGGGGAAAATATCGTACATACTGGATGGCGGTAACTGCGCCTGTGGCATTGAATCGACAATCATTGGAGTAGGGGAAAACCAGGAACCTGTTCTATTGAGGCCTGGTGCGCTGGATGTGCAGCTTCTGGAAAATTCAATCGGGAAAATCAATTCATACACTGTAAAACACACTCACCCGATCGCACCCGGAATGATGGATCAACATTACGCACCTTCAACACCTGCATTTTTGGTTGAGGATGTTTCTGATTATTTAACTGCCAAGGCGCAACTCAAATTAGGCATTCTCTCATTTGAATCTCGAGAAAAACCCGATGGTGTAGAAATAAGAGTGTTGTCTGAAAAGTTGGATTTAAACGAAGCAGCAAGGAACTTGTACGCAAGAATCCGTGAGCTGGACGGACTGGATTTGGACCTCATACTATTTGAAAAGGCACCTCTTGAGGGTATCGGAGTAGCTTTAAATGATAAGTTGACTCGGGCGTCTAAATCAGAGCTTGAACTTCAAAAATTACTGAAAAATGAACCTGCAATTACTAGCAGAAAACCTCTCTAATCCTGCATTGCTGTTTTTTTTCCTCGGCATGATAGCTGTGTGGCTGCGCAGTGACTTGAAGATTCCGTCCAACTCATCAAAATTCATTTCATTGTATTTACTTTTTGCAATTGGATTTAAGGGAGGACAAGAACTTTCTCACAGTGAGATAACACTCGAGATCGTACTGACTATTTGTTTTGGAATATTGACAGCTGTTCTGATTCCGTTTTATACTTTTTTCATTCTCAAGCCCCGACTTGGTGTAGAAAACTCAGGAGCTATTGCTGCAGCCTATGGTTCTGTCTCAGCTGTGACCTTTGTTACTGCGTCGACTTATTTAGAGGCACATTCCATGCAATTCAGCGGACATATGGTAGCTGTAATGGCACTGATGGAGGCACCAGCAATCATTGTGGGGGTTTTACTTATCAAACTCTTCAGCCGAAGGGAGCAAAACAACAGTTCGATTTGGTATATTTCCAAGCATGCTTTAACCAATGGCAGCGTGTTGCTGATTCTTGGAAGTTTAGTGATCGGTTTCATTGCTTCCGAAGAACAAGCAATGGGTATCAAGCCGTTTACAACGGATTTGTTTAAAGGATTTCTTGCAATTTTTCTTCTCGACATGGGTATTACGAGTGGGAGGAAAATAAGTGACTTTATGAAAATGGGATGGTTCCCGTTGTTATTTGCGATCCTCATTCCACTGATAAATGGTATCCTAGTGGCATTTTTCTCCAAATATGTATGTACGTCTCCTTCGGATGGTTTTATATTGGCCATACTTGCAGCTAGTGCATCCTATATCGCGGTGCCTGCAGCTATGAAAATAGCCGTTCCTAAAGCAAATCCCGGGATATTCATCCCAATGGCTTTAGCCATTACTTTTCCTTTCAATATAACTGTTGGAATGCCCATCTACTATTTTATTTGCATGTCCTAACCGTGCATACTTTCACTCGTTCCATATTTTTCCATGAGAGTGGCTTCGAATTCCAGAAAATCCTGCCAACGGGCATCTACATCTATGTTTTGCCCATATTTTCTCGCAAACCCCAGAAAGGTGGTGTAGTGTCTCGCTTCACTTTCCATTAAAGACCGGTAAAAAATTTTCAAATCCTCATCTTTGAGTTCTTCTGATAATATTTTGAACCGTTCGCAACTTCGTGCTTCAATCATTGCGGCAAATAACATTTGATTCACGAAATGACTCTCCCGAGAACCTGTGTCTTTGTGTTTTTTGAGGTATTCCAATAAATCATGAACGTATGGGTCTTTGCGTTCAAAACCTAGTTTCATCCCTCGCTCGATCAATTTTTGATGCACCATATCAAAATGCTCCATCTCCTCTTTGCAAATGGCTGTCATGGCCTCTACAAGATCCGTATAATGCGGGTATTGAACTATGATGGAGATGGCATTACTAGCCGCTTTTTGTTCACAAAATGCATGGTCGATCAGAATCTCTTCGATGTTCTTTTCAGCAATATTCACCCAGCGTGGGTCTGTAGGCATCTTCAATCCGAGCATAGTCATTTTATTTGCAAAATTATAACGGTCCTTTGTCTTTGTTTATTTTTGAGAAAAATGTTTTAATGAGACTTCTGATAATTTTTTTCGTGCTACCAATCACATTTGGTGTTTTTGCTCAAAAAAAGATTGATACCCCCAAGCTGATTGTGACAATTGTGGTCGATCAGATGTGTTATGATTACTTATATCGCTTCGAGCAGAAATTCTCTAAGAATGGATTTAGAAGACTTATGTATCAGGGAGTAAATTGTCGCAATACTCGATACAATTATGTTCCCACGTATACCGGCCCCGGTCACGCGTCGATCTACACCGGAACAACTCCATCAGATCATGGTATTGTAGCAAATGAGTGGTACGATCGAACATCTGGTGAACTAATTAACTGTGTGGATGATTCCTCAGTTCAAACAGTTGGAAGCACTACAAAGGAAGGGCAATGTTCGCCACATCACCTAAAAACAACGACCTTAACAGATCAGTTGAAGTTGACTTATCCGACTTCAAAGGTGTTGTCTATGTCAATCAAAGATCGGGGAGCCATTCTTCCGGGTGGACATTTAAGTGATGGATCCTATTGGTTTGATGCGTACTCCGGAAAGTTCATTACAAGTTCATTTTTCAAAAAAGAATTACCGGAATGGGTGGCTCAATTCAATGCGGAGGAAAGACCAAAAAAGGCATTGAGTTCTATCTGGAATACTCTATATGAGATTTCTTCCTACACTGAAAGTGGGCCAGATAATTCTCCTTACGAACAGGTTTTTCCCGGAAAGGACTTGCCTGTATTTCCCTATGATTTGACTAAAATGAGTGAAAATTCTCAGGATTTTTCACTTTTTTCCTACACACCATTTGCTAATACCGCTTTAACCGATTTAGCGATGAATGGGATAAAGGCAGAAAAACTTGGGCACGATGAATTTGCTGATATTCTTTGTATCAGTTATTCTACACCTGACCTTGTAGGACATGCGTTTGGGCCTTATTCTGTTGAATTGGAGGATATATATCTCAGGCTAGATCAGGATTTGTCCAAGCTTATGGATTTTTTAGAAAAGCAACTTGGCAAGAAGGGGTTCATGGTAGTTCTCACAGCGGATCATGCGGTTGTACCCGTTCCACAGCAGTTGGTAGATAATAAACTTCCCGGTGGATATTTTTTCTCGGAGGAATATATGCCGCAATTACGAAAAAATCTTTTGGAACGATTTGGATTTGATCCTATTGCACGATTGGTGAATTGTAATATTTACCTTGATCATTCTTTGATACGTTCGAAAAACGCATCGATTTCTGAAATTGAACAAGCTGTTTCGGCTGAAATAGCACAATGGGAAGAGGCTAAGGCAGTCTATACTTCTACTGAATTTAAAGGTGGAGTTGTTGGTGATCAGTGGTTTGAAATGTTGCAAAAAGGTTACCACAAAGAGGAAAGTGGCGATGTGATCTTTTTACTAGAATCTGGATACCTTCCTAAAACTAAGGATATTCCCACAGCACACGTGGGGACAAGTCACGGATCCGCTTTTAACTATGATACTCATGTCCCATTACTCTTTTATGGAAATGGGATCAAGAGGGATGAAGTGCTGAGGAAAGTTGATATAACAGATATCGCACCTACTTTATCAGTGCTATTGAAATTACAACGAACTGGCAGTATGTCTGGTGAGCCAATTTTTGAGCTATTCAAATAGCTCTTTGTACTTGTGAATAGATTTCATTCTATCCACTTGCGCTTAAGAAAGTCTTTTTTGCCGCCATAGTTTCCGTAATTCAATGATCAAAAGTAAGAGGAGAGGTATTGCTGATGCAATTGCCAAGTTTTTACCAGAGGGGAGTCTCAGCTGAAATATGTGTTGAAGCAATGGAATGGTCATACAGCCAATGAGTGCAATGAAAGAGAAGAGTAAAATCAATTTCGCAGTTAAATTTTGATGAATTAAAATGGTAATGACCGAGTTTTTGTTTGAAAGCCTCGAAAGAGCAAGTAAACTATTCGATGTAATCAAGCTGTAAAAACATACAGCACGAATCTCTTCGTGTGTTTCACCGGACCTAATTAGAAAAAACACACACAATACCACTAATGTTACCAATATACCATCTACGATGCTCGATCCGAGAGAGGCGGCGCTTAAAACGTGTTTAGGAGCCCTTTTCGGACCACTCGTCATCCGGTTTTGTTCTATGGGTTGCGTTTCAAATGCGATTGAGGATACTGGATCAATGATTAATTCCATGAAAACCACATGGATGGGCAGTAAAAGCAAAGGAAACGTTGATCCAAATAATGGGATCAAGGTCAATAGGATAATGGGGATATGCACAGATAAGGCATAAGACATTGCTTTTTCAAGGTTGTCGGAGATCATTCGACCTAATTTTATTCCCGAAACAATGGATGCAAAATTATCGTCCATTAGCACGATAGAAGAAGCTTCACGAGCGACGTCAGTACCTTTTATCCCCATAGCTATGCCTATATGCGCCGCTTTCAGTGAAGGAGCATCATTGACACCGTCTCCAGTCATTGCAACAAGGTTTTTACCCCGTTTGAGGAGCTGAACAATTCGGAGTTTATGCATTGGATCGACGCGCGAAAGAACACGAACATCTTTGAGTTTTTTGATAAGCAGTTGATCGTTTAGGTTGTCAATTTCTATTCCTGTAAGTGTATGGTCTGAATTTTCAATCCCGATTTTTTTTGCAATATGTATGGCTGTGCCTGAATGGTCGCCCGTCATCATAATTACCCTGATTCCTGCACTTTTACATTCTTGAATTGCAGATGGAACTTCTTGTCGAATTGGATCTGAAAATGCCAGAAAACAAATGAATTGGCAAACTAATTTTTCTTTACTTCCTAAATGCGAACTTTTATTCTCGCTTTGTTTCTCATTCTGTTTCTCATTCTGTCTTTCATTCTGTTTCTCATTCTGTTTCTCATTCTGTCTTATCACGGCTAAAACCCTAAATCCCTCTTGAATTAAATTATTTAGTCGCAATTCAAGCTTCTTTCTTTCGTCCTTGCTTAGGGAACATTTATTCAATAAAACCTCGGGTGCTCCTTTCAAGAAGTAAAATTCTTTCTTATTCTCACCCCTGAGTGCTGTTTTGGAATACCTCAAATGATGGTTAAATGGAACATGCCTAACTTGATATCTCGAAGAAATTTTTGTCTTGGAAGTAGCTTTCCGGATCGCATTTTCTATTGGGTCAGTGCTGTCTCGTTCATATAACACAGAGAGAATTTTTAAAAGCTCAGTAATCTCGCTCGATATTTGTTTTTCATTCAATGAGAAGGTATTCTTTTGGGTAACGATCTGTTCCAGAATAATTTTGTTGTGGGTTATTGTTCCGGTTTTGTCGACACAAAGAATATTTGCTGAACCGAGAATTTCGACTACTCTGGGCTCGCGCATGAGTACATTAATTCGTGACAATCGCCATGCACCTATGGCAATGAAAACACTTAATATTACTGGAAATTCTTCAGGAATCAATGCCATTGCTGTCGCAAGTCCACTGAGAAGTGACTGTACAAGGTTGGTGGAACGAAAATAAAGTATAGACACTAATATCAACGTAACAACAAGTGCAACACTCCCCATGATTCTGACCAAATTTTGAACAGATTTTTGAAGTGGTGACTCACTTTTCTTAATTCGGACTAGTTTCTTCCCAATTTCACCAATCCTGGTTCTGTCGCCAGTTGTCTTCACTAGCAAAAGACCATTTCCTGAAAGTACCATGGTACCGCAATAAACAGCGGACTCGCCGACGTTCATGTTTTTTTCGACTGGTATGGACTCTCCTGTTAGAATTGCCTCGTTTATAAGCAGCTGATTGGCCTTGAGTAATATACCATCTGCAGGTATTCTGTCACCGGCGGATAGCACACAAACGTCCTCAGGTACTACCTCGAGCGCAGGAATGGAAATAATTACGCCATCTCGGTACACAGATGCTTTGGGTGCAGACAACCTCTTAAGTTCTTCGAGGGCATGATCAGAGCGGACTTTCTGATAAAGTGAAATTCCAATCACCATGCCTACCATCGCAAAAAGAACTATTCCTTCTATTCTACCACCAATAATAAAATAAAGAACAGAGCACATAATCAGTAAAAAGATCATGGGTTCCTTTACTATATCTAGAAAAACCGCCCCGACCTTTCCTTCCGTCGCACGACGAATTTGGTTGAGTCCATAGGTGCGAAGTTGTTTTTTTGCTTCTTCAGAGGAAAGTCCTTTTGTCATGTATTTGAACTTTTGATGTCCAAACTCAGAGAAAATTGCCTAACTTTAGCCTTGATTTAGTTCAACTGCGCAGGCTTTTCAATGAATGTATCAATTGTGTTGAAAACTTAGTTGATAAACAGTCAGCATGGGAACTTTATTCGCGAGTCTTGGAAGTTTAAATTTGTAAAGCGACAATTAGAAAGTGTTAAACATGCTCGGAACCATTCTTAAGAGAAAATTGACCGATAACCAACTCGCAAATATTTTCATTAACGCCATTTTTGACTCTGTAGATAATGGCTTTAAAGAGGTGGCTCAGATGGTGAATGAAGACGTGTCTTTTGTTACTTCCCCTTCCATCGATGAGAAAAACAGTGGTGAATTCGGTTTGATTGTCATAGTTGGAAATCTTTCTTTCTTAGAAAGCACCTTTGAACCTGAGCAGGCAGGAAGAGTTGAAAAATTGATTTTTGAAAAGCTCGCCAAAATTTATGGGATGCCTGAATCTCAGTTTGTTTCAATGATTCGTGAATATCAGAGCTTCATTGCCAAGGTCAATCATCCATCGAAGAATATGATCTATGGCATGTCTAAAGCGTTGTTCTTCAAATACGAGCTCAATGATTTTCAGGACGAGTATTTCAAAAGAATGCAAGCACCAAACCCACTTTTTCTAAAGCGAATGGACGAGGTAATGTCCAATTTCCTATGGAATTGGGATGCGTTTTTCAAAAAGTACAGGTTGGCCTAATTAGTTCCGGCTGACAATAAACCAATTGTTCCTTAATTCTTCTCTGTTGTATACAACCTCTTCCTTTGTTTGGTAATCAATTACCGATGCATCGGAAAATTTACAGATGGCATGCCCTGCCGCGATGTCCCATTCCATCGTGGGTGCGAATCTTGGATAACAATCCGCAGAACCCTCAGCAACTAAACAAAGTTTGAGTGAGCTTCCTTTTGAAATGGTGGTTACTTCGCCTTTTTCATTTTCAAGCGATTTTATGAAGTCCTCCGTTTCCTTGTTCATGTGGCTTCTACTAGCAACGACCGTAAATTTTCTGTTGTCGGATTTTAAAGGAAGTCTCTGTGCATGCGCGTTGAGTTCAGCTAATTCTATTGAATCATCGATATTCGAACATTTAAAAGATCCATCGGATGATGCAAAATAGAGTTCCTTGAGCACTGGAACGAAGATGACACCCAGGATTGGTTTTCCATTCTCGGTTAAGGCAATGTTGACGGTAAATTCTCCATTTCGTTTAATGAATTCTTTCGTTCCATCGATTGGGTCAACAATCCACAATTGAGAATACGTACTTCTTAGAGCATAGCTAAGAGATTTTCCTTCCTCAGAAAGAATCGGTATCCCCGTTTGATTAAGATATGTTGAAATAACTTCATTTGAGGCGAGGTCTGCACGAGTCAGTGGGGAATTATCCTCTTTCGTCTCAATCCCAAAGTCCTCTGAAGAGTAGATGTCCAGAATCGTCTTTCCCGCCTCAAGAGCTGCTTTGATTGCTATTTCCAATAAGGAGTTCATTTCAGGCGCGATGTAATTAATGTAAGAATTTCTTGGAGACAATTTTCCTGACTTTTGGCACTTGTGTCAATTATTAGATCGGGATTTTTCGGAGCTTCATACGGGGATGAAATACCAGTAAAATCTTTGATCTCTCCATTTAATGCCTTTTTATATAGGCCTTTGACGTCTCTTCTGATGCATTCTTCTAGTGGAGTACTGACAAAGATTTCTACAAAATTTTCTGCCCCCAGAATGCGTTTCACCATTTCCCTGTCTTTGTCATATGGTGAAACAAATGCAGCGATAGTAACTAGTCCAGCGTCAACCATTAGCTTTCCTACTTCACCAATTCGTCGCAAATTTTCGCTTCGGTCATGTTCATTGAAGCCTAGGTCTTTATTTAATCCTAAACGTATATTGTCTCCGTCAAGCAAAAACGTGTGAATGTTTTGTTTATGCAATTCAGCTTCAAGAATATTGGCAAGCGTCGATTTGCCACTTCCTGAGAGTCCTGTGAACCAAATCATGACTGATTTATGTCCATGCAGTGCTTCCCGCTGTATTCGATTGACACTGAATTCTTGAGCTGTCAGATTGTTCATTGCTTCAAAGGTAGAAAAGAAATCAAGAATCAGAAGCGCTATTTTCCTGGAAGGTATACCACAACTTTCGTCTCAAAAAATTCAAACGGAAAATAAGTGTTAATCGGATAAAGTTGAGCTTTCTTGAACTGTTTTAGTTCTTCCGTTAGGTCTCCTCCTTTCAGGTAAAGAATTCCATTTTGTAAGGAATTTTTATGTTTTGCAGATATTTTTCCCTTCGTCCATTGTGTGAATTCCTGCATTTGAGTAACTGCACGACTAACTACAAAATCAAATTCTCCCTTTATTTCCTCTGCGCGACCGTGTATGGCGGTAACATTTTTAAGATTCAGTTCATGAGTCACTTCTTTAACCACCTTTATTTTTTTACCGATGGAATCAATGAGAGTGAAGTGGCACTCGGGAAAGAGAATTGCGAGTGGTATCCCTGGGAAACCACCTCCTGTTCCAATGTCGAGTACTTTGGTTCCTGGAATAAACTGTACAACCTTTGCGATAGCAAGCGAGTGCAATACGTGTCGTTCATAGAAGTTTTCAGTATCCTTTCTACTGATGACATTGATTTGACTATTCCAATGGTCGTAGACTGATCGTAGTGCTTGAAACTGTGTTAACTGTGCTTCAGAAATTTCAGGAAAAAAATGTTGAATGCCGGAAGCGTCCATAACTTGTCAAATGGAGTCTTTTGTTTTTTCCATCATATTGGCCAGAAAATCCCTGGCCCTGAATAACTGTGCTTTCACGGTGCCAAGGGGAAGGTTAAGTTCCTCAGCAATTTCTTCATAGCTCAATTCTTCGAAATAACGCTTTTCGATGAGCTCCCGGTACCTTGGTTTAAGTTTGCTGACGAGCGTGCGCATGTGAACGACTTTCTGACCATGGATCACCGTTTCTTCCGGGTTCATATTGTGAGCTCTGGCGTCTACATAGATCACTTCACCATCGTCTGTAGTGATGCCGGTATCCATAGAAATCACTTTTACACGTTTTTTGCGAATAAAATCAATGCAATTATTGGATGCAATTTTAAAAAGCCAGGTGCTGAATGCGAAACTCGGTGAATATTGATCTAATCGGCTGAATGCTTTTCCAAATGCTTCGATGGTGAGGTCGTCGGCATCGTCTGTATGCTTAACCATCTTGAACATCATGTAATAAATGGATTCTCGGTACCTATCCATCAGCTCAGCATAAGCAGCCTGATCCCCATTCCGAGCTGCTTCCACAAGCACAAGATCTTGTTTTGCCTTGTCAGATAAATGTTCAGTTTCTACCATTTGTTTCCATCCTTTTTATCCGATGAGTAAAATATCACAGGGATGAGCAGGGCATAAAAAAGATCCCATAATGGGAGGAATCGTATGAAGCTGGATTCCTTTATTTTGCCAAAACACCTCCCGACAATCCACCATTTTACAAGTAAAATAAGTGAATAGACGGATAAAACTAACCATCGATAATCTGTATCAAACAACAAAATAACGAAGGAAACAGTTAGCATTAAGAGACTGAAAGGATATATTCCTAACATTAATTTTTTAATAACCTTGTATCGCTGCGAGGTTGTGTAGTGCCGTGTCTTTTGTCCAATCCAGTTTAACCAGCTGTAGCTGCCTTTCGAGTAGCAATAGGACGCTGGATCGATGTTAATACTGTAGTTTGTTCCTCGGGCACTTTCCTGTACGAACAGGTCATCATCACCGGAGGACAAAGAGTAATGTGATTTGAATCCATTGACCGAGTAAAACAATCTTTTTGTATAGCTGATGTTTCTTCCTACGCCCATGTATGGCAAACGTGATAATGCCATTGAAAAATAACTCACAGCAATCCATGCCGTGTCAAAACGGATGACCCTATTGAGGAATCCACGCTCACGAATGATTGGAGCATAGCCCAGAACGAGCTCTTTTCCGGGGATAAATCGAGATACCATGCTTTTCAACCACTGATTTGTGGTGGGTTTGCAATCGGCATCTGTAAATACCATGTGCTCGTATTTAGCTCCCTTAATTCCTACGGTCAAAGGAAGTTTTTTACCATACTTTGAATGTTGGTTCTTTTCCAGCTCAATATACCGTAAATGTTTGTACTGACGACATAATGCATCAAGTATGTGTGATGATTCGTCGACGGTATGGTGGTTCACAACGATCACTTCAAATTTGGGATAATCTTGCTCCAGGATGAATGGCAGTTTCTCGTACAAGTTGTCAGCTTCGTTTCTGGCAACGATTATCACAGTAACAGGTGGTAAACTGATGTCATCTAGTGTCGGGCGCTCCCTGTAAAAGGCAAGTTTCCCGTAAACTAAAAGAATGTACAAAAAGTTTATTATTGCCATAAAGGCAAAGAACAGAAAGATAAAAAGCGGCAATCCGAGCTCGAAGGTGGGCAAAAAGTACATTCGTCAACTTTGTGCAAAGATGGGGACTTATGTAAATACCTGTATCTTTGTTGAGTTATTTTTTAGCAAGATATGCATTTTGACCTCTTGACCACCGATGTGAAATCCAATGCGCGCGCAGGATTGTTGCACACTGGTCACGGAGCAATCGAAACCCCTATTTTTATGCCTGTTGGTACCGCAGGATCCGTAAAAGGTGTCCATCAACAGGAATTGCGCGATGATATTGGTGCTCAAATTATTCTTGGGAACACCTATCATCTTTTTTTACGACCAGGTCTTGATGTACTGGAGTCTGCAGGGGGATTACATCAGTTTATCAACTGGGAAAGGCCTATGCTTACGGATAGTGGTGGTTATCAAGTCTACTCCATGAGCGGTTCTCGGAAAATTACTGAGGAAGGCGTAAAATTTCAGTCGCATATCGATGGAAGCTATCATTTTTTCACTCCGGAAAGGGCTATAGATATTCAGAGATCGATTGGTGCGGATATCATTATGGCATTTGATGAATGCACGCCCTATCCTTGTGAATATGCTTATGCGAGGAACTCGATGCATATGACGCATAGGTGGCTGAAGCGCTGTATGGATAGGATGGCTGAAACAGAGCCAAAGTATGGATATGACCAAGCACTTTTTCCAATTGTTCAAGGGAGTGTTTATAAAGACCTTAGGTCGGAATCGGCTGAAGTGATCTCCTCATTTGATGCTCAGGGAAATGCGATAGGTGGACTTTCAGTTGGTGAGCCCGACGAGGATCTGTACGAAATGACGGCACATGTTGCATCGATATTGCCCAAGGAAAAGCCAAGGTATTTGATGGGGGTGGGTACACCTGTGAATTTGCTAGAATGCATAGCGCTGGGTATTGATATGTTCGATTGCGTGATGCCCAGTCGCAATGCACGACATGGGATGTTGTTCACCTCGGAGGGGGTTATCAATATAAAAAATGAAAAATGGGAGAAAGACTTTTCGCCGATTGATCCCAATGGAACGGCCTATGTGGATCATGTTTATACCAAGGCATATTTACGTCACCTTGTGAAGGCGAAAGAAAATTTAGCTATCCAA